>Ga0209515_10003451_pt1 | contig 22631 bp, 26 predicted proteins | sample Subgroupgradi54m_FD_187454 | JGI IMG/M metagenome (GOLD analysis project Ga0209515, IMG submission 187454) | Subsurface groundwater microbial communities from S. Glens Falls, New York, USA - GMW60B uncontaminated upgradient, 5.4 m (SPAdes)... ... | reverse complement strand
GGGGGGATGGACGCAAGTGAGCGCCCATTTGCATCGTTAGCACTCAGCGTTCGTGAGTGCTAGCAGAACGCATTATAGGGCGAGTGCCCTCGCTTTCAAGAGCCCAGGCGAAACACATTGCATGCCGCCAAAACGCTGCGACCCGCCGCTTGGCGGGTCGCAGGCCGAGCGGTGTCGCGCGTCAGCCGAGTGCCGTGGCGATCTCGCGCAGCTTGGCTTTGAGCGGCGCGACGATCTTCAGGTCGGGCAGCAATTCATTGCCGTCGAGCTCGGCCATCAGCGGGTCTTCGACCACCACCTTCGCAATGCTGGCGAGCGTCGCCTTGGCGGTGCGCGCCAGCGCGGCGCGCTTGGCGGGATCGGACTCGGCAAGCGCGGCGCCGAGTTGCTTGTCCAGGCCGTCCTGCAGCTTGCCTGACAGGGTGCGCAGCTTGCCCACCGCCACCGCGACCTGGGCCTTCTGGTCGACCTCGTCGCGGTACTCTTCCTGGATCTTCTTGGCCAGCGCTTCGATGCCGTCGACCGCGTCCTTGCGCGCGCTCGCCCATTCGCTGGCGAGCTTGGGTGACGCGGCGCTGCCGGCGCCGGCGTCGCCGGACTGCGCTGCCGCCTTGGCGCCTGCGGCGGCGCCAAGCATCGTTTCGATCTTGTCGAGCAGCGCGTTGGCCTTGGTGACGCCGTCCTTGCTCTTGTCGCCGGCCAGTTGTCCGGCTTGCGCCGCCAGCGTTGTCACCTGCTTGCCGAGCTCGCCGCCGGCCGCCTTGACCTTGGGCACCAGCGCGCCGAGCCTCGCGTTGAACGCCTTCGCCGGGTCGACGCCGCCAGGCTGTTCGGCTCCAGCGGCCGAGCGCAGCAGCGCCTTGATCTCGTCGAGCTGCTTGAGGGCCGTCTCGAAGTCCTTCTTCTGCGCGCGCTGGCCCATCGTCGCGACCAGGTTCTTGATGTCGGCGCCGCGCGGGCCGGCCAGGCCCTCGCGGATCTGCGGCTGTAGCTCGGCCAGGCGGTGGTTGAAGTCGGCGCCCTGGTCGGGCTTGTTCTTCGCGGCAGCGTCGGCTGCTGCCACCTGCTGCTGTTCGTCCTCGCCGTCGCCGCCGCCTTCGCCCTCTTCGGCATCTCCCTCGGGGCGCCGGCTGCGCACCCGGTACTTGATGTTGGTCAGTTCCTGCAGGCCCTTTTGCAACTTCTTGGCGAAGCCGCCGGTCGGGATGGTTTCACCGATGAAGGTGAAGGCCTTTTCCTCCCAGATGCACTCGCCCTTGAAGAACTTGATGCCCGATTCGCCCGGCATCAGGCGGGTCAGCATGGTGCGGTGCGAGCCGCCGACCGAGTACCACATGTAGGGCATGACGTGGGTCTTGCCCATGCCGATCATGAACAGCATCGGCTTGGCGCCGGCCTTGGCGGCCTTGACGATCTTCATCGCCGAGACGACGCGGTTGCGCACGAACTTCTCGTCGGCGGTTTCGGCTTCGTCGTCCTTGTCGTCCTTGGCGTTCTTCTTCTCTTCGGCTTCGAGCTTGGCGAGCCGCGTCGCCAACTCGGCGAGCGTCGACTGGACCGCGCCGACGACATCGTCGCCGTACGAGCCCGCGGCCTTGATCACCGCCGCCGCGGCAGCGCTCGCCTCCTTCGGGTTGTCCTTCTGTTTCTTGTATTCGCCTTCGGCCTTCTTGGCCGCCGTGACCGCGTCTTTCGCCGCATCGACTGCCGCCTTGACGCTCTTCTTGAGCTCGGTATTCAGCTCGTCGATGCGCTCCTGCACACCTTCAGCGGTCTTGAGCTTGCCGGTTTCAAGCAGACGGTTGTCGATGCCGGCGTGGGCCTTCTTCAGGTCTGCCAGCGCATCGGCGACAGGGGACTTCGGGGGAACGCCTTTTTGCTTGTTCCAGTTCTCCGGAACCAGCACGCTGGGATAGGACAGACCGGCCATGACATGCTCCTCGATCGAGTTCCGCAACGCGGCTGACTTTAGTCCATCTGAGCGCCGGAGGGCAGACCCCCAGCGGGTGGAATCCGCTGCGTTCCTAGGGATGCGAAGCGGCGATGCGGCGCCGTACGATCGCGCTTCCACAGCGCGGGGAACACGATGGCCACCAAGAAGAGCGCCGCCTCGGGCGCGAAGCCCAAAGCCTGGTCCTTGCACATCGGCCTGAACGCGGTCAACGCCGGCCACTACGGCGGCTGGGGCGGCGAGCTGGCGGCCTGCGAGTTCGACGCCAACGACATGGCCGCGATCGCCAAGGCCAAGGGGATGAAGCCGACCGTGCTGCTGACCAAGAAGGCGACCCGCGCGGCCGCGCTGGCCGGGATCCGCAGTGCCGCCAAGACGCTGAAGTCGGGTGACCTGTTCATGCTGAGCTACTCGGGCCACGGCGGCCAGATTCCCGACGTGAGCGGTGATGAAGCCGACAAACAGGACGAAACCTGGTGCCTCTACGACGGCCAGCTGATCGACGACGAGCTCTACGCCGAGCTGAGCAGCTTCGGCGCCGGGGTGCGTGTGCTGGTGCTGTCCGACAGCTGCCACAGCGGCACCGTCACCCGCGAAGGCCCGCCGCACCCGGTGCCGGCGATGGAGGCCGGCCACACCCAGCGGCCCAAGCTGATGCCGCGCGCGATTGCGCTGCGCACCTACCGCGACAACCAGGCCTTCTACGACAAGCTGCAGCACGACGTGGCCAAGAAGGCCGGCAACTCGGCCGTCATCGACCCCGATACGGCGCTCGCGAACGTGGCCGTCAGCGGGCGGCTGACCGCGATCGTCACGAAGTTCAAGCCGGCGGTGATCCTGATCTCGGGTTGCCAGGACAACCAGACCTCGATGGACGGCGAGCACAACGGCGCGTTCACCGAACAGCTGCTGGCGGTCTGGAACCACGGCACGTTCAAGGGCAACTACGCGAAGTTCCACACGACGATCCGCTCGCGCATGCCGGCGACCCAGTCGCCCAATCTGTTCACGCTGGGCAGCGCGGCGGCCTACCTGACGCAGTCGCCGTTCAGCGTCTGACTCAGTGTTGCGGCGGCGGCGCTTCGTCGGCGTCGGCGTCGAGCGAGCTCGGCTTGGCCTCGACGCGATAACTCTCGCTGGCCCAGGCCCCGAAGTCGACGCTCCGGCAGCGCTCGCTGCAGAACGGCCGATACGGGTTGTCCGGGCCGTACACGCTCTCGCCCTTGCAGGTGGGACAAGGGACGATGCGGCGGGGTCTTGTGGGCTCGCTCATGAACAAAGTGTGAGTTCGAAGCTGGTGTCGGCGGTGCTCGGTTTCAAGCGCCCTTCGGCATCCTGGCGCATCAGCCGCACCGACACCATCAGCCGGTGCCCGCTGATCTCGGGCACCAGCGGTTCGCTGCGGTTCAGCCGTACCCGCAAGAGCTGGTAGGTGCGCCCGGCCGGCAGGCTTTGCTGGTACTGGCCTGCGGGGGCGACGACCTTGTGTGGCACCCCCGAATCGCGCAGCAGGCCGAGCAGCACGCTCAGGGCTTCGGCCAGCGGCATCAGCGTGCTGATCCACTGCATCAGGTCGGCGCGGCGCCGCGGTGCCTCGAGCTTTTGCCAGGCGTAGTAGGCCGGCAGGTCGAACTCGCAGGTGCCGCCGGGGATGCTGATGCGGCTTCGGATGCTCATCAGCCATTCGTTGCCGGTCAGGCTGTGGCCGGCCTTGCCGGCCAGCTGGTTCAGCGCGTTGAAGGCGTGGTCGATGCGAGCGACGATCTCGTCGAGCGCCGGCTCGGAAATCGACGGGTTGCCGCGGTAGGCGTTGAGCTGCGCCTTGTGCCGCTCGAGCTCCTTGAGCAGGTCGGACTTCAGGTCGGCGCGCGACGCCACGTCCATGATCTCGAAGATCGTGGCGAGTGCGTAGTGGTGGTCGACCGGCTCATCGCGCGGGATGAGCTGGCCGAGACGGTCGAACAGGTGTTCGAGTCGCAGCATGGTGCGAATGCTCTCGTTGAACGGGTATTCGTAGAGAACCAAGTTGGACCTTCCTGATGCACAGTCGCGCCGCGCGGACGCTGTGCGACAACGTTCGGGCCCGATTGTTCCATGCTCGTCGTCGATTCACCCAGGCTCGCACCAGAGAGCCCACAGCGCGGCGACTTCGCGCTGCAGCTCGGCCAGCGTGATGGCGTCGTTGCAGATGACGGCGTCGGCGCTCGCCCGGCGCGCTTCGCGGCTCGCCTGCTGGGCGATCACGGCCTCGGCCATCTCGCGGGTCCAGCCGGCGCGAAGGGCGACCCGTGCGGCCTGCGTGGCGGCGCTGCAGTCGACCAGCAGCACCCGGTCGACGAGGGCGCGCCAGCGTTGCGACTCGACCAGCAAGGGCACGTCGAACACCTTCACCGGCGACGCCGACAGGCCGGCTTCACGCACGGTTTCGGCGCCGATCAAGGGGTGCAGGATGGCTTCGAGGCGGCGCCTGGCCGGCGGGTCGTTGAAGGCCAGCGCGCGCATGCGCTCGCGGTCCATCGCGCCGTTCGGATCGATGAATTCGTCGCCGAACGTCGCACGCACCGCGACGATCGCCGCGCCGCCCGGCAGCGTGAGCCGGCGCGCGATCGCGTCGGTGTCGATGATCGCTGCGCCGTGGCCGGCGAGCAGCGCGGCGACCGTGCTCTTGCCGCTGCCGATGCCGCCGGTCAGGCCAATTCTCATCGGCATCGGCATTGCTTCCGGCTTCAGGCCCAGCCCAGCCAGTTGAGCACGCGCGCCGGCCCGGCCAGCGCAACCACGATGCCGGCGCCGGCCAGGAACGGCCCGAACGGCACGTACACACCTTCGCGCAATGCGCCGCTCAGCTTCATCCCGATGCCGACGATGGCGCCGATGACCGAAGCCGCCAGCACCACCGGCAGCACCATCTGCACGCCGAGCCAGGCGCCCAGCGCGCCGAGCAGTTTGAAGTCGCCGTAGCCCATGCCTTCCTTGCCGGTGGCGAGTTTGAAGAGCTGGTAGACCGCCCACAGCGACCCATAGCCGGCCACCGCGCCCCAGACCGACGCCTCCAGCGGGAGCTTCGTCCAGCCGAGCGCTGCCGCGACGAGGCCGGCCCACAGCAGCGGCAGCGTCATGCTGTCGGGCAGCAGGGTGGTGTCCCAGTCGATGCCGGCGAGCGCCACCAGCACCGCGAAGAACGCGCACCACAGCAGCGTGGTGAGCTGCGCCCCGAAGTGCCAGCCGGCCGCCGCGAACAGTGCACCGGTGAAGATCTCGATCAGCGGGTAACGCGGCGAGATGCGTGCCTTGCACGCCGAGCAGCGCCCGCGCAGCCGCAGGTAGCTCAGCACCGGAACGTTTTCGTGCCAGCGGATCTTGTGGCCACACGAGGGGCAACGCGACGCCGGCTTGGCGAGGCTCAGGACCGGCAGCGCGGCAAGCTCCTTGCCGAGTCGTTCCGCGGTCTGGCGCTGCGCTGCGGGCGGGTCTTCGCGGCTTGCGAAGACCCGCTTCCAGGAGGCCGCGTCGCCGAGCTGATCGGCCATGTCGGTCCACCACTGGCGCTCGACGCCGGCCGGCAACCGGTGGATCACGACATTCAGGAAGCTGCCGACACACAGGCCCAGCAGTGCCAGAACCGGCGGCGACAGGACCAGTTCGAGAACTTGCGGATCCATCAGGCCGTCATACGACCTGACCCAGCTTGAAGATCGGCAGATACATCGAGACCACGATGCCGCCGATCAGCACGCCCAGGATCACGATGATGAACGGCTCCATCAGCGTCGACAGGCCCTTGACGGCTTCATCGACTTCGTCTTCATAGAACTCTGCCGCCTTGCCGAGCATCTGGTCGAGCGCACCCGACTCTTCGCCGATCGCGCACATCTGGATCACCATCGTCGGGAACACGCCGGTGGTCTGCATCGAGGTCGTCAGCGCACTGCCGGTGGACACGTCCTTCTGGATCTGCTCGGTGGCTTCGAGGAACACCGCGTTGCCCGATGCGCCGCCGACCGAGTCGAGCGCTTCGACCAGCGGCACGCCGGCCGCGAACATCGTCGACAGGGTGCGGGTCCAGCGCGCCACCGCCGACTTGTTCACCAGGTCGCCGAACACCGGCACCTTCAGCAGCATGCGGTCCATCGCCTTTTGCATTCGCAACGAGCGGCGCCACGATTGAATGAAGAAGTAGATGCCGCCGATCAGGATGCCGAAGATCGCCCACCAGTACTTGACGAAGAACTCCGACATCGCGATGACGATCAGAGTCGGGGTCGGCAGGTCGGCACCGAAGGACGAGAAGACATCCTTGAAGGCCGGAATCACGAAGATCATGATCACCGCGAGCACGATGAACGCGACCGTGAGCACCGCCACCGGATAGATCAGCGCCGACTTGATCTTGTTCTTGATCGCCATCGTCTTTTCCTGGTAGATGGCCAGGCGGTCGAGCAGCGTTTCAAGAATGCCGCCGGCCTCGCCGGCTTCCACGAGGTTGCAATACAGCGCGTCGAAATACAGCGGGTGCTTGCGGAACGCGGCCGACAGGCTGGTGCCGGTTTCGACGTCGCTGCGGATGTCGTTCAAGAGGCGCGTCATCTTCGGGTTGGTGCTGCCGCGCCCGACGATGTCGAACGACTGGATCAGCGGCACGCCGGCGCGCATCATGGTCGAGAGCTGGCGGGTGAAGATCGCGATGTCCTTCTGCTTGATCGCGCGGCCACCGCTGACGCGGCGCTTCTTCACCTTGGTGCTCATGATGCCCTGGCGGCGCAGGCTGGCGCTCACCATGGCTTCGCCGCCGGCGCGCATTTCGCCGCGCACCAGCTTGCCGTTTTTGTCCTTGCCCTCCCATTCGAAGACAAGTTCCTTGATCTGTTTTGCGGCTACTGCAGTCGCCATATTGCCTCCGAGGAAACATGTCCTCGTTCCACGTTGTCGGTTGAACGGTCTGGGTTACTCGTTGGTGACGGCTATCACTTCCTCGAGTGTCGTGACGCCGGCACGCACCTTGATGAGCCCGGACTGGCGCAAGTCGCGCACCCCTTCGCGCTGTGCCTGGGCGGCGATGTCCACCGAGGTGCCTTCGGCCAGGATGATGCGCTGGATCTCTTCGGTGATCGGCATCACCTGGTAGATGCCGACCCGGCCCTTGTAGCCGTTGCTGCAGGCCGAGCAGCCGACCGCGCGATACGGGCGCCAGGTGCCGTCGAGCTCGCTCTCCTGGAAGCCGGCCTTGCGCATCGCCTCGCGCGGGTAGTCCGCGTGGGTCTTGCACACCTCGCACAGCTTGCGCGCGAGGCGCTGCGCGGTGATCAGCAGCACGCTGGATGCGATGTTGAACGGCGCCACGCCCATGTTCAGGAGCCGCGTCAGCGTGGTCGGCGCGTCGTTGGTGTGCAGCGTGGACATCACCATGTGGCCGGTCTGCGCCGCCTTGATCGCGATGTCGGCGGTTTCGAGGTCGCGGATTTCGCCGACCATGATCACGTCCGGATCCTGGCGCAGGAACGACTTCAGCGCCACCGCAAATGTCATCCCCGCCTTGTCGTTGACGTTGACCTGGTTGACGCCGGGCAGGTTGATTTCAGCCGGGTCTTCGACGGTGGAGATGTTGACGCCCGGCTGGTTCAGGATGTTCAGGCAGGTGTACAGCGACACCGTCTTGCCCGAGCCGGTGGGGCCGGTCACGAGCACCATGCCGTAGGGCCGCTGGATGCAGGCCATCAGCCGGTCCTTCTCGATCTTCTCGTAGCCCAGCGCCTCGATGCCGAGCTTGGCGCTGGACGGATCGAGAATCCGGATCACGATCTTTTCGCCGAACAGCGTGGGCAGCGTGCTGACCCGGAAGTCGATCGCCTTGCTGCCGAACTTGAGCTTCATGCGGCCGTCTTGCGGCGTGCGCTTTTCGGCGATGTCGAGGCGCGATATGACCTTGATGCGTGAAGCGAGCTTGTCCTTGATCGCGATCGGCGGCTGGGTGATCTCGCGCAGCTCGCCGTCGATGCGAAAGCGCACCCGGTAGTGGTACTCGTAGGGCTCGAAGTGCAGGTCGGAGGCACGCGCGTTGATCGCGTCGATCAGCATCTTCTGCAGGAAGCGCACGACCGGGGCGTCTTCGACTTCGGCCGAGGCGGTGTCAGGTCCTTCCTGGGTCGTGACGTCGTCGGTGACGTCGAACTCGAAGTCGCCCGAGGCCATCGACTCGAGCGTCTCGGTCGCGCTGGCGCCGGTGTTCTCGAGCATCTTCGACAGCTTGTCGTGCTCGACGATGACCCACTCGGGCGTGAGCTGGGTCGCGAACTTGATGCGCTCGACCGCTTCCTGGTCGGTCGGGTCGGCGCCGCCGATGAACAGGCGGTTGCCGCGTTTGCCGAGCACCACCACCTGGTACTGCGACGCGAGCTTGCCTTCGATGATGTTGCGCGGCAGCTTCTGGGCGTCGACCGCGTTCAGGTCGAGCAGCGGTAGCGCGAGTGCATTGGCGAGCGTGTGCGAGAGCTCCGACGGCGTCACCGCGCCCGACGCGATCACCGAGGCGACAAAACTGCTGCGCTTGTCCTTGGCCGACTTGACCAGGTCCTCGGCCGCCTTGGCGTTGAGTTTGCCGGCGTGCACGAGCACGCGCGCCACGCCCGACAAGGAAGACTGGGGGGCCTCCGCCAAGGTGTCCACGGTTCAACAGGTCCGCATCAAAGCCGAGCCAGCGGCGGGAATTCGGGTCACTGAGTATTCACTCCACAAACGCACAATCGAACGATGATCGCCGATTCGTCAGGGCCTGTAAATCGCGGTAAGCCATTGAAATGCCAACAATTCACGGCGAGTTTACGCAGGCCGCTGTCACGCTTCGAGGCCCGAAAGGGAAACGAGTTGCAAGAGGGAATTTGGTCGGGGTGAGAGGATTCGAACCTCCGGCCTCTACGTCCCGAACGTAGCGCTCTACCAGGCTAAGCTACACCCCGATCTAACCGCCACGAACGTGGCAGCGTGGTCGAAAAACGCGCTCAGGACGAGCGGTCAACCGACCGAACACATAATTCTAGCAGAGCTTCCCGGAAGCTCGAGGCAGGCAACAGGCGCAGCGACTCGCGCGCTTTGTCGGCCTCGGCGCGCGCCGCGTCGCGCGTGGCCTCGATGGCGCCGGTGCGGCGAACGATCTCGACAATCTCGCCCAGGCGCGCCACCTCGCCGTGTTCGATCGCGTGGCGGATCAGGTCGCGCTCGTCCGGTGCGCCACGTTCCATCGCGAGCAGCAGCGGCAGCGTCGGCTTGCCTTCGCGCAGGTCATCGCCGACGTTCTTGCCGAGCTGCGAGGTAGCCCCTTCGTAGTCGAGCAGGTCGTCGACCAGCTGGAACGCGGTGCCGAGCGAGCGGCCGTAGTCGGCACATGCCTCTTCGACCTCGTGCGAGGTCTCGGCCAGCACCGCACCCAGGCGCGCACTGGCTTCGAACAGTTTGGCGGTCTTGAAGCGGATCACGCGCAGGTAATCCTTGACCGCGAGGTCGGGGTCGTGCATGTTCATCAACTGCAGCACCTCGCCTTCGGCGATCACGTTGGTCGCGTCGGCCAGCACCTCGAGCACCCGCATGCGGTTCACCGAGACCATCATCTGGAAGGCGCGCGAATAGACGAAGTCGCCGACCAGCACGCTGGCGGCGTTGCCGAACAGCGCGTTGGCGGTCTCGCGGCCGCGCCGCAGCTCGGACTCGTCGACCACATCGTCGTGCAGCAAGGTCGCGGTGTGGATGAACTCGACCGTCGCGGCGAGCTCGAAGCGCTCCGGCCCGGTAAAGCCGAGCGCGTTGGCGAACAGCAGCACCAGCATCGGGCGGATCCGCTTGCCGCCGGCGCTGATGATGTAGTGCGCAATCTGGTTGATCAGCACCACGTCCGAAGCCAGTCGGCGCTGGATGACCGCGTCGACCTCGTGCATGTCGGCGGCCATCAGGCGCGCCGCGCCCGATGCGCTGGCGGCCAATGAAGAGGGGGGTGCGGTCTGCGCGCTGGATAGGGATGGCACGGCGCGATTATAGAAAGCCCCTCGCTCCCGCACCCCCCGGAAGGCCGCTATGCAGCCAGGCCTGGGGCGCAGCAGGCGTTCGTTGTACAATCAAAGGCTCTGCGCCAAACGCAGGGGCGGGATTGCCGGTTCTTCTTCGCGGCAAACCCCGGTGGTATTTGAAGATTCGAAAGGCTGATATGTACGCGGTCATAAAAACCGGCGGCAAACAATACAAGGTTGCTGCAGGCGAAAAGATCAAGGTAGAACAGATTGCTGCGGATGTTGGCCAAGAGATCACGATCGACCAGGTGCTGGCTGTCGGAAACGGCGCTGATCTGAAGGTCGGGACTCCCTTGGTAACGGGCGCAACGGTGGTCGCCACCGTCGTGGCGCAAGGCAAGCATGACAAGGTTCGCATCTTCAAGATGCGTCGTCGCAAGCACTATCAAAAGCGGCAAGGTCATCGCCAGACCTTCACCGAGCTTCAGATCAGTGCCGTCAACGGCTGATCATTCAAGGAGCTAAACCATGGCACAGAAAAAAGGCGGCGGTTCGACCCGCAACGGCCGCGACTCCCAACCGAAGATGCTCGGCGTGAAGGTGTTCGGCGGCCAGGTCATCCCGGCCGGTTCGATCCTCGTGCGCCAGCGCGGCACCAAGTTCCATGCCGGCACCAATGTCGGCATCGGCAAGGACCACACGCTGTTCGCGCTCGTCGACGGCGAAGTGACCTACGCCGTCAAGGGCCCGCAAAGCCGCTCGACGGTGAGCGTGAAGGCGCTGTAAAGGCCTCTCGCGTCCACCGCAAAGCCCCGGCCCGCCGGGGCTTGTTTTTTGGGCGCTGGATTACCATTCGGCGCATCCCGGCAGACATTGGAAGGACATGGCCATGAACAAGAGCGGCATCGTTCTCATCGTCGTCGGCATCGTGTTCCTGGCCCACAACTTCGGCCTGCTGCAATGGGGCTGGCTGCACGATTGGTGGCCGCTGCTGCTGATCGGGCTGGGCGTCTGGTCGCTGATCAATCACAAGCCGGCCGACAAGGTGTCGGCCGGCACGGACAAACAGACATGAAATTCGTTGACGAAGCCACCATCGACGTGATCGCCGGCGACGGCGGCAACGGCTGCATGAGCTTCCGTCGCGAGAAGTTCATTCCCTTCGGCGGCCCGAACGGCGGCGACGGCGGCCGCGGCGGCAGCGTCTACGCGGTCGGCGACCGCAACCTGAACACGCTGATCGACTTCCGCTACGCACGCCGCCACGAGGCCCGGCGCGGCGAAAACGGCCGTGGCTCCGACCAGTACGGCGCAGCCGCCGACGACATCGTGCTGCGCATGCCGATGGGCACCATCATCAAGGACGCCGAGACCGACGCGGTCATCGCCGAGCTGCTGGTTCCCGACGAACGGGTGCTGATCGTCAAGGGCGGCGACGGCGGCTTCGGCAACCTGCACTTCAAGACCAGCACCAACCGTGCGCCGCGCCAGAAGACCCCCGGCTGGCCGGGCGAGCAGAAGAAGCTCAAGCTCGAGCTGCGTGTGCTGGCCGACGTAGGCTTGCTCGGCATGCCCAACGCCGGCAAGTCGACGCTGATTGCCGCGGTGTCGAACGCGCGGCCGAAGATCGCCGACTATCCGTTCACCACCTTGCACCCGAACCTGGGTGTCGTGCGGGTCGCGCCGGAACAGAGCTTCGTCGTTGCCGACATCCCCGGGCTGATCGAAGGGGCGTCCGAAGGCGCTGGCCTCGGACACTTGTTCCTGCGCCATTTGCAGCGCACTCATCTGCTGCTGCACGTCATCGACTTCGCGCCCTTCGACGACAGCGTCGATCCGGTCGCGCAGGCCAAGGCCATCGTGGCCGAACTCAAGAAATACGACGCCGCCTTGCACGACAAGCCGCGCTGGGTCGTCCTCAACAAGCTCGACATGCTGCCGCTCGAGGAACGCGAGAAGAAGGTCAAGGACTTCATCAAGCGCTTCAAGTGGAAGGGCCCGGTGTTCCAGATTTCGGCGCTGACGCGCGAAGGCTGCGAAGGCCTGATCCACGCGATCTACCAGCATGTGTCGAAGCTGAAGAACGTCGTGCCCGACGATCCGGATCCACGTTTCACCGACGTGGACGCAGTCGCACCATGAGCGACGCGCTGAAAAACGCGCGCCGCATCGTCGTCAAGGTCGGCTCGAGTCTCGTCACCAACGATGGCCGCGGCGTCGATGCCGACGCGGTCGGCAACTGGTGCCGGCAGATGGCGGCGCTGGCGGGGCAGGGGCGCGAGGTCGTGATGGTGTCCAGCGGCGCGATCGCCGAGGGCATGAAGCGCCTGGGCTGGGCGACGCGCCCGAAGGAGATCCACGAGCTGCAGGCGGCCGCTGCTGTGGGCCAGATGGGCCTGGCGCAGATCTACGAATCCAAGCTTCGTGAACACGGCATGGGCAGCGCCCAGGTGCTGCTGACCCACGCCGACCTGGCCGACCGCGAGCGCTATCTCAATGCGCGCTCGACGCTGCTGACGCTGCTCGGGCTGAAGGTCATCCCGGTCATCAACGAAAACGACACCGTCGTCAACGACGAGATCAAGTTCGGCGACAACGACACGCTGGGCGCGCTGGTGGCGAACCTGGTCGAGGCCGATGCGCTCGTCATCCTCACCGACCAGAAAGGCCTGTACTCGGCCGACCCGCGGCGCGATCCGAACGCGCGCTTCATCGACGAGGCTCAGGCCGGCACGCCCGAGCTCGAGCGGATGGCCGGCGGCGCCGGCACCAGCATCGGCCGCGGCGGCATGATCACGAAGGTCTTGGCCGCCAAGCGCGCGGCGAGCAGCGGCGCGAGCACGGTGATCGCCTGGGGCCGCGAGCCCGACGTGCTGATCCGGCTGGCCGCCGGCGAAGCCATCGGCACCGCGCTGGTCGCGCCGACGCAGAAGATGGCGGCGCGCAAACAGTGGATGGCCGACCACCTGCAGATGCGCGGCGCGGTGGTGGTCGACGACGGCGCGGTGACGAAGCTGCGCGACCACGGCAAGAGCCTACTGCCAATCGGCATCGTCGAGGTGCAGGGCGAGTTCCACCGCGGCGACGTGATCGCGGTGCGCGCGGGAACCGGCCTCGAGATCGCCCGTGGCCTCGCGAATTATTCGAGCAGCGAAGCGCGCCTGATCGCGCGCAAGCCGTCGAGCGAGTTCGAGCGGCTGCTCGGCTTCACCGGCGAGCCGGAGATGATTCACCGCGACAACCTGGTCCTCAGCTGAGCCGGGGCCGGCCGTTCAAGTCGGCGGATCGTCCGACTCGATCACCGGAGGCGACAGCTCCGCCGGCCCGGTCTCCACCGGACCCGAGGGCACGTGGTGCCCGTCACGCTCTTCATCGCGGTGGTGCGGGCGCATGCCCGAGCGCAGATAGCGGTTGTGATGGCTGCCGCGCGGCAGGAAGCGCGCGAGCTCGGTCAGCGCCATCTGGTAGACGTCGCGCTTGAACTCGATCACCACTTCGAGCGGCACCCAGTATTCGTTCCAGCGCCAGGCGTCGAACTCCGGGTGGTCGGTGGCGCGCAGGTTCATGTCGGTGTCGCGGCCGGTCAGCTGCAACAGGAACCAGATCTGCTTTTGTCCGCGGTAGTGGCCGCGCGCGTCGCGCCGGATGAAATGGTCGGGAACCTCGTAGCGCAACCAGTCGCGGGTGCGCGCGATGATGCGCACATGGTCCGGCATGAGCCCCACTTCTTCGTGGAGCTCGCGGAACATCGCCTGCTCGGGCGTCTCACCGTATTTGATGCCCCCTTGCGGGAACTGCCAGGAATGAGTTCGTATCCGTTTGCCCCAGAAAACCTGGTTCTTCTGGTTGAGCAGGATGATGCCGACGTTGGGTCTGAACCCTTCACGGTCGAGCATAATCAACCCCAAAATTCTCGTTGAAATCATTATTGCACCGTGATGACGGGATTCAACCCCTTGGGTTTCCCTCACACGAGTGGCCGCTCACCTTCCCCCTTTCGCAGCCCGCATGAAAGCTTCCCAGTTTTTCATTTCCACCCTCAAGGAAGCACCCGCAGACGCCGAGGTCGTGAGCCACAAACTGATGATGCGGGCCGGCTTCATCAAGCGCCTGGGCGCCGGCATCTACAGCTACATGCCGATGGGCTTGCGGGTCATCCGCAAGGTCGAGAACATCATTCGCGAAGAGATGAATCGCGCCGGCGCGGTCGAGCTGTTGATGCCGGTGGTGCAGCCCGCCGAGCTGTGGCAAGAGTCCGGGCGCTTCCAGAAATACGGGCCCGAGTTGCTGCGTGTGAAAGACCGGCATGACCGCGACTTCATCGTCCAGCCGACAAGCGAAGAAGTCATCACCGACATCGCGCGCCAGGAGCTGCGCAGCTACCGCGCGCTGCCGAGAAATTTCTATCACATCCAGACCAAGTTCCGCGACGAGCGCCGGCCGCGTTTCGGTGTGATGCGCGGGCGCGAGTTCACGATGAAGGACGCGTATTCCTTCGACCGCGACGCCGAATCCGCCGGCAAGAGCTACGAGGCGATGTACGCCGCCTACGTGCGCATCTTCGAGCGCATGGGGCTGACGTTTCGCGCGGTCGCGGCCGACACCGGCGCGATCGGTGGCGACCGCTCGCACGAGTTCCAGGTGATCGCCGATACCGGCGAAGACGCGATCGTCTACTGCCCGGATTCGGACTACGCGGCCAACATCGAGCTCGCCGAGGCGCTGCCGCTGATCGCGCAGCGCGCCGCGCCGTCGCAACCGATGGCGAAGACGCCGACCCCGGGCAAGAGCACCTGCGAAGACGTGGCCGCGCTGCTTGACGTGCCCTTGTCGACGACGGTCAAATCGCTGGTCCTCGCCACCGACGACAAGAACGATGCCGGCGATGTCGTCAAGACGACCGTCTGGCTGCTGCTGGTTCGCGGCGACCATTCGCTCAACGAAGTGAAGGCCGGCAAGGTGCCCGGCCTGAAGGACGGCTTCCGCTTCGCAACCGCGGCGGAGATCGAGGACCACTTCGGCTGCAAGCCCGGCTACCTCGGACCCATAGCCACCCGCAAGCCGATCAAGGTGGTGGCCGACCGCACGGTCGCGGCGATGAGCGACTTCATCTGCGGCGCCAACGAAAGCGACTTCCACATCACCGGCGTCAATTGGGCGCGTGACTTGCCGGAACCCGATGTGGTGGCCGACATCCGCAACGTCGTCGTTGGCGATCCGTCGCCCGACGGCAAGGGCGTGCTCGCGATCCAGCGTGGCATCGAGGTCGGCCATGTGTTCTTCCTCGGCACCAAGTATTCGAAGGCGATGAACGCCAGCTACCTCGACGAGACCGGCAAGCCGCAGTTGATGGAGATGGGCTGCTACGGCATCGGCGTGACGCGCATCCTGGGTGCCGCGATCGAGCAGAACCACGACGAGCGCGGCATCGTCTGGCCGGCGGCGATCGCGCCGTTCGAGGTCGTCATCTGCCCGATCGGCTACGAGCGTTCGGCCGAGGTCAAGGCCGCGGCCGATGAGCTGCACGACAACTTGCAAGCGCAGGGAATCGACGTCATGCTCGACAATCGGGGCGAGCGCCCGGGCGCGATGTTCGCCGACTGGGAGCTGATCGGCGTGCCACACCGGATCGTGATCTCCGACCGCGGCCTCAAGGAAGGCAAGGTCGAGTACCAGGGCCGGCGCGACGCGCAGTCGACGCAAGTGCAGGTGAATGACATGCTCGATGTGTTGAAAGGCAAGTTGACCTCATGAGCCACCGACTCTCTCTTCGCGGGAGAGCGAGACGCCGCTTCACGCTCGCGGCGTTCTCTGGCGCGGTCGGCCTGGGCAGCGCGCCGAGCAGCGCCCATGCCGGCGGGCAGGTCGAGGAGCCTTTGGCCGATGCAGTGCGAACCGCGTTGGCCGCGGCGGTCGGCAACAGCGCGCCGCCCAAGCCGGTCTTCGCGAGCACCGACGATCGTCTGGTGTATCTCAGATGGCTGGGCGAGATGAGCACCCGGCTGAAGAAGCGCAAGACCGACCACGTGACGCGGGTCGAGTTCCTCGAGACCGTCTGGTACGAAAGCAAGCGCGCCGGGCTCGACCCGTCGTTGGTGCTGGGCCTGATCCAGGTCGAAAGCGGCTTCCGCAAATACGCCATCAGCCCGGTGGGTGCGCGCGGCTACATGCAGGTGATGCCGTTCTGGACCCGCCTGATCGGCGACGGCGACCCCTTGCGCCTGTTCCACATGCAGACCAACCTGCGCTTCGGCTGCGTGATCCTGCGCCACTACCTGCAGGTCGAAGGCGGCGACATGTTCATGGCGCTGGGCCGCTACAACGGCAGCCGCGGCAAGGACGAGTACCCGAGCCTGGTGTTCGGCGCCCGCCAGACCTGGGACTACCGCAGAGCTCCCGACGCACGCTCGGCCTAGCTCTACAGCCCGTTCCAGGCCTTCGGCGCGGCGCCCTCGATGCCGATCAATGCGAGCACCCGTTCGACCGTGTCGGCGACCAGCTCATCGATGCTTTGCGGCCGATGGTAGAAGGCCGGCAGCGGCGGGAATATCACGCCGCCCATCTCGGTCACCGCCGTCATGTTGCGCAGGTGCGCCAGGTTGAACGGCGTTTCGCGCACCATCAGCACGAGGCGGCGGCGCTCTTTCAGCGCGACGTCGGCGGCACGCGTCAGCAGGTTGTCGGACAGGCCATGTGCGACGGCGGCGAGTGTCTTCATCGAACAGGGCGCGATCAGCATCGCGTCGGTGGTGAACGAGCCGCTCGCGATGGCCGCGCCGACATCGGCAGGGTTGTAGGCCACGTCGGCCAGGGCCTCGAGCGCCTTGCGGTCGAGCCCGAGCTCGTGGTGAACATTGAGCACGCCGGCCGGGCTCACCACCAGGTGGGTCTCGCGCCCGGCCGCGCGCAGGCGCTCGAGCAGCCGGACCGCGTACACCGCGCCGGTGGCGCCGGTGATGCCCACCACCACTCGGCGCGCGGCGCCGTTCACTGCGCGGTGGCGCCCAGCACCTGCTGCAGCTCGCCGGCCTGGTACATCTCCATCATGATGTCCGAGCCGCCGACGAATTCGCCGTTGACGTAGAGCTGCGGGATCGTCGGCCAGTTGGCGTAGTCCTTGATGCCCTGGCGCACGCCGTCGTCCTCGAGCACGTTGACGGTGGTCAGGTCAGTGACGCCGCATGCCTTCAGGATCTGCACCGCGCGGCCCGAGAAGCCGCACATCGGGAATTGGGCTGTGCCTTTCATGAAAAGCACGACCCGGTTGTGTTTGACGAGATCGTCGATGCGTTGCTGAACGTCGCTCATGGAGGCCTCGAAAAAGGGGCAAGGTTGAATCAACCAAGGTTATACGGCAAAGCCCGGCCGGGCTCGCCGCGCCGCCGGTTTGCCCGTAGGACTCAGAAGGAGTAGGACACTCCGACCTGCACCAGCGGCGACAGGCGCATGTCGCGCAGCACCTCGTCCAGGCTCTGGGTGCCGCCGAAAACGCGGCCGAGCTTGACCGCCGAGCCGGGGCTCAGCGCCATCACGCCGACGTCGGCGCTGAAACCCCAGCCGGTCTTGCTCGACAGGCCGGTGTAGCCGACGCCGAGGTAGGGCACGGCGGCCGAGTCGGACGGGTTGTCGGCTGAAGGGATCAAACTGCCGAGGCTGCGCCGCTCGATGCTGAACGAGCGGGCGATGCCGCTGGTCGTGGCCCACAACAGCGAGGTCGAGCGCGAGCCGACGAAGATGCCGCTGGTGGCGCGAAAGCCGCCGCCGTTGCCGGGGCTGCGCAGCGAGCGGCTGAAGTAGTAGTCGCCGAGCAGGCTCGCGCCGCTCAGCGTCACCATGCTCGAATCGGGGTTCATCGGGTCGGCGCGCAGCGCGCCGGAGCTTGTGCCGAGAGACAGGCGGGCTTGCCAGCGCGGCCACTGCGCGCCCTCGGCGCGCAAAGTCAAGCCGTCGCCTTCGATCGCCCACGCCGTGCCGAGGGGAGCAAGCGCCATTGCCGCGACCATCATCCATGAGGCTGAACGCATGACGGGCTCCTGTACAGACGCGGTGGCTGGCGTGAAAGCGGGCGTCTTTCCTGCCTTCGAATTCATGCTACGCCGGTGGAAAGCGTTTGTGTGTCTTGTGTACGGGCGGGGCCTTCATTTGAGGGGCGTGTGATGAATTTGGCACGCAAATGCTGGTGCGCCGCGGTGCTCTTGCGCAACGCGATGTAACATGTGGTTACATGCGTCCGCCGGTGCAACGCGCCACGCCGGCCAGGTCGAGGCGGCTTTGAATCGGGCCAAAACCTGCAGCCGCGAACAGGGCTTGCACCGACGCCGCCTGGTCGTGGCCATGTTCGATCAGCAGCCAGCCGCCGGGCGCGAGGTGGACGGGCGCCGCAGCGACGATCTGGCGGATGGCGTCCAGCCCGTCGCGGCCCGATGCGAGTGCCATCCGCGGCTCGTGCGACAGGGCCGGAAGGTGCGGGTCGCCTTCGGCGATGTACGGCGGGTTGGACAGTGCCAGGTCGAAGCGCCGCTCGCCCAACCCCCGCCACCAGTCGCCGTGCCCGAAGCCCACGTCGAGGCCGAGGCGGTGCGCGTTCGATTCGGCCGTCGCCAGCGCCGCGGTGCTGGCATCGTTCGCCTGGACCTGCGCCCGCGCCACCGCGCGTTTGACCGCGAGCGCAATGGCGCCGCTTCCGGTACCCAGGTCCAGCACCCGCGGCGCCGCCAGCGGCGCCAGATCGGTCGCCAGCAGCTCGATCGCCCAGTCGACCAGCGTTTCGGTGTCCGGTCGCGGCACCAGCACGCTCGCGTCAACCCGCAGCGCGAGGCCGTGGAACTCCTTCTCGCCGATCAGGTAGGCGAGTGGTTCATCCGCCGCGCGGCGCGCCAGCGCGCTTCGATAGGCACCCGCCTGCTCGGGGTTCAACCGCACGTCGTCGTGGGCGAGCAGCCAGCTGCGCGGCTGCCCCAGCTGTTGCGCCAGCAACAACTGCGCATCCAGTCGATCGACGCCGGCGGCACGCGCTTCGAGCAGCGCCTGCGCGACCGTCGGCCCAGCAGTCTGTCGATTCATGTCTCGCCGCTTTCCAGCAGCGCCAGCTGTTCGGCGGCGCTCGCGGCTTCGAGCGCGCCAATCACCTCGTCCAGGTCGCCGTCGAGGATGAATTGCAGCTTGTACAGCGTCAGGTTGATGCGGTGGTCGGTCAGCCGCCCCTGCGGGAAGTTGTAGGTGCGGATGCGGTCGCTGCGGTCGCCGCTGCCGATCAGGCCCTTGCGGGTGGCGGCTTCCTTGGCGGCACGCTCGGAGCGGTCCTTCTCGCGCAGGCGCGCCGCCAGCACCGCCATCGCCTTGGCCTTGTTGCGGTGCTGCGAGCGGTCGTCCTGGCATTCGGCGACGATGCCGGTGGGCAGGTGGGTGATGCGGATCGCGCTGTCGGTCTTGTTGACGTGCTGGCCGCCGGCGCCGCTGGCGCGGAAGGTGTCGATGCGCAGCTCGGCCGGGTTGAGCTGGATCTCCTCGGCTTCGTCGGGTTCGGGCAGCACCGCCACCGTGCAGGCGCTGGTGTGGATTCGGCCCTGGGTTTCGGTCGCCGGCACGCGCTGCACCCGGTGCCCGCCGGACTCGAACTTGAGCCGCTTGTAGACCCCGTCGCCGTCGATGCGGAACACCACTTCCTTGTAGCCGCCGAGGTCGGACACACTTTCGGACAAGGGCTCGACGCGCCAGCCGCGCCGCTCGGCGTAGCGCAGGTACATGCGCGCCAGGTCGGCGGCGAACAGGGCCGACTCGTCGCCGCCGGTGCCGGCGCGGATTTCGAGAAACGCGTTGCGATCGTCGTCGGGGTCGCGTGGCAGCAGGCCGGACTGCAGCTCGTGGTGCAGGCGCTCGAGGTCGGCCTGCGCGGTGTGGATCTCGTCCTGCGCCATGGCCGCCATGTCGGGGTCGGTGAGCATCTCGCGCGCGTCGGCCAGGTCGCGTTCGCGCTGCTCGTAGCGCTGGAAGCGCTCGACCACGCCCGACACTTCGGCGTGCTCGCGGGTCAGCTCGCGAAAGCGCTTCATGTCGGCTGCGACCTTGGGGTCGGACAGCGTCGCGTCGAGCTCGTTGAGCCGCATCGCGAGGCGTTGAAACTGTTGGCGCAGGGAGTCTTTCATGGGTGCTCGGGGTGCTCGGGGAAAGGGTCGGAGCACCGCATCGATGAGATGGCGCTGCGCTCCGGCCGGTGGCCGGTGGGCAGGGCAACGCTAACGCTGGTCGTCCGAGGGGTTGCGCGGCGCGGTGCGCAGGAACAGCCGCGTCACCATCTGCGCGAGCTGGGTGCGCTGGTCGCCGTCGGCGGCGTGCAGCTCGGCCAGCGCGCCGTGCAGCATCTTCTGCGTGATGCCGCGCGACAACGCTTCCAGCACCACGTCCACATCCTCGCCCTTGGCCAGCAGCTTGCGCGCGCGCGCCATTTCGGCGCTGCGCCAGTTGTCGGCCTGGGCGTTCAGGGCCTGAATCAGCGGCACGGTGCCGCGCTGGTCGAGCCAGTGCACGAAGCCCTGTACGCCGGTTTCGATGATCGCCTCGGCCTGCTGTACCGCGGCCTGGCGTTTCTCGCCGCCGGTCTGGACCAGCGCCGACAGGTCGTCGACGGTGTAGAGGTAGACATCGGACAGGCGCGCGACCTCGGGCTCGATGTCGCGCGGCACGGCCAGGTCGACCATGAACATCGGGCGGTGCTTGCGGGTCTTCAAGGCGCGGGCGACGGCGCCCAGGCCGATGATCGGCAGCGAGCTTGCGGTGCACGAGATGACGACGTCGAAGTCGGCCAGGCGCTGCGGCAGGTCGGCCAGGCGCAGCGCCTCGGCGCCGAAGCGGCTGGCGAGCTTTTCGCCGCGCTCCAGCGTGCGGTTGGCGACGCTGATCGAGCGCGGTTTCTTGGCCGCGAAATGGGGCGCGACCAGTTCGATCATCTCGCCGGCGCCGACGAACAACACCCGGAGGTCGGCCAGGTCTTCGAACAGCTGCGAGGCGAGGCGCACCGAGGCGGCGGCCATGCTGATCGAATGCGCGCCGATCTCGGTCGAGCTGCGCACTTCCTTGGCGACCGCGAACGAGCGCTGGAACATCTGGTGCAGCGTGGTTCCGAGCGTGCCGGCGCTGTCGGCTTCGCGCACCGCCTGCTTCATTTGGCCGAGGATCTGCGGCTCGCCGAGCACCATCGAATCCAGGCCGCTGGCGACGCGGAACGCGTGGCGCGCCGCGGCGCCGCCTTCGAGCACGTAGCTGTGGTCGCGCAAGGTCGGGCTGGCGACGCCGCCCACGTCAGCCAGCCACTCGACGGCCGGCGTCACCAGCGTTCGCGAGTCGCCCGCTTCTGCCGCGACGTACAGCTCGGTGCGGTTGCAGGTCGAGACGATGGCGACTTCGGGGGCGCGCTGCACGCGCTCGCGAAACGCCCGCAAGGCCGGCGCCAATTGCTCGGGCGTGAACGCAAATCGGCCGCGCAAATCCAGCGGCGCGGTGGCGTGGTTCAGGCCGAGGGTCAGCACACTCATCGCCGGATTATAAAATTCGTTCAAATTCAAGAACTTGTGCCCTGTCAAAGCCCGCATTGCGGCGGCATTTGCCGGGCCTCACCTGGAACAAAGCGCACCCGTGGACGTACTCGGCGGCTTCTGGCACCTGACCAACTTCTTCGCGCCCGCCGTCGGCCTCGGCCTGATCGCCGCGTTGCTTGCCAAGCTGCTGTGGTGGCGTGTCCTGCGCGGCGTGTCGACACTGCGCCTGTGGGCCTGGGCGTCGCTGCCGGCGGCGCTGGTGGGCGTCGCCGGTCTGGTCGTGTTCGCCCACGACGGCAAGCTCGCGACCTACGGCGGCATGGTGCTCGCCTGCGCGCTGGGCCTGTGGTGGGCCGGCTTCGTGCGGCGCTGAGGCATCGGCCCGCAGTCGCTTCGCTCCTGCCCCAAGGGGCGCTGGCCGGCCACTTTGAAAAGGCTCAGGACAGGCTTGGGGCGGCCCGGCGCCGGCCAGGCCGTGTCAGCCGGCCCAGCCCACAGTGCGTTGAAGCACTGCGGCATTGCCGCGTCGGGGCCAAAAATGACGCTGTACGAGGTCCGTTTTCAATCGCTGTTGGAGGCTGAACGAGCACTTTGTTTTCCGTGCGACAGCGAAGGCCATGTCGACATGGACGCACTGAGCGTCGAGCTCAAGGGCGATTACCTGTTCGCCCGCGCGATGGTCGGCCGCGAGTTCGCGATGCCGTCGGTTCGGGCCTGCGAAGCGCACTGACGCCGGGTTGAAAAAGTCGCGGCGAGCGTGAGCAATTGCGCGGTCAAACGGCCCTGAAATGGGCCGTGAATCGGCGTCTTCAAGCGCCTTTGCCGCGGCCTCGCCGGCGCACAGTGATGCTCAACGGAATTGCTGATTCAGGAGCCCGCCGTGCAGACCCGCCCCATCGACACCATCGGCTACGAAGTTCGTTTCCAGTCGCTGTTCCACGAAGGACGCGCGCTGTCGTTCCCCTGCGATCGTGACGGGCAGGTGGACATGGATGCGCTGAGCACCAAGGCGCGCGGCAACTACCTGTTTGCCCGCGCGATGGTCGGACGCGAATACGCAGCACCTGCCGTGCTGGCGCACCGGATGCACTGAGGCCGCGCGCAGGGCCCGGAAGGGGACCTGCGGCTGCCGAAGGCCATGGCGCGATACAA
>Ga0209515_10003450_pt1 | contig 22645 bp, 15 predicted proteins | sample Subgroupgradi54m_FD_187454 | JGI IMG/M metagenome (GOLD analysis project Ga0209515, IMG submission 187454) | Subsurface groundwater microbial communities from S. Glens Falls, New York, USA - GMW60B uncontaminated upgradient, 5.4 m (SPAdes)... ... | reverse complement strand
TAGATACGGATACGTATAGTAAATTTATTGTTACGGCACAAAATGACCAATCGCTACTCGTACGACGGGCGTACTTTCCTGGTTGGGAGTACTGGGTAAACGGGAAAAAGATGATACCGATGATTGAGCATGGATTACCGAGAATTACTGTGCCAATGGGGAGATCAGTTGTTGAATTTTGGTTTCGCAATACCCCTATTAGGACTCTTGCCAATGCGATAAGCATAATTATTGTGGTTGTTTTATTTTTTATTTATGGTAAAAAAACCATCATTTGACATTGTTGTACCTGTTTATAATGAAGAAAAAGAACTTGAAAAAAGTATTGGTAAACTTGCTGATTTTTTAAACAGTAATTTTAGTGATTTTGATTGGTCTATTTATATTGTCGATAATGCTTCAACAGACGATACATGGCTTATCGCTAAACAATTAGCTCAAAACGTGCCTAAAGTGACTGCTCGGCATCTTGATCAAAAAGGAAGAGGAAGAGCGGTAAAGTACATTTGGCAAAAGACGAAGAGCGATATTGTAGCTTATATGGACGTTGATCTTTCTACGGATCTTAAACATTTTCCACCGCTCGTGCATGCCTTGACTGGCGGGTATGATCTTGCTATTGGATCTCGTAACGCACAAGGAGCTCGTGTTCATGGAAGAAGTTTACTCCGTACAATCACTTCTAAGGGGTACTTAATGCTTATTAAGCTTCTTTTTCGGGTACATTTCAGCGATGCTCAATGTGGTTTTAAAGCAGTGAGCAGACGAGTCGTAGAAGAAGTTATTCCAAAAGTGGTAGACGATGAATGGTTTTTTGATACTGAGCTTTTAATTCTTGCAGAAAAAATGGAATATCGTATTTATGAAGAACCAGTTACCTGGATTGATAACCCTGGTTCGACCGTACGGGTTCTTAAAACAATGCAAGGTGATTTAGAGGGTCTTTGGCGACTCTTACGCACAAGGCCTTGGTTAAAGAAAGACTATGGAAGAAATTGATATTGCTCTTATTAAAAGAAAATCTATTTCGGGTGTTATTGCATTAACCTCTCGTACATTTGTTCTGCAAATTATTGCTTTTGGTGCAACATTTCTGCTCACTATCTTCTTGAGTCCTGCAATTTTTGGGATTTTTTACGTGGTGTCTGCCATTATTTCGTTTCTCGGTTACTTTTCAGACATTGGACTTGCGGCTGCACTTATTCAAAAAAAAGAAGATTTAACCCATGAAGATTTGTCGACGACGTTTACCATTCAACAGTTATTAGTTGGGGGTATTACGGTTATTGCACTTATCTTTTCTGGTTTCATTGGGTCATTTTACAAGTTGGATACTGCTGGAATATGGTTGTTTCGAGCTTTAGTTATTTCATTTTTTTTGTCATCTCTTAAAACGATTCCTTCTGTACTCTTAGAGAGAAAACTTGATTTTAATAAGCTTATTGTGCCACAAATATTGGAAACTGCAGGGTTTTATGGTGTTGCAGTGTTATTAGCATGGCAACGGTTCGGGATTTCAAGCTTCACTTGGGCAGTTCTTACTAGGGGAATTGTTGGACTTATATCAATTTATATTATTTCTCCTTGGCGAATTTCCTTAGGGATTTCCCGTCCCGTTGCAAAACGCTTGCTTCACTTTGGGGCTCCGTTTCAGGTGCATTCATTTCTGGCACTCCTCAAAGATGATTTGATGACTGTTTTTTTAGGAAAAGTTTTACCATTTGCGGAGGTTGGGTATATAGGTTGGGCGAAGAAGTGGGCAGAAGTTCCATTGCGCCTCATTATGGATAGTATTATTCGGGTCACGTTTCCTGTCTTTTCTCGGCTTCAGGATTCTACGGAAGCACTGGGAAAAGCATTAGATAAGGTAGTTTTTGGACTCTCTCTTACCATTTTTCCAATCTCCACAGGACTTCTTTTTTTTGTGCGTCCCATGGTTGAAATTATCCCGCGTTATGCCAAATGGGAACCGGCGCTATTTTCATTTTATATTTTTGTTGTCGTTTCGGCTATTTCAGGAATTTCATCTCCTCTTACGGAAACTCTAAAAGCAATGGGTAAGATTAAAATTGTAGTAAAACTTATGGTGTTATGGACTGTACTAACATGGGTTTTAACAGCTGTATTTATCCGATTCTTCGGATTTAATGGATTTGCATTGTCTCTTCTTTTTGTTACAAGCACCATAATTTTGGTTGTTGGTTTAGTGAAAAAAATTGCACCTTTTTCTTTCTGGACTAATATTTCTGGACCGCTTTTTGGCGCCATATGCCAAGGTGTTTGGTACTGGCTCGCTTTGATGTATCTGCCTCATGTCATTGTCTGGTACACAGTCATTAGTATGACGGGTGTTATACTGTATGGGGCAATGCTTTGGTTATTTGAGCGGACAAAAATAAAAACATTTATAGCAGCTTTGCATCAATGACATGGCAACACTAAGCGTTATTATTTCAGCGTGGAATGAAGAAGCAAAAATAAAACGATGTCTTGCGTCAGTTTCATGGGCAGACGAGATTATTTTTGTTGACAATTCATCGACAGACGAGACATCACGCATTGCTAAGCAGTTTACCTCGAAGGTTTTTAAGCGGCCAAATAATCCAATGTTAAACGTTAACAAAAATTTCGGTTTTTCTAAGGCGACGAGTGATTGGATTCTTTCTCTGGACGCAGATGAGGAGATTACGAAAGAATTAGCTCAAGAGATTCGTTCCGCAATTAATGCACAAAACGAATTATTTGGATATTGGATCCCAAGAAAAAATATTTTATTTGGCAAATGGATTATGCATGGTCTTTGGTGGCCGGATAAGCAACTCCGGCTTTTTAAAAAAAATAAAGGTAAATTTCCGGGTATTCATGTTCACGAATATCTTTCTGTAGATGGACCAACAGGAGAGTTGGACGAACCATATATCCATTATAACTACGAGACCATTTCCCAATTTATTAAAAAAATGGATACGATCTACACAGAAAGTGAAGTGCAAAAGCATATATCGGCAAATTACCAACTTTCTTGGTATGATGCGCTACGGTTTCCGATTTCAGATTTCGTAAAAATTTATTTTGCACAACAGGGATACAAAGATGGACTGCACGGTTTGGTATTAAGTGTTTTACAGTCTTTTTATTCATTTATTGTGTTTGCGAAACTTTGGGAAAAAAATAAATTTAATCAAATTGATATTCCCCTTTCATCCGTCGCAAAAGAGTTCCGTCGAGCCGAAAAAGAGGTTGATTATTGGATTATTTCTGCAGAAGAGAAAGAAACTCCCTCGAAGACTATGCGCTTACTTCTGAAAATAAAACGACGAGTGTTTGCAAGAATATAGTTTTTTGGATTTATTATGCCTCATGTTTTTATACTAATTATCAATTGGAACGGAAAAAAAGATACAATTCATTGTCTTTCTTCGCTTAAACGATTAAATACAAAAGGCATCAAATTAAGCATTATTGTTGTGGATAATGGATCGTCAGATGATTCTGTTGAGGTGATTAAGAAAAAGTTTCCAAGCGTAATAGTCTATGAAGCTCAAAAGAATTTAGGTTTTACCGGCGGCAACAATGTGGGGATTTTTTTGGCCCTTCAGAAGGGCGCAGACTATGTATGGCTCCTTAATAATGATACGTTTGTGGATAAAGAGTCTTTGCAAGCGCTTCTCGGAGTTTTTGCGGATGAGATAATCGGAATCGCCGGATCAAAAATTTATTTCGCTGCAGGGCGAGAATATCATAAAGAAAAATATAACGCTTCAGAGCTCGGAAAAGTACTATGGTATGCCGGTGGCCTTATAGACTGGAATAATATGTATGCTTCGCATCGGGGAGTAGATGAAGTCGATGTAGCACAATACGATAATGCCGGAGAAACTTCTTTTGTTACGGGTTGTTCCATGTTTATAAAAGGTGTGGTATTTCATGCTATAGGAATGTTTGATGATCGCTATTATCTTTACCTGGAGGATTTGGATTTTTGTTTAAGAGCCCAGAAGGCAGGTTTTAGGACCGTTTACATGCCTTCATCGAAAATCTGGCATGTTAATGCGGGTTCTTCAGGAGGTCCCGGCAGTAAACTACATGAATATTATTTAACCAGAAATCGCCTTCTTGTAGGTTTGCGATTTGCTCCAATAAGGACGAAATTTGCACTTCTGCGGGAAGGTATAAGATTTTTTTTTCAGGGAACTCCTACACAAAAAAAAGCAGTGACGGATTTTATTTTTGATAAATTAGGAAACCAATCATATGATACCTAGTATAAGCGCTATAATTTTAGCTAAGAATGAGGAAGATCGTATCGGAAAATGCCTAGTAAGTCTATCATGGGTTGATGAGCGCATAGTCATAGATAACGGATCAACAGATAAGACGGTGGAGTTGGCAAAAAAGCACCATGCGAAAGTAATTGAGGATTCTGAAGGGGATTTCTCCAAACTTCGCAACAGGGGGAAAGATATCGCCCGTGGAGAGTGGCTTTTGTATGTTGATACAGACGAACAAGTAACTCTGGAGCTAAGAAAGGAAATAGAGTCTATCGTCAGTGCATTTAATCCGGAGAGGGATCCTGTTGGATATTTTATAAAAAGAAAAAATTTTTATCTTGGTCACCCGTGGCCATATATGGATAAGATGCATAGATTGTTTTGGAAGAAATCGCTTTTGCGTTGGCAGGGAAAGCTGCATGAGACGGCAATCGTAGATGGTAGAGTTGATATTATTTATGAACCCTTGCTTCATGATACACACCGAACGCTTGAGGAAATGGTAGAGAAAACCAATACTTGGTCTCATGTGGAAGCTAAGTTGCGACTTGATGCTGGTCATCCGTCTGTTGTGTGGTGGCGTTTTTTACGAGTAATGGCAACTGGATTTTGGAATTCATTTTTTACTCAAGAAGGATGGCGAGCGGGAACAGTCGGTTGGATAGAAAGTATATATCAAGCATTTAGTATGTTTATTACCTACGCAAAATTATGGGAACTTCAACAAAAAGAATACAAATGATTAGTATTAAAAAGTTATTTTGGGCATATTGGCCAATACTTTTCATTATTGGTCTCTGGTTTATTTTTTCTTCACCTTATTTTTTGAAAGGATTGATTCCATTTCCTTCAAAATATCTCGTTACATTTTTTCCTCCGTGGAGTGCCGCATATGGCATGCCCGTCAAAAATAATGCGATGCCGGATGTCATTACGCAAATATATCCATGGAAGAAGCTTACTATTGATACTTGGAGAAGCGGTCAAATTCCAATCTGGAATCCATTCAGTTTTTCCGGTACTCCGCATGCTGCTAACTATCAAAGCGCGATTTTTTCTCCCCTAAATCTCTTATTCTTTATTCTACCTTTTACCGATGCTTGGAGCATTATGGTGCTTTTACAGCCATTGCTGGCGGGACTTTTTATGTATATTTTTTTGCGTAGCCTTGAGAGATCGAGGCATGCAAGTCTTCTTGGCAGTATTGCATTTATGTTTTGTGGCTTTATGACAGTTTGGATGGCATATGCAACACTTGGGTACGCTGTGTTGTGGTTACCGCTTATTCTTTTTGCCATTCATAGAGAGATGAAAAAACATTCTTGGTGGAATTTAGTGTTGTTTACTGTGGGAGTGGGATTGTCGTTTTTTTCTGGTCATTTCCAAATAAGTATCTATGTATTAAGCGTTGTGATTGCTGCTATTCTCTTTGAATCGTGGGCAAAAAAGTATTGGAAGAAAGGTATTATTCTTTTATTATTCTTTGGGTTCGGAATTCTGTTGAGCATGCCGCAGTTATTACCAACGATGATTGCGTATCTTTCATCAGTGCGAAGCAATATATTTGCTGCGAATGCAATTCCATGGCAATATATTGTGACACTTCTTGTACCTGATTTTTATGGAAATCCAGTGACGCGAAATGATTGGTTTGGTCAATACGCAGAATGGGCAGGATATATTGGTATAGTTCCTTTTATTCTTTCGCTCTATATAGTTTTTCATAAAAAAAGTAAAACTGAATGGTTTTTTTTGATTATCGCAGTTTTGGCATTTCTCTTTGCTTTCCCTACGCCTCTTAACGACTTTCTCTTTCGCTCGAAAATTCCTGTTTTGTCTACGAGTGCTGCATCTCGAATCATTGTTATGGTAAGTTTTTCGTTATCTGTTTTATCATCGTTCGGATTAGATCGGTTGCAAATAGACTGGGATAAGAAAAAATTTAAAAGGTTAGTCATTTTTTCATTAAGTATTTTAGTCGCGATAGCTATCTTGTGGCTTCTTTTGCTTGTTGGAAGAGTTTTGCCTGTAGATAAAACTCTCATTGGTAGGCGAAATCTCTTTTTGCCAACTCTTGGCGTGATTGCTTTATCTTTTTGTCTGGTTTTGGGGGAACGAATAAAGAAAAAAAGAATTCGATTGTTTATTGTTTATGGCATAGTCCTGTTTACTGCTTTTGATATGCTTCGCTATGCATCCAAATGGATGCCGTTTGATCCGCGTGCATACGTATACCCCAAAATGGCTGTTGTAGAAGAGCTACAAAAACGAGTTGGGATTGATAGGGTAGTTGGAAATTTTGGAGGAGAATTTTCTATAATGTACGCTATACCTTCTTTAGAAGGATATGATGCGGTGTACCAAGAGCGATATGGGGAATTTATGCATGCAGTTTCTACAGGAAATATAGGTGTTCCCGAACGTTCTATTGTTCAACTTGATAAGCACGGAAAATATTCAGAAGAAGCACTGGCATTGCTTGGGGTTCGATTTGTTCTGCACCGCATAAGCGATGGGAGATTTGGGTGGACATATCCTGTTTGGGAATATCCGAATTATCGTTCAATCTATCGAGACAACTATTATGAAATTTTTGAAAATGCAAATTCTTTTCCTAGGGCGTTTCTTGTTTCTTCGTATACTGTTATCACCGATAAACAGAAGGCTATCGACGTATTGTTTTCAAAAAATTTTAATAGAAAAAACTCAATTATTCTTGAGAAAGAACCTTTCATAAAGCCTCAAGAAGGCACAGGCTCTATTTCGATTGTACGCTACACGCCCACAGAGATTCGGTTTAAGACAAATACATCTTCTCCAAAACTTCTTTTTCTTTCAGATGTCTTTGATAGTGGTTGGAAGGCATACATAGATGGAGGCTCTGTGCCTCTGTATCGAGCTGACTATGATTTTCGTGCCATTGGTGTTCCGGAAGGAGATCATGAGATTGGTATGAAATATCAACCAGATAGTGTCACATGGGGGCTACGTATATCATTTGTTATATTGATATTTTTGCTCTTGGGTAGTTTAAAGGAGCTTGTCTATGCGCATCGGCATATATAACCCGTATTTTGATGGCTTTGGGGGTGGGGAGCGGTATACGCTTACTTTGGCAAGTCATTGGTCCAAAAAACACGATGTGTTCCTTTTTTGGGACGACGATGCAATTAGAAAAATATCGGAACAGAGATTTAACATCGATCTTTCGAGGGTAAAAACTACTCAGAATTTTTTCCGTAGTAAAAATATACTCAAAAAGTCACTTTTGTCCAAAAAGTACGATCTTATATTCTTTTTAAGTGATGGGAGTATCCCGACTAGTTTTGCAAGATATAATATTCTGCATTTTCAAGTACCATTTACTAGTCTACATGCAAATCCTTTAAAGCTTCGTCAATATCAGGCAATCGTATGCAATTCAAATTTTACAAAGGACCATCTGGATCCGCAGTTGAACAGTCGATCGATAGTTATTTATCCCCCTGTTGACACGTCACAGTTTAACCATAATTCTAAAAAAGAAAAGATTATTTTATCTGTCGGGAGATTTTCAAGCTATTTCCAAACGAAAAAACAAGAAATACTTATCCAAGCTTGGAAACAAGCAAAAAAACAAAAACTATTTCCTGACTGGACGTTTATTCTGACAGGAGGATTGTTGTCAAGTGATCAAGAATATTTCAATTCGTTGCAACAACAAACTGTAGGGACATCAATGAAGCTCCTCCCCAATATTCCATTTAATGAATTGGTGGCTCTGTATAAAAAAGCCTCTATCTATTGGCATGCTGCTGGATTTGAACAAACAGATCCAAAGTTGATGGAACATTTCGGAATCACGACAGTGGAGGCAATGGCATCGGGCTGTGTTCCAATCGTATACGATGCCGGGGGACAACGCGAGATTGTGCGTCATGGCATTGATGGGTTTCTTTGGAAAACTTGTGAAGAGTTAATAGAAGAGACGATGCAAATAATCAGTGATACCAGGCTCAGATTACAAGTGAGCTTTGAGGCGATCATCCGATCAGCTGATTTTGATACGCAAAAATTCGAAAAGGCATTTGATGAACTCCTTGAGCGTATTTCTGTATGAAAAGATCATTCAACACTATCTGCATTGCGATATTTTTATTGGTTGTGGGCATATTTTTCTATCAAACAATTCTTTTGGGAAAATTGCCGGTTCCGACAGATAGTTTAGTAGGATTGTATCATCCATTTCGTGATCTTTACGCACAAACGAATCCTCGGGGAGTTCCGTATAAAAATTTTTTGATTACCGATCCAGTCAGACAGCAGATTCCTTGGCGAAAAATTGCTATGGATCAATGGAAACAAGGAAAACTGCCGATATGGAATCCGTATACATTTTCGGGTACCTCCCTCATTGCCAACATTCAAGCAGCAGTTTTCTACCCGTTTAATGTACTTTTTTTGATTTTTGATTTTCCGATCGCATGGACCATCTTGGTCATACTTCAGCCGATACTTGCAGGGATATTTCTCTTTTTTTATTTACGAAATAAAGATATTCATCCAGTTGCGTCACTTTTTGGTGCGATTGCGTGGAGTTTTTCCGGATTTACTATCGCATGGTTGACGTGGGGTACCATAGTGCATGTTGCTTTGTGGTTACCCCTTTGCCTTCTTTCGATAGATAAGATGGCAGAGTCAAAACCTCATAAGTCCACACTCCTTTGGCTGATGCTGGGCACTTTGTCTTTCGTCATGCAGGTTTTTGCTGGGCACATGCAGATTGCACTCTATACGATTGTGGTCACCGTAGCGTATGGTTTATGGAGATTTCGTACAATGCATCCGTTTTTGATTGCAGAAATATGCATCTTTCTTTTTATTACTTCAATTGCTTGGGTGCCACTTCTTCGATTTGTAATGGTAAGTGGCCGTGTGGGTGAAGTAGATAGCTGGCTTAAAGAGGGGTGGTTTCTGCCTTGGCAACATCTCGTGCAGTTTATAGTACCGGATTTTTTTGGAAATCCCGCAACACTTAACTACTGGGGTGTATGGAATTACGGAGAATTTATTGGTTATATCGGTATAGTCCCTCTCCTTTTTGCCATTGCCTTTAATAAAGAAGATCGAGATAGATTTTTTTGGCTGCTCGTAGGATTTGTGAGCCTTTTTTTTGCTCTTCCCACGCCATTGACCAAATTATTCTACCAATTACATATACCTGTTATTTCTTGGCTTCAGCCTACCAGGCTTATGGTGCTTATCGATTTTTCTCTGGTTATGCTTGCGGTTTTTGGATTTGATGCATGGATCAAAAAGAAGAGGGTATCTTGGCTACCAGTAGTGGGACTCGTTGGAATATTTGTCGCTTTATGGATTTTTATTATGACTAATAGATTCTTTGTAAGCAATGAAACAGTGCGCATGGGGTTAACAGTAGCGAAGCGCAACATGATATTTCCGATAGCAATCCTATTTGTGTCACTTGCTGTGCTTTTTGTTTCTTCTTTGGTGAAAAAACGAATATTGTTCTTGTTTTGTGTGGTGATATTTGTCAATATTACGGCGTTTGACTTGCTGCGATTTGGATGGAAATTTACTCCTTTTACCCCCCGAGAGTACTTTTTTCCAGAAACTAAAATACTTTCATTTTTAAAACAGCAAACAAAACCGTTTCGGATTATGAGTACTGATAAGCGATTGTTGCCGCCGAATGTGTCTGCCTATTATGGCATAGAAACGATCGAAGGATATGATCCATTGATGGCAGGTCGCTATGAAGAGCTTATGGCTGCCATTGCGCGCGGTAAGCCGGACATCACTCCACCATTCGGATTTAACCGGATCATAACAGTTGATAATCCCGACTCAATACTCCTTCGACTTTTTAATGTTCGGTACGTTCTTTCTTTGAGAGATATAGATCTTCCATTTCTCAAAAAAGTTTTTCAAGAAGGAGAAACCCGTGTGTATGAAAATGCATTAGTCTTGCCGCGAGCCTTTTTGGTGAGTGAAGTGCGATGGGTAACCAATAAACAGGAGGCAATGAATGCATTATTCGATCGTGCATTTGATCCAGCCAACACTGCAATTATAGAAAAAAGCACTACTAGCCCTAGCGTTTTCCCGATTGAGTTTGCCAAGGGAAAGACCACCATGATTTCCTATACAGAAAGTAGTCTCGTCATAGAAACGGAAACCGAACGCGAAGGATTCGTAGTGGTAGCCCAAAGTTACTCACCTGATTGGCATGCGAAAATTGGCAGTACGCCGCTCCCTATTTTTCGTACGAATTACCATTTTATGGGACTCCTTGTTCCCAGAGGGAGAAATAGGATAGAATTCTCTTTATGAAAAAAACACAGAATGTTAGCATCGTGATTCCTAATTGGAATGGTAAGCATCTTTTGGAAAAACATCTTCGATCCATTCTATCAGTTTCAGACCGAGGAGAAGTGCTTGTCGTAGATGATGGATCAACCGATGATTCTGTCGCCTTTTTGAAAAAGAATTTTCCAGAAGTTCGAATTGTGGTCAAAGATAAGCATGAAGGGTTTGCAAGTGCTGTCAATGCTGGTGTTGTAGCGACACGTGGAGATATTGTGATACTTCTCAACACCGATGTTGTGCCAGAGAAAAACTTTCTAGAGCCACTACTTATTCATTTTAAGGATCCAGCAGTGTTTGCTGTCGGTTGTATGAATAAAAACAAAGAAGGTGACAGGATGATTCTGCGAGGAAGAGGTTTAGCATGGTGGGAAAAAGGATTTTTTGTTCATAAAAGAGGAGAGATAGACAATACTGATACTGCATGGGTTTCGGGTGGAAGTGGGGCGTTTCGGAAAAACATCTGGAAAGAGTTAGGCGGTATGGATTCGTTATTTAATCCCTTCTACTGGGAAGATATTGATCTTTCCTATCGTGCGCGCAAGGCAGGATACAATATTTTTTTTGAGCCCAAAAGTATCGTGTGGCATTTCCATGAAGAAGGAATGATCTATCAGTCATTTTCTCAAAAGTTGATAAAGACTATCGCGTACCGGAACCAGTTTATATTTATTTGGAAAAATATTTCCGATGTAAGGCTTCTTCTTTCCCATATTTTTTGGACACCTATTCGAATCATGCAAGCGTTATTGCATGGAGACATTTGGATGCTAATAGGCTATTGGATGGCGCTTGCCCGTTTGCCGCGAATTCTTGCTTCACGTATGAAGAGTTCTGCCCACTGGAAAAAATCCGATCGAGACTTTTTATGAAGTGTTACCTCTGTGGTTCCCAGACTACATTTTTTTTGAAAAAAAACGGGTATAACATTTACCGCTGTAAGGCGTGTGGTTTGGCTCAGACTGATCTACAGAAAAACTATGAAACGTTTCTCTCTGATCATTACGGTAAAGGATACTTTACTGGGAAACAGGAGTGTGGTGCATATATCAATTATAAAGATGATAAACCAATGATCGTCCGTAATATGAAAAAATTTCTGCGTGAGATTAAAAAATATAAACCGATCGGGAAACTTCTTGACGTGGGATGTGCATTAGGTTTTTTTGTTGAACTAGCTCAACAAAATGGATATGAGGCATATGGATTTGACCCTTCTAGTTATGCGGTAGACGAGTCGAGAAAGCTAGTTGGAAAAGATCGGATTCAGTTAGGAACTATTTCATCTCTTTCATATAAACCAAAATCCTTTGATATTATTACTTTGTTTGATGTGTTTGAACATCTTGGTGACCCTATTGCCGATATTAGGAAGCTTAAAACTCTTCTGAAAGAAAATGGCATTTTAGTCATTGCCACAGGAGATACGGAAAGTCTTATGGCTAGAATTTTGAAGAGAAGGTGGACATTCTACATTCCTCCTCAGCATTTATTTTTTTTCAATAAAAAGTTATTGAACCAGATTCTCGTGAGAGAAAATTTTATTCTGATGGAATGGTTTCGTATTGGAAAATGGTTGAGTTTTCGATATGTCTTACATTTAGCAAGAACGACTGGCGAGAGTAAAGTTGCAGATATAGTGTATCGTATTACAGAGAAACTCGGTCTTGAGACCTTTCCATTGTATCTTTCTCTTGGCGATAATATGGTTGTTATCGCAAAAAATAAATCATGAGGAGAAAAGTTTTTACTCATTTAGGTATTTTTTCCATTTTTGTTATCCTAACAATTTTCACGTTTCGAATATATTTTTTTAATAACAAAGTTCCGCTCCCCTTTAATCTTTTAGTTTTTTACTATCCTCCTTGGAAATATGAAACTCAATTAGGGTATGGTCTGCAAGTTTTAAATAAGCCATTAGGCTATGATAATCTAAAGCTTTTTTATCCACTAAGAAAATTTACTCTCAATGAGATGCAGCATGGGCATATCCCTTTATGGAATCCGTTTGTATTTTCCGGTAATGTCCATCTCTCAACATATCAGTCGTCAGTATTTTATCCACTAAATATTTTTTATTTCATTTTTCCTACAGCGGATGCTTGGACAATACTTATATTCTTGCAGCCGATTTTTTCCGGATGGTTTATGTTTTTATTTTTGCGGTCACTTAAACTATCCCGGAATGCAAGTCTTTTTGGTGCTCTAGGTTTTGCTTTTTCCGGGTGGATGATTGCCATGTGGCAGGAAGTGTTAGTGCTTGAACATAGTTTTTTGTGGTTGCCGTTGGCCCTGTATGCTTCTAATCTTCTTTGGGAAGGAAGATCAATAGGTCGTGCGATGATGTTATTAATACTTGCCATGACGATGTCAGTACTTGCAGGTTTTCTCCAAATGAGTATTTATCTTTTTATAACAGTATTTATTTGGAATACGTATCGCTGGTTTCGTCACGAAGATAAAAAAAGACGAAAGAGTATTGTGTTTTTTATTGGAATAAGCGTAGTGATGGCAATGCTTATTTCAGCCATTCAGTGGATTCCTGCTTTAGAAGCATATATATTATCTGCTCGTGGAAGAGTTGATTCTGCAAATTTATTTCAAGAATTTTTGTCTCCGTTCGTTCATTTGTTAACATTCATCGTTCCTGATTTTTGGGGAAATCCCGGTTCATATAATTATTTTTCTAAAATTCGATACATCCAAGAACGAACAATTTATGTAGGAATCTATGTGCTCATTTTTGCATTGGTTGCATTGTTTAAAAAGTCAAAAAATAATCAATTATTTTGGAAAATTTTTACTATTGTTATGCTTTCATTGGGGTTTGCTTTGCCGACGAGCTGGATTTGGTATTTCCTCCGTATTCCTATATTGTCGGTTGCTCAGCCAGCAAGAATTTTCGTTTTATCAACTTTTGGAATCTGTGTTCTTGCAGCATATGGAATGAATGAATGGGAGATGCATGATGCTTGGAAAATGATAAAACGAATACTTTTCTTTTTTACGTCGATCATTGTTGTATTGTTTTTATTTGTTTTTATCATGCGTTTTTTGCTTATTATATACGATCATATGCAGTTATTTTGTGAGCAAGGACATATGTCGATTGAGACTTTTCAATTTTTGTGCCAAAAAAAGCAAGTTACTGCGTATGCCACGATTTCATTGCGGAATCTTATCTTGCCAACTATTTTTATAACTATGGTATGGATAAGTTTCATTTTTTTTCGTAAACAGCAAAAGTTTTTTTATATTTTTGTTTATGTCATAACCATTGTTGGAAGTTTATATTATGCTAACAAAATTCTTTACTTTTCTGATAGAAAATTTGAGTTTCCCTATGTGGAACCTATTGTTAAACTCAAAGAGTTATCAGGATACAATAGAGTTTGGAGCTATGGAGATGCCTATATCATGCGAAGCATTCTTTCTTATTATGGCATATACTCTGCTGAAGGATATGATGCGTTATTTTCTCACCGTTACGGAGAATTCATCAACACTATTAAGACTGATGGAAAAATTACCGATCAAATAAATAGAACGGATGTGGACTTGCTTGAAGCGGGGCAAAATGAATCCATGACCAAGAATCCAAGGAGACTTCGCCTCATGTCACTCCTTGGGGTAAAATATATTCTTGAGTTAAAACCTAGAGTAAAGAGTTTCATTACAGAAGAGGAGCGATTTCCCAGCTCTCTATTCGTTTCAGTTTGGGAAAATGAAAAATGGAGGATTTGGGAATATAAACAAGTACTTCCTCGTGCATACTTTGCCTCACGGTATATCGTAGAAAAAGATGAACAGAAGATTATGGATCGTTTGCTTGATTCAAATTTTGACTTACACACCACTATTATAGTGGAAGATAAAATAGAAGAATTTCATGAGACTAGTGAAGATATTTCTACGGTAAAAATTGTAAAGTACGAATCTAGTATGGTGGATATTTCGGTTGATGCCAAACAGGCAGGATTTTTATTTTTGTCTGATACCTATTATCCTGGCTGGAAGGCATTTGTTGATGGTAAGGAGACAAAAATTTACCGAGCTAATTACTCATTTCGTGCTGTGTCAGTGCCTCAGGGTGTTCATATTGTTCGTTTTATATATGATCCACTGTCATTCAAAATAGCCATTGTAATAAGTGGTGCATCATTGGTAATATTTTTTTTGATTTTATTGGTTTTTCAATTATCTAAAGTTTCTCCTTCTTTGGAGCACTAACATAAGCATATATTTCTCCACTCTTTAGCGGAACAACACCTATTTTTTCATAATTTTTTGGAATATCTTCTTGGAATGAAATGAGTCTATTATTGGAAGTTTCTGGTGGTAAGTAGCCTCGCTCTACGAGAATAATATTTTGATATTGTGTAATAGTTCTGCCTCGGGTGCTCCATTGGGGAGGTTGAATATATTGAGGAAGAATATTGTAAAAATAGAAAAGATGAAGACGATGGAAGAGGGGTTCTTCAACGTACCATACATTATAAGGTTCTTTATCTATAGATTGTCTAATAGAAATCATTCCATAATCAATTTGTCTGCTATATCCAAACGGATAGACGAACCATAAATCAGCAACAAAACGGGCAAAAATGAAACAGAGGAATAGTAAGATAGGCACTGCGAGATACCGTTGTTTTTTTATAATATCGTAAAATCCTAGGGTTTCAATAATATATGGCAAAGGAAGCAACTCGTACATGCGCGCTGCGGTAATACTATTCGTGACTACGATTGGTAATGGATAGAGAAGCAACCAAGATAAGAGAAATATAGTTGCCTTATTTTTTATTTTTATTAAGGCAATAATACCGATAAGAAGTAAAGGAAGCTCAATGAAATAAAAAAGACCACGAAATGGAACGACATCAACTGGATCAAATTTTGATGGACCATACCAGGTAATGAATGAGAAAGCAGTAACGTATTGGTTAAGCATGTGATTGATAAGTTGCATCGTAATGTTAGCATTTATACAGAAGTTTTCTGTTCCGCAGGTTTGTTGTGCTTCTTGTTTTCGTTTTGCTATATGTTCTGAAGAAATGAAACTCTGATTGAATCGTGCCGTGTTCCCTTGATTTTTTTCCGTAAGAAGTGGTGTGAGCCCAATAGTGATGAGTATAATTGCAAGAAGCAATATTTTTCGATGGAGAAAAATATACGATCTATGAAAAATGAAAAATATAAAGATGAGTGGAGGAAGGAATACCCAGTACGCATGATAGGTGTATGCGGTAAGAAGGAGGCACAGGGCCGCTATAAGCAAAATTTTTGGTTTTTTTAATGCTAGGAACAGAAAAAGGATTGTAGCCAGAGCGAAGAAAAGTCCAATGCTCGTTTCCAGTCCAAGACGAGAATGGAAGCTATGCCAAGGGGAGATAGTAAAGAGAAATGTAGAAAATAGACAAAGAATTTGATTTTTTTTTGGATGTATATTGAGTTTTTCAAATATTACTTGTGAAAGAAAAAATACGAGTGGTATGGTGAGTGTTCCAAAAATGGCAGAAGGAAGACGGATTGCCAAAAGAGAATTACCGAATTTCATTTGAGAAAGTGCGACAAGATATATCTGGAGAGGTAATTTATAATCACCTAAACTGCGAAAATGTCCCAGTGGCAATCGATTGCCATCTTGGTCAATCCCTGCTGTCCGGATGGTAAAGGCATTATAGCCGATTGAAATTGCATCCAATGTTGCCCCTGGTGGATTTTCAGAAAGTCGGTATAAACGGTTTACTCCTCCGATAAAAGTGAGAATAAATAAAAATAATATGGTAATTTTAGGAAAAGGCATGATTTTTGATATTTTGTATCAAATGAATACTTGCAAGGAAACCTTGTGCGCTAGCAAACAAAAGAAAACCGATTGCAGCGAAACTCAAATCCATTCGATACCCCCACAATCCCAGCATCCCATATAATATACTCCACCAACGCATGGTTTGTATCAACGGTGAAGATTTTGTTTTATAGAGATTTAATAATCCAACATATAACCAGAGCGTCGCAAGAGGTTTGATAGGAGAAGGTAAAAATGAGAAAATGTTTTCTTGTGAAAATTGTACGAGGAATAATAAAGTCAGGTGTTGCGAGAAGATAATGGATTTATTATAGAAAAGGCGACACACACTGAGGGGAATATACTTATGACACTGATCGAGACTTTCAATGATTTCATCGTGTAAATCTTTTGGGTGGACAGCAATATTTTCAACCCAATATTTACCATGGGGGTTTATGATGTATAGTGTTCCAACTATTCCCAGTAAGAGAACTAGAATGCTTAATGAAGTAGATTTTTTAGATATGAAGATAATTAGAATAAAGATTATGAGGTTAAACGTCAGAAGAAATGGATTCATAATATGAAGTTATGTTTCAACGAGCGTAAGCAAAAGCTTGTTATTTGGTAAGGTAATATTTTTTATATTTTGTTTGCCCAATAGTATGTCATGAGGAATATCTTCCGAGAAATCAATTAAGATAGTATTAGGCAGTAGCATATCTTTTGTCCAATCAATGCTGCGAAATTCAAATCGATCAAAACTTTTTACATGGACGAATGCGTCATCGGTTGGTGCGTAACGGCTTGCTTTCTGTTGATACGATAATGGATCATAATGCATATAAAAAAGAAGGAATATATATGGGGAATATTCTGGATGAGAGATGATAATATGTTTACTGGCAATTTTTGGATTTTGTAATACTTGATCAAGTTGCTTGTATCCATAGCCCCAATGCTGTGCTTCGTTTTGAGGAAAATGGATAAAATAGCGATCAGCGTAGATGCTTAGGTTGAACATATACGCAATTGCGATTCCTCCTACTGCAATAGCCTGCATCTGTTGTTTGCGTGACATACTCTCAACAACCTTTTGTATTCCCAATGCAACAAGGATAGGCGGTAATGGATAAATAGCAAACATTCGATTTGTATGCGGTGCATCTTTGGTAATGCTTGCTGCTACTGGCGCAATAATCAGCCACCAAAGCAATAGTTGGACTTTTCTGTCCTTCTTTTTAAAAATTAGTAAAACGATTCCTAAGTAAAAAAATGGTGCATCGATGAAGTAGAGATTGCCAAAATTTTCAATATTATGAGCATGATTTGTTCCTCCAGTAAGAAATAAAAATTTTGGTGCAAAAGACTTAAAGTAGTTCTGAATGGTGGTTTCTAAGGCATAGGTAATTCTATTATGGAAAAGTCGGGCATTCCAAGACTTGGGGTTACTATATTGGTTCCTCGGCAGTTCTATTTTTTCATGAATTATGGCGGGATTCCCAAATATACTAATTCCTGAAAATTTCGTTTTATCTGCCTGATGGAATGTTTGGAAGAGAATAAATCCCACAAGGGTTACAAAAACGATTCCTGCAATAGCAGTATGAATAGTTTTTGGTAGGCTCAACCGGAAAATATAGATAAGCCCCATGAGTAGGAGCGTTGTGGTGACGTGATTTCCATGATAGGTAAAATAACAAAGAGCGAAAAATAGAGAACTTCCGATTAAAAATATTGGTTGCTTTTTTATACCTCTGAAAAAAAAGAGCAAACCTATTACGGTGAATAACACTGCCAGATTTGATTCAGATTCGACTCTCGATAGATGCAGATGCCAAGGTGAGATTGCGAGGAGTGCCATAGACAGAAAAGACAAAGATGTGGATGCGAAAAGATATTCGACCAAAAAGAAGGTAAGTCCAACCGAAATAATACCAGCAATTGCTGACGGCAGTCTGACTGCCAATTCTGTAACTCCGAAAACTTTTATAAAAGGAATTGTTATATAGATATATAGGGGTAATTTCCAATCTCCAAACGATTGGAATGACAAAGGAAATGGCTTGCCGTATTCGTCTTTTCCAGTCTGAATGAGGGAATATGCAGTATAGCCGATCGACGCCTCGTCGCGATTAACACCAGGAGGGATTTGATCTAGTTTGTATAATCTCAAAAAACTAGCAAGGCATATTATAAAAACAAATAAGATGATTTTCCATACGTGGAGCTTATCTTTTTTCATAGGGATAAAAATACAAGTCCAAAGAAAAAGATGATAGACCCAATGGTAAGTATATCGCTAAACAATCGAATAGGCGACCGTTGGAAGGAGACGGTAACTATATGTTTGCCAGATGGAACCATAAACGTGATAAGACCTCGATGGTTGGGGTCTTGGAACTGGATAGGTACACTACGATCATCAACGCTCACCTTCCATCCCGGGAAATAAAAGGTATTGTCTAGGATTCTGGTTTGGTTTTGGGCACTGACGGTGAAAGTGTGGCGCGTCGTGGTACGAGAATAATCACTGACAGATGCAATGCCTGAAATTACTTCCACGGGTTGAGTCGGATAGGTACTGGCAAATCCCGCAGTCCAGATGGTTGATGTAGATCCGTGATAGTCTGTCGATGCCGAATACGCCAGATAGTAACTGTCTGGAGCATTTATGTATCCTTGGATTCTGACCATAGGGACGGAAAGTAATAGTACGAAAAGCATGGTAATAAAAATAATTTTGCGCGCTTTGATTTTCTCAAAAAAGAAACCAGCAAGGAACGCGCTGGCAAAAGTAGTGACACCGATAAATCGCCAGGGAAAAGGAAACTTTTTTAAAAGACTCATATGTTCCCAGATCGGTACTGAAATGGGAAGCATAAAAAACAGCGATACGAAAAAGACGATTGTCCAAAAAGTACTTAGATTTTTCAACTGAGACGTACGCCATACCGAAACTATTCCGAAAATAGTAAATAGCGTGAGGAGTGGACCAAGCTGTGGCGACAATCCTCCGACTCTATTGATATCCGGACCAAATCCCCACGGGGCGTAAACGAGCTTGACCAGGCTAGGAAAATGTTGGCGATAGATGGAATCAAAGAAGAGGGTACTATTGGTATAGCGCAGTTCAAAAAGAGATGGCATCCAGAAAAATGCGCTGATTGCTAATCCCAACATGAGCATGAAGAGAATGGGAACAATGGATTTGTGGTTCTGACGATTTTCCCGTAAAGCATATCCGAGAATAATTGGAGAAAATAGAAGACTTACCACATTGTGGGCTAAGATAAGGAGACTATAGCATATACTTCCTATGAGGATAGTTATGAAACTTGTTTTATGAAAGTATTTTTTAACAGCCCAAAATACTAAAGGAACAATGGCATATCCAGCAAGCTCACCAAAGTCACCACGTACGTACATATTGAGAAAATGATACGGGGCAAGCCCGTAGAGAAGGGAAATAATAAACGCAACGCGTGGCTTCCACAGAAGTGATGTCCATAAGAAAAAAGCAATGGGAGCGCCAACAAAAGCAAACGCTAAGACAATTTTGTATGCATCTTGAAACGAAAAGCCAATCATATGCAGGAAACTTCCGATGTAGCCGGGCAGGGGATAGAGGAAAATAAGGACGGGTGTACCATATCCGTAATTCAGATTGCCTGCCCATCGTGGAGGAATGTGACCGTCGACAAATGCTTGATAGTAGGCAGCGGTACGTGCAATGTTCACTTCGTTGTCATGCGTATGTGGTACGCCCGGTGTCAAAAGCGGTAGTAAGAAAAAACTATGGGTAAAAATGAGAAGTATAAGTAAGAAGCGTTTCATCATTGCCTCCGAGTATTGTATCGTTGGGATATGGCAAACACAACGAAAAGAAACAAGAAAAAGCTTACTAGGCTCACTACTTCCCCCGCTCGCACCGTCCATGGTGTGTAGATAAATTGAATGGTATGTTTTCCTGCGGGCAGGTATATGCCGCGGAAGGTGTAGTTGACTCGGTAGATAGAAGTTGGTTGATTATCAATGGTTGCTTTCCACCCGGGAAAGTATGTGTCTGTAAGAATCAAGAATGCAGGTACGTCTGTTTGCGTGACAGCGGTTACTTTATTCGGTTGATATGTTTCAACTTTTGCATCGCTCTGATGCAATGGTTGAGAAAAAGAAAATGGAAGTGCCGTATCGGCCAAGGCAGTTTTTTTAGGGTCAAAATCATTACCAAAAAAGATAGCAGCAAATTCCTTTTTGGTGTGATATGTCTTTATGTCAGTCACCAGATATATTCTAGATAACGCTTCTTTATTGCGATAATACTTCCATCCATTTTGTTCTGCACTCAACGTGAATCTATTCTCCGGAAAAGTTTTAGATGTATTTGCGTTATCTACATGATCAATGACAGTTCCAACGCTTAAGCTGTCTAATATTTTTAAACGGAAAGGATTATTAGGCAAATCCAGTTCTCCATAGCCGGGTGCTACTGAGGCATCCGATCTGGTGGCGTTGGTGAATTTTTCCGGTAATGCCCCGTTTTGCGAGGCAACTATGAATTCCCCATACCATTTAGGATATAAAGGGTCATATCCATCTGGCGAGAAAATATGGTACTGTGTAGAAAAGTTAGCTTCGATTGCGGCGTTACCATAGCCCCAGAAGCGATTTATACCATTCTCTTTTGTTAAATAAGTAAAAACTTCATGCTTGGGAAAAATGAGTTCACTGTTAACAAAAGGATTAAATTTATGAAACGATATAAATAGATCGCCGAGATGGAATAAAAACAATAGCATTAAAATCAGAGTCATGTATTTTTTTCGGGTGATGGCGACAGCAAAGCCTATTAATACAAAAACGGCTAAAATGCTTTCGTATAAAATAGCGCGGTGTGCGGTATTAACTGCATTCGGTTCTATCGGCAAAAAGCGAGGGGCAAGTGTAAAACCAAACCAAAGCGTAATAAAAAATAACAAAACTGCTATGGTACGATGGGCCAGCCGTTTAATTTGATGTTTTTCACTACGCCAAACGTCCAGACCCAGGCCGGCCAATATAGACAAGCCGAAAGAAAAAAGAAAAAGCATGAGGGTGGGACTGGTCGCGGAAAGAAGTGGAATATCAAATTTATAAAAGAAGGCAGATAGAGGATTTACGGTGTTAAGCACTAAGATGGTAAGAGTGCTTATAATATAAAATTTTATTATGCCTGTTTGGATACGCAGTGCCGCCGGCAAGAAAAAAAGAGGCACCAGTCCAATACTGGTAACTTTTCCAATATACGTATCTCCCAGCCAATAATTTCTGGTGGCCGGATTGCCAAAGATATTGGGAATGATAAGCATAAGCAGTTGCCAGGGTTGGATAAGAATTTTATGAATAAGCAAGTCGTACGGATGAGGGCTTCTGGCGGCGTTAGTGATAAGCTCTATACCGGGAATGAGCTGTATTGCTCCGAGTCCTATGGGAAACAAAAAGAGAATAAGCAATTTCTTGTTATCCAAACGAAACCATGCATAGACAAAGCAAAAAATCAGAAGATACGTAAACAGTTGTGGATGGCCGGCAAAAAGAGCAGATGTGAGAGCAGCCACAACTATTATGATCCATTGTCTGCTTGTTTTTTCTCTTAGTTGCTCAATAGCCAGAAGGATAAGTGGCAACCACACTATGATATGGCCGATCGTATTATACTCGAGCCACACGGTCATAAATGATGAGAATGCATATGATATTCCCCCAAGCCATGCGCCCAGATTACTTCCTCCAAGCTTCTTTATATATAGGTAGGTAAACCAGAGCGCGAGGAATGGTTCTAAGAAAACCAACATAGTCCATGCGCCGAGCACAGGAAGAAAAAAATAGACGATAGAGAGGGGATAAAAGACGGCAGATTGGAAATTGGCTAATAGCGGACTACCAGAAAAATTATACGGGTTCCATAGTGGCAGCTCTCCTTTTTTGAGCATATCAATGACGAGTGTTTTCCAAGGATAGGTTTGCCGTAGCGTATCTGGATACTGCGCTTTGTTGGGGATACTGCCGGGGTTGTACCCTATATATGATGTGGTCCGCCAGGGTTTGTATTCCGAAACCAGAAGGTCACCGGGGAATGGGATGCGACCCAAAAGAATCGTTTTATAGAAAAAGATTGCTGTGATACCCAGTGCGATAAGAAACGATACAGCCAGAGCCCGTCGATTCATATAAA
>Ga0209515_10003448_pt1 | contig 22656 bp, 14 predicted proteins | sample Subgroupgradi54m_FD_187454 | JGI IMG/M metagenome (GOLD analysis project Ga0209515, IMG submission 187454) | Subsurface groundwater microbial communities from S. Glens Falls, New York, USA - GMW60B uncontaminated upgradient, 5.4 m (SPAdes)... ... | reverse complement strand
GCATCGACCGGGCCATTGGCCGCGACGAGCACGCCGAGCGCTTCCTGCGCCCGGCGGATCGCGAGCCGCGCCTCCTCGACGCGCGCTTCGTCGCTCGTCAGCTCCTGCTGCGCGCGAAGCATGTTGAGGCGGCTGCCAATGCCCCCCTGGAAGCGCTGGTTGGCGAAGTCGTAGTGCGCCTTCGCGTTGTCGCGCGACCGCTCGTTCAGCTCCAGCACGCGGCGGTTGGCGATGATCGCGAGAAAGGACTGCGCCGCCGCGACGGCGATCTGCCGCCGCACGTCGGCCTCGGTCTGCTGCGAGACGAACACCTGATCGGCCGCCTGGTTCCGCTGCGCCCACGCCACCGGCGTCAGCACCGGCACCGAGAGGGTGCCGAGCGTCTGCGTCTGCGTCCGGGGAATGATGCTGGCGCCGGCGAAGCGCGTCACCGGATCGATCACGTTGGTCGAAAAGCTCGCGTTGATGGACGGGCGCGACGAGGAGCGCACCTGCTGAAGAATCGCCTCGGCGCGCACGATCCCCGCCGCCGCCTGCGCGATCGTCGGATTGTTCCTCGTTGCGCGGCGGATGGCTTCGTCGAACGTGATGCGCTCGATGGTCTGCGCGAATCCCAACGAGGGCGTCACGACACACGCGAGGATCGCGATGGTCCGCCTAAAGGCGGACGCCACCGATGATCGTCGAAACGTCCGCCTAAACGCGGACGCTGCCGGTGTCAACCGAACCCCAGGCTGGATCGAATGATGATCATCGGTGGCGTCCGGCTTTAGCCGGACCACGGGCCGGACCGGCGGAGGCCTACGCATGTGCATCGCCCTCCTCCGCCTTCACATGTCCCCCACCGCGCAATGTCTGAATCACCACGTAGAGAATCGGGATGAAGAAGATGTTCAGGAACGTGGCGAACAGCATGCCGCCGGCGACCGCGGTGCCGACCGAATGCCGCCCCTCCTGTCCGGCGCCCGACGCGAACACGAGCGGCATCACGCCAAGGATGAAGGCGAGCGACGTCATGAGAATCGGCCGCAGGCGGATCCGCGCCGATTCGATCGCGGCGTCGACGATCGACAATCCCCTGCGCCGCAATTGCTCGGCGAACTCGACGATCAGGATCGCGTTCTTCGCCGCGAGGCCGATCAGCATGACCAGCCCGATCTGGCAGTAGACATCGTTCTGCAGCCCGCGCAGCCACTGCGCCGACAGCGCGCCCAGCACCGCGAGCGGCACGCCGAGCAGGACGATGAACGGCAGCACCAGCGACTCGTACTGGGCCGCCAGCGTCAGGTAGACGAGCAGGAGGCCGATCCCGAAGATCGCCGCCGACTGGCGGCCCGCCTTGATCTCCTCGAGCGAAATGCCCGACCACGCGTAGCCGAAGCCCTGCGGCAGCGCGGTCGACGCCAGCCGCTCCATCTCCGTGATCGCCTGCCCCGAGCTCGTGCCGGGCCCAGCCGCCCCGTTGATCTCCGCGGATCGGAAGAGATTGAAGTGACTGATGACCTGCGGCGACGTCGTCTCGTGCACGCGCACGACGCTTGCGAGCGGCACCATGCTGCCGGAATTGGTGCGGGCGTAGTACTGGCCAAGCGACTTCGGATCCGATCGGAAGGCCTTGTCGGCCTGCACGTACACCCGATACGCGCGGTTGTTGAAGTCGAAGTCGTTCACGTAGGCGGAGCCGAGGTAGATCGACATCGCGCCGGTGATCTCGCTGATTGGCAGCCCCAGGCTCCGCGCCTTCTCGCGGTCGATGTCGACGACCAGTTGCGGATCGTTGGCGGTGAACGAGCTGAAGAGTCCCGCCACGCGCGGCGACTGCCGCGACGCCCCCACCAGGCCGAAGGTGGCCGCCCCGAGGTCCTGGATGTTGGCGCCGCCCCCCTGGTCGAGCACCTCGAACGTGAAGCCGCCGAACACGCCCAGCCCCTGGATCGACGGCGGCGCAAACGGCACGACGAACGCGTTCTGAATGCCGAACAGCCGGCCGCGCAGGCCGTTCAAGATCGCCGGGAGCCCATGCTCGTCGCCCTGCCGCTGGTCGAACGGCTTGAGCACCGCGAAGATCAGTCCCTGGTTCGGCGCGCTGCCGCTGAAGCTGAAGCCGATGATCGAGAACACGCCCTCCACGTCGGGCGTCTCGATCAGGATCTTCTCGGCTTCCTTCGCGACGTTCGCCGTGTAGTCGAGCGATGCGCCCGCCGGCGTCTGCACGAGCGCGATGAAATACCCGGGATCTTCCGCCGGGAGGAACGACTGCGGCAGCCGTGTGTAGACGAAGTACACGCCGCCAAGCAGCGCGACGAAGACCAGGACCATCGCCCACCGCACGCGCATCAGTCCGCGGACGGTGCGGACATACAGGTTCGTCCCGCCGCGAATCAGCTTCTCGATGCCGCCGAAGACATATCCCTTCCCCAGGTCATCGTGCCGGAGGAGCAATGCCGACAGCGCGGGCGTCAGCGTCAACGCGTTGAAGGCGGAGATCGCCACCGCGAACGCGATCGTCAGCGCGAACTGCTGATAGAGCCGGCCGGTCGTCCCCGGGAAGAACGCCACCGGCACGAACACCGCGATGAGCACCAGCGCCGTCGCGATGACGGCGCCGAACACTTCCTGCATCGCGTCCGACGCCGCCTGCTGCGCGCCCTTCTTGTATTCCTGCACGTGGCGCTCGACGTTCTCGATCACCACGATCGCATCGTCGACGACGATACCGGTGGCCAGGACGATGGCGAACAGCGTGAGCGTGTTGATCGAGAAGCCGAGGAGGTGCACGAACGCAAACGCGCCGACGAGCGACACGGGCATCGTGAGCGTCGGGATGATGGTCGCGCGCCAGCTCTGAAGGAAGAAGAACATCACGAGCACGACCAGGCCGACCGCCTCGGCGAGCGTCTTGAGCACTTCCCTGATCGATTCCTGCACGACCGTGGTCGTGTTGAAGGCGACCGAGTACTGCAGGCCCGGCGGGAACGACTTCGACAGGCGCACGAGCTCGGCGAGCACGCCGGTGTTGACGTCCAGCGCGTTGGCCGTCGGCAGCGCGATCACGCCGACGCCAATCGCGTCGTGTCCCTGGAAGCGCAGCACGGACGAATAGTTTTCCGCGCCCAGCTCCACGCGGCCCACATCCTGCACGCGCACGAGCGATCCGTCGCTGCCCGCCTTGACGATGATGTCGTCGAACTCCGATCGCTCGTGCAGGCGGCCGGTGGCGCGGACGCTGAGCTGATACGTCTGCCCTTCCGGCGCGGGCGAATCGCCGACGCTGCCCGCGGCCACGTTCACGTTCTGCTCACGCAGCGCGTTCACGACGTCGCCCGCCGTGAGCTGCCGTGCCGCAAGCCGCACCGGGTCGAGCCAGATGCGCATCGAGTACTTGCGCTCGCCGAAGATGATCACGTCGGCGACGCCCGGCACGCGCTTGATCGCGTCCTTCACGTAGACGTCGAGGTAGTTCGAGATGAACAGCCCGTCGTACGCGCCCTCCGAATAGGCGCCGGCCGCGAGCACGAAGTTCGTCGCCGACTTCTGCACGGTCACGCCAAGCTGACGGACCTCCGCCGGCAACCGGCCCAGCGCCTGGTTGACGCGGTTCTGCACGTCCACCGCCGCAAGATCCGGGTTGCGCGTGACGTCGAAGGTCACCGTGATGGAGGCGATGCCGGAGTTGCTGCTCGAGGAGGACATGTAGAGCATCCCCTCGACGCCGTTGATCGCCTGCTCGAGCGGCGTGGTGACGGCGGTTTCAACGGTCTCGGCGTTGGCGCCCGTGTAGATGGCAAAGACCTGCACGGTGGGCGGCGCCACCGGCGGGTACTGTGCGATCGGCATCGACGGGATCGCCAGCGCGCCGGCGAGGATGATGACGAGCGAGCAGACGGTCGCGAGAATCGGCCGTTTGATAAACGTGTCAACAAACATAACGATTTACGAGCCTTGAACCACGAAGGAGAAAGTGCTTATGTCGGTTTGACCGGCGCGCCGTCGCCGATCTTCTGGAGGTTCGACACGATCACGCGCTCGCCTTCCTTCACGCCGCTGCGCACGATGTAGCTCTCGCCAATGAGCGCGCCGACGGTGACTGGTCTCTGCCGCGCGACGAAGCCTTGCTGCGCCTGCTCCGCCACGAAGATGAAGTACTGCCCGCTGATGCGGCTCACCGCCACGACCGGCACGGACATCACCGGCTCGTTGCTCCAGACGACGCGCGCGCGGACGTACTGCATCACGCGGATACCCGGCGGACGCGTGCGCAGCGTCGCCTTCACGAGCACCGACTGCGTGGCGTCGTCGGTGCGCGGCGAGATGAACGTGACCGGATTCGACGCGATCACCTTGCCATCGTCGTCGAGGAGCTCCACCGTGAGGCCCTGCCGCAGGCTTGACGCGCGCTCGAGCGGCACGTTGATGTAGGCTTCGAGCCCTTCCGCCTGGTCGATCGTGGTGATCAGCGTCGACTTCGTCACGCGGTCGCCGACCCGCACGGGGATCTCGCCGATCATGCCTTCGGTCGGCGCGGTCACGCGGTAGTACTGCAGCTCCACCTCGGTTTCGCGAATCTGCGACACCACCGCGGCGAGCTGCGCCTCGGCGGTCTTCTCGTTGGTCTGGGCCTGCTCGAGCTCCGCCTGGCTCACGGCGCCGGCCTCGAACAGCTTCTGCATCCGCGCGAGCTGCTGCTTGGCATACGCGACGTCCGCTTCGCGCGCCACGCGCTGCGCCTGCACCGTCGCCAGGGTCGCCTGCTGCTTGTCCGGATCGATCTGGACGAGCGGCTGACCGGCACGCACGCGGTCGCCCGCCTTCACGAGAATCTGCCGGACGATCCCTTCCACCTGCGGCTGCAAGTCGGTGGAGCGGAGCGAGCGGACAGTGGCGACGAACTCGCTGGTCTGCGGAATCGGCTTGGGCGTGATGGTGATGGTCATCACCTCGGTGGGTGGAAGCGCGCCCCGGCCGCCGCCGCGGCCGCCGCCCCGGCCGCCGCCGCCGGCCTGACCCGACTGTGGATCGCCGCCGCATGCCGATGCGGCCAGCGTAGCAGCCAGCATGGTACATACAAGAAGTGGACGCGCCAAACGAAACATGAGTTTCCTTGCTGGTTTCCCGTGTGGACTCGGACGGCGAGGACTAGAGATTTTACCTAAGACGCGTCACGAATCCTGCACGGTCCCGGTGGTGGCTGGTGGTTGGTGGTTAGTGGTAGGAACCGACCCACACCACCAACCACGAACCGCCAACCACCAACCGCCAACCACCAACCAGCTTATGCCGACGGCGCGGCGACCCGTGAGATCGCGCCCAGCAGCGCAGCGCGCATGAACGGCTTCTCCAGGAATACCGCCTCGCCCCGCTGGACGTCCGCCAGCGGCTCGGTGTCCCTGAATCCTGACATGTAGACCACGCGGATCGACGGGCGCACGGCGCGCAGCCGCCTCGCCAGTTCCGGGCCGCGGAAGCCGGGCATGACGATGTCGGTCAGCAGGACGTGAATGTCGCCGTCGTGCGCGGCCGCGACCCGCTCCGCTTCCGTACCGTCGTCGGCCTCGATCACCATGTAGCCGGACCGGCGAAGCATCGCGGACGCCAGGTGCCGCACGCCCGGCTCGTCGTCCACGATCAGCACCGTGAGCGGCCGATCGCCCGCAGGCTCTTCGGCCACGGTGGCCGTAACGGCCTCTGACGGGACGAGGGCCGGCAGGTAAATCCGGAACGTCGTGCCACCTCCCTTGCCGCTCGCGAGATCGATGTGGCCGCCGGTCTGGCTGACGAAGCCGTACACCATCGCCAGGCCAAGGCCCGTGCCCTTGCCGAGGTCCTTCGTCGTGAAGAACGGCTCGAAAATCCGCTCGCGGATTTCGTCCGGGATTCCCACGCCCCGGTCGGAGACCTCGAGCACGACGGCCTTCTCGGGATGCGACAGCATGTGCGTGAGCGCCTCCTCATCGTCGCGGGTGGCGAGGCGCGCACGCACGGAGATCGGTCCGCCGTCGGGCATCGCATCGCGCGCATTGACGACCAGGTTGAGGACGACCTGCTCCATCTGCCCGCGGTCGGACGCGATCGGCGGCAGATCCGGCTCCACGTCGACGTCGAGCACGTATTCCGGTCCGAGCATGCGCGCGAGCATCTGCTGCATGTCGCCGACGACATCGACGATCTCCAGCGGCTGGGGCTTCAGCACCTGCTTGCGGCTGAACGCGAGGAGCTGGCGGGTGAATCGGGCCGCGCGGTCGCACGCGCCCAGGATGTCGTCGAGCGACTGGCGCTTCGGATCGTCGGCCGGGAGCAGCTCGAGCAGGTAGCTGGCGTTGCCGCCGATCGTCGTCAGCAGGTTGCTGAAGTCGTGCGCGATACCGCCGGCGAGGCGCCCGAGCGCCTCCATCTTGTGCGCCTGCTGCAGGTCTTCATCGCTGCGGCGCCGATCCTCCTCCGTGTGCATCTCCTCGGTGATGTCGCGCGCCACGCCGAACACCGTGGGGCCTTCCGTGCCGGCCGGCGCGACGCCGCGCAGCCGGTTCTGGAACCAGCGATAGTGGCCGTCGCGATGCTTCACGCGGTACTGGAATGTCGTGGTCGCCGCGCTGTGAAACGCCTCGTTCGTTTTCTGCTGGACGTTCGCGATGTCGTCGGGATGGACGATCTGACTGCCGAGCGCGATGATTTCATCGGGCGTGTATCCAAGCAGCTCGGTCACGCGCGGGCTCACCGACTCGACGATCGGTTCATCTCCGACGGACTTGAGACGGAAGATGATCTCGTCGATGCTGTCGAGCACCATCGAATCGGCGGTGCGGAGCACCGAGACGATGTCGCGATGCTGGCGCGACGCGTCATCATTGCTGCGCCGTTCCTGCTCCAGCTGCGCCTGGATCTGCCGGTAGCGGACGAACAGGAACAGCAGCCCGGCGCTGGCGGCCAGCGCCCAGACGACGAGAAAGATCACCGGCAGATTTTACCTGTTACCTGCTGAAGATGCCCTTGAGGCCTTCGCCGAGGGCGCCAAAGAAACCCTGTATGGCGCGCTGCGCGCGCTGCTTCATGTTTCCCTGATGAATCGAGCACAACCGTGAAGGAATGTCGTCGCCGTCCTTGAAATATTCGACGTACGCCGGACATCCGTCGACCGGCCGCAGGTAGGACACGCGGCACAGCTCCTCGGTGCGGAGATCGCCGGGCGGCTCGAAGGCGCGGCCCGGCAGCCGCTGCGCCGTGCGCCGCATGAAGTCGGCCCAGATCGGCAGCGCGACGCGCGCGCCGGTTGCGCCCTCGCGAATCTTTTCAGGCTGATCGAAGCCGGCCCACACGCCGACGACGACGTCCGAGTTGAAGCCGACGAACCACGCGTCGTGATAATCGTTGGTCGTGCCGGTCTTGCCGCCCACGGCGCCGTGCACGCCCAGCCGGCGCGCCGATGCGCCGGTCCCCCGATCGACCACGTCCTCCAGCATCGTCAGCATCTGAAACGCGACCTGCGGCGACAGGACCTGCGCGCTCTCGATGTTGACGCGAGTGGACGTGTCGCCGTCGGCGTTTTCGACCGACACGAGACCGCGGGGACGGACGCGATAGCCAAGCGTCGGGAAGACCGCGTACGCGGCGGTGAGATCGAGCGGCGTCACGAGGCCGCTGCCGAGCGCGAGCGACGGCACGTCGGGCTGATCCGTGACGCCGAGATCGTTCGCCAGGCGCAGGACCGGACGCGAGCCGACGCGCTGCTGCAGCAGGACCGCGGCCGCGTTGTTCGATTCGAGCAGCGCCTCGCGGAGCGTCAACGTATCCTGCTCGCTCGCCCGCTCGTCGCGCGGGATCCAGACGCCTTCGGGCGCGGCGACCGCGACCTGGCGGAGCCCGCTGATGGTCGACACCGGCGACATGCCGCCCTCGAGCGCCGCCGAGTAGACGAACGGCTTGAACGCGGAGCCCGGCTGGCGCCGGCCGTGGATCGCGCGGTTGTACGGCGTCACGGCGAAGTCCGAGCCGCCCACCATCGCGAGCAGGTTCCCGGTGGCGGGATCCATCGCGACGAGCGCCGCCTGCAATCCCTTCACGCCAAGCTGCCGCAGGCCGGCGCGCACCGCGGCTTCCGCCGCGTCCTGCAGCTCCGGCACGAACGTCGTGCGGACCTTCCAGTCCGGAGGGTTGTCGCCGCCGTAAATGTCGCGGAACTGCTGGCGAAGAAATTCCTTCGCGTATCCCTGCCTCGCGTTCGAGGACGCGGACTGGGGGCGGATGCGGATCTGCTCGGCGCGCGCCATCTGTTCCTGCTGCTGTGTGATCTTCTTCTCCTCGCGCATCCGCTCGAGGACGACGAAGCTGCGGCGCCGGGCCGCGTCGAGGTGCGTCCAGGGCGAGTAGGACGCGGGCGCGCGGATGATGCCGGCGATCATCGCGGCTTCGCCGAGCGTCAGCCTGGAGGCCGGCTTGCCAAACAGCTTCTCGGACATCGACTCGACGCCGTACACGCCGCCGCTCAAGTACACGCGATTGAAGTAGAGCTCGAGGATTTCCTTCTTGCTCAGAAAGACCTCGAGCATCACGGCCAGCGCCGCCTCCTGCGCCTTGCGCGCGAAGGTGCGCGCGTTCGAGAGGTAGAGGGTGCGCGCGAGCTGCTGGGTGATCGTGCTGCCGCCCTGGGTGCCCCTGCTCGATCGAAGATTGACGTAGGCCGCGCGGACCACGGCAATCGGGTCGATGCCGGGGTGATAGTAGTAGCGGTGATCCTCGACCGAGATGACGGCGTCCTTGAAGAAGGTGGAGATCTGCTCGAAGGGCACGTCCCTTCGCTGCTCGTCGAGCGGAAACCACTCGCGCCCCGCGGCGTCGTAGAACATCGTCCCGCCGACGCCGGCATTGAGCCGGTAGATCGCCACGGCGTGGCGGCCGGTCCAGACGATCACCATCACGGTGAAGACGATGGCGAAGGCGCCGGCGATCGCGATGGTCCAGTCGCGGAAGGAGAGGCTGCGGAACACGGACAGACGCACAGATCAATGCTACCCTTTGCCCATGAGTCGGCGGTTATTGGCGTTGGTCGGGGTTGCCGGTCTGGCCGTGAGCCTTGGCGCACAGAGCGCGCCGCAATACAAGGAAAGCGACTTCCTGTCGCGCGTCCGCCGGCTGACGATCGAAGGGCGGCGCGCCGGCGAGGGCTACTGGTCTCCTGACGGCAAGCGGCTCACGTTTCAAAGCGAGCGCGAGCCGGGCAATCCCTTCTACCAGATTTACACACTCGACCTCGCGACCGGCGACACCAGGCGCATCTCTCCCGGCTACGGCAAGACGACCTGCTCGTTCTTTCGTCCCCGCACCGACGAGATCGAGTTTGCGTCGACGCATCACGATCCGAAATCGAAGCAGTTCCAGCAGGAGGAGCTCGACTTCCGCGCGTCGGGCAAGCAGCGGCGTTACTCGTGGGATTACGATCCCGAGTTCGAGATCTATTCGTACGCGGAGAAGACCGGGAAATACACGCGGCTGACCAACGCGCGCGGCTACGACGCCGAGGGAAGTTACTCACCCGACGGCCAGTGGATCGCGTTCACGTCGATGCGCGATGCGTACAACCGTCCGCTCTCGGCCGCCGAGCAGAAGCAGCTCGAGGCCGACCCGAGCTACTTCGCCGAGATCTACATCATGCGCGCGGACGGCTCGGGCCAGAAGCGGCTGACGAACGTGGCCGGCTACGACGGCGGGCCGTTCTTCTCTCCCGACGGCAAGCGGATCATCTGGCGGCGCTTCGACGTGACGGGCCTCATCGCCAACGTCTTCACGATGAATCCCGACGGGACCGACGTGCAGCAGATCACCGACTTCGGGGCGATGAGCTGGGCGCCCTACATCCATCCATCGGGGCAGTACATCCTGTTTGCGTCGAACAAGCTCGGGTTCGAGAATTTCGAAGTCTACATGGTGGACATCGACGGGAAGAAGGAGCCGGTGCGGATCACCTACGCCGACGGCTTTGACGGGCTGCCCGTGCCGTCGCCGGATGGACGCCAACTGGCGTGGACGTCGACGCGCGGCGGCGGGAGCGACGGACAGATCTTCCTGGCGCAGTGGAATCACGAGAAAGCGCTCGAAGCGCTCCGTGCAGCGCCCTTGCGGTAGGGGGTCAGACTCGGGTGACGGGTCGTGCGCGAGTCGGAGTCGAGTGACGGGTCATGCGCGAGTCAGACTCCGGTACAGGGCGACTCAAGGTTGCAATTTATGACACGTAAATTTGTCGGAGTCGTTGCGGTTCTTGCGCTCTTCGTCCCGGCGACTGCGCCGTCGCAGACGGCTGTTGCGTCGCGCACGCGGGCGCACGTCGAGTTCCTCGCCTCCGATCGCCTCGAGGGACGCGAGTCGGGATCGCCTGGCGAGCGATTGGCCGGCGACTACATCGCGATGCAGCTCGCGCGCCTCGGCGCCAAGCCGCTCCCCGGTCACGCGAACATGTTCCTCCCCTTCGAGTTCACCGCAGGCAGCCGCGACGGCGGCTCCACGATGACAATCCGCCGCGACGGCGCGCTGTCTTCCACGACGCCGCAGGCGGCGGTGCAGACGCTAACCGGCGCGGCGCAACTGCAGGCGCTCTCCCTCTCTGACGATGCGATGGTGAGCGGACCGGTCGTGTTCGCGGGCTACGGGCTGGTCCTGCCAGACTCGCAGAACTTCGGCTACGATAGCTACGCCGGGCTCGACGTGAAGGACAAGATCGTGCTCGTCCTTCACTACTTCCCGGAAGATGCCGACGCGCAGACCAAGGCCGCGCTCGCCCGCTACTCGGACCTCCGCTACAAGGCGCTCGCGGCGCGGCAGCGCGGCGCGAAAGGGCTACTGATCGTCACCGGCCCGCGCTCACCGAATGCCGGCGAGACGCTGCGAATGAGCGTCGACACCGCGCTCTCGGGCTCCGGCATTCCCGCGGCCAGCATCAGCGCCGCGGCGGCGAATGCGCTGTTCGCCGGCGCAGGCAAGACGCTCGCGGCGGCGCAGCACGAGCTCGATTCAGGAAACCCGCATGTCGGCGGCTTTGCACTGCCGGCCACCGTTGACCTCACGACGAAGGTGGTTCGCGAGAAACAGACCTCACGGAACGTCGTCGCCTATCTGCCGGCGACCACGCCTCTCACCGGCGTCGACAAGCCGTGGGTGATCGTCGGCGCGCATTACGACCATCTTGGCCGCGGCACGCGCGGAACCTCTCTTGCCAGCAAGGACGAGGCAGGACAGATTCATCACGGCGCGGACGACAACGCGTCGGGCACCGCCGCAGTGATCGCGACCGCCCAGAAACTGGCGAATCAGCCTCGCCGCCGCAACATCGTCTTCGCACTCTGGTCGGGAGAAGAGATTGGCCTGGTGGGATCGAGCGACTTCACCGCGAGGCCGCCCTTCCCCATCGATCAGATCGAGGCGTATCTCAACTTCGACATGGTCGGCCGGATGCAGAACAACCGGCTGTCGGCCGCAGGCACCGGAACCAGCGCGGTCTGGCCGCGGATCCTCGAGCGGGCGAATGTCGCCGCGGGATTTGATCTCTCGGCGCAGGCGGATCCGTATCAACCGACCGACAGCTCCAGCTTCAACCAGGCGGGCGTCGCGAACCTCTTCTTCACGACCGGCGCGGAGACCGACTATCACAGGCCGACCGACACGGCGGACAAGATCGATTACGAGGACCTGGATCGGATCGTCGACTTCGCCGCCGCGATCACGCAGGCCGTCGCGAACGTCGACATGCCGCTGCAGTTCACCAAGGTCGATCCGCCCTCGACCACCGGCGCATCGCTCGCGGGCGTCCGCGTCACGACCGGGACGATCCCGGATTACACGACCGAGGCGAAGGGGCTTCTGCTGTCGGGCGTCATAGGCGGGGGGCCCGCCGAGAAAGCCGGCCTCATGAAGGGCGACATCATCGTCGAGATCGCCGGCCAGTCGATCACGAATATCTACGACTACACGTTCGCGCTGGAGCTGCTGAAGGCCGACGTGCCGGTGAAGGTCGTGTTCACCCGTAGCGGCCAACGGCGCGAGGTTCAACTGACGCCGACGGGGCGACGGTAGTCGGCAGTCGGCAGTCGGCAGTCGGCAGGAAAGCATTACTGCCAGCTGCCCGCTGCCAGCTATTTGATATTCGTCTGCTCCGACGCGAGCAGCTCGGTCGCCCGCTCCTCCAGCGGGTCGAGCGGTCGGTCGAGAGGACCTTTCGCCCGCGCGTAGAAATACGCCGCCACAAAGATCGCGACAATCAGCCCGAGGGACGCGGCCTTCGGGACCTCGAGCGCCACATAGCCGATCGCGTGGAAGTACTCGATCGAGAGCTCGATGCCGACCCACGCGATGATGATGAAGGCGCCGTCGACGAGCGGCGGATAGCGCTCCACCAGCTTGAGGAGCTGCGTCGCGATCAAGCGCATCGCGACCAGACCGAGGATCCCGCCGGTCACCACCACCCACGTCACCCGCGACACGGCGACCGCCACAAGAATCGAATCGATCGAGAACATCAGGTTCACGGCTTCGAGCCGGACGACCGTCGCCCAGTACGCGGAGAGGCCGAACATCGGCTTCGCCTTGTTTGCCGCCCGGCGCGCCCCCGCGTCCTCGTGTCCCCAGAAATGCGAATACGCCAGATAGAGGAGATACAGGCCGCCCAGCAGCTTCACCCAGACCAGCCGGATGAGGCTCACGGCGAGGAGCGTCGCGACGATGCGGAAGCTGAAGGCGCCAACCAGCCCCTGGCGGAGTGCCTTCTTCTGGACGTTGCGCGGGAGGCCGAGGACGATGACGGCCATCACGAGCGCGTTGTCGGCGCTGAGCATCGCTTCGAGGGCGACGAGCAACCCGACTGTCAGGAGATCGGACCCGGCAGGCAGCATGAAGACGGCCCTACATGCTACCCGGGTCCGACCTTGATACGACCCGTACTCGAGTCTGACTCGCGCACAAGCCGTCACCTGAGTCTGACCCCAATCTTGACCACCTTGACACGACTCGTATCAACTTCTAGACTCGAAGTGTGTAAAGGCGATGCGTTAACACGACTCAGTCTTGGGTACGGGTATGGCTCTCGATCAGGATCTGTTTCTCATCAGCGTGGCGGCGGACATGCTCGGCATGCACCCCCAGACGCTGCGCAAGTACGAGCGGCTCGGATTGATTCAGCCGTCGCGCACGATCGGCAGCATGCGTCTCTATTCGCGCGACGAGCTGGAACGCCTCCGCCTGATCAAGCGTCTGGTCGACGAACTCGGCATCAACCTCGCAGGCGTGCAGCGGCTGCTCTCGATCGCCGAAGTCATGCATCGCATCGAGCCGCTGATGGACGAAACTGCATTGAGCACGGGCGCCGGCCGCCGGCAACTGCTCTCGGAGATCCGCCGGCTCAACGAGATGGTGGGATTGTGATGCTGCCTGCTTAGCCATGGAATTCAAGGACTATTACGCGACGCTCGGCGTCAACAAGAGCTCCACCGAGAAGGAGATCAAGCAGGCCTTCCGGAAGCTCGCGCGCAAGCATCACCCGGACGTGAACCCGGGCGACAAGACGGCGGAGTCACGCTTCAAGGAGATCAACGAAGCCTACGAGGTGCTCGGCGATCCCGCCAAACGCAAGAAATACGACGAGCTTGGCGCGAACTGGCGCGTCTACGAGCAGGCGGAGGCGCACGGCGGGCCGAATCCGTTTGCCGGCGGCGCGTGGAACGTCAACACGGGCGGCGGCCAGGGCGGCTTCCGCACGATGACGCAGGAAGAAATGGAGGAGATGTTCGGGGACCAGAACCCCTTCTCCGACTTCTTCACGACGTTCTTCGGCGGCGGCGGCTTCGGCCAGCGCGAGGCGTCGCCCCGCGGCGGCGCCGGCGCTGGAGGCGCCGGCGGCCGCGGACGCGCGCGGCAACAGCGGCAGGGACGCGACGTCGAGCACGAGATCGAGCTGTCGCTCGAAGATGCGTACCACGGCTCCATGCGCCGGCTCTCGCTGAAGCACGACGGCCACGCGCGCACGGTTGACGTGCGCATCCCGGCGGGCGTCGGCGACGGATCGCGCGTGCGCATCGCCGGCGAAGGCGAGCACGGAAGCGGCGGCGCCACGGCAGGCGATTTGTATCTGCGCGTGCGCCTGGCGCCCCATCCGCTCTTCGAGCGCAAGGGACGCGATCTCTACGTCAAGGCGCCGCTGCCGGTGACCACGGCGATCCTCGGCGGCGAGGTCGAGGTGCCGACGATCTCCGGAAAGGCGGTCCGTCTCAAGATCCCGGCGCTCACGCAGAACGGCCAGATGTTCCGGCTGAAAGGCTACGGGATGCCGGCGGTCGGGAAACCCGAGGACAAAGGCGACGTCTACGCGCGGGTCGAGATCCAGCTCCCCACGCAGCTGTCGCCCGCGGAGCGCGAGCACTACGAGACGCTCGCGAAATTGAGCGATTCCGCCGCGAAGAAAAACAGCGCGGCATGAACTAGTCGGCAGTCGGCAGTCGGCAGGCTGCAGGTGGCGGTAGGCAGCAAGAAGACGACGTATGAATCTGAACAAATTCACCGAAAAGGCCCAGGAAGCGGTCATGACCGCGCAGAACCTGGCCACCGAGCTCACCCACTCCGAGATCACGCCCGAGCATCTGCTCGTCGCGCTGGTCGAACAGGACAGCGGCATCGTCCCGTCGATCCTGCGGAAGATGACGCTCGATCCGGCGCAGGTCGCGGCGGAGGCGCGCAAGCTCCTCGACAGCCTGCCGAAGGCGTACGGCGGTGACGTGCGGTTCTCGCCGCGCGTGAACCTGATCCTGGAGTCGGCGCAGGCCGAAGCGAAGCGGCTGCAGGACGAGTACGTCAGCACGGAGCATCTCTTCGTCGCGCTCGCGACCGAAGCGGGCCGCTCCCCCGGCGCGCAATTGCTCAAGCGCCTCGGCATCACGAAGGACACGCTCTACCAGGCGCTCACGCAGGTGCGCGGCAACCAGCGCGTCACGTCGCAGAACCCGGAATCCACCTACGAGGCGCTCACCCGCTACGGGCGCGACCTCACGGACCTCGCGCGCAAGGGGAAGCTCGACCCGGTCATCGGACGCGACGAGGAAGTGCGCCGCGTCATCCAGGTCCTGTCGCGCCGCACCAAGAACAATCCGGTCCTGATCGGCGAGCCCGGCGTCGGCAAGACCGCCATCGTCGAAGGGCTCGCGCAGCGGATCATCCGCGGCGACGTGCCGGAAGGACTCAAGAACAAGAAGATCTTCGCGCTCGACATGGGCGCGCTGGTGGCCGGCGCCAAGTATCGCGGCGAATTCGAGGAGCGCCTCAAGGCGGTCCTGAAGGAGATCACCGAGTCCGAGGGACAGATCGTCCTCTTCATCGACGAGCTGCACACCGTCGTCGGCGCCGGCGCCGCGGAAGGCGCGATGGACGCGTCGCAGATGCTGAAGCCGATGCTCGCGCGCGGCGAGCTCCACACGATCGGCGCGACGACGATCGACGAGTACCGAAAACACATCGAGAAGGATGCGGCGCTCGAGCGCCGGTTCCAGCCGGTGATGGTTGGCGAGCCGACGGTCGAGGACACGATCTCGATCCTCCGCGGCCTGCGCGAGCGCTACGAGATCCATCACGGGGTGAAGTTCAAGGATGCCGCGCTGGTCGCGGCGGCGGTCCTCTCCCATCGCTACATCTCGGATCGGTTCCTGCCGGACAAGGCAATTGATCTGGTGGACGAGGCGGCCTCCAAACTGCGGATGGAAATCGATTCCATGCCGGCGGAGCTCGACGAGGTGAAGCGCCGCATCATGCAGCTCGAAATCGAGCGCGAGGCGCTGCGCAAGGAGAAGGACAAAGCCTCGAAGGAACGCCTCGCCAAGATCGACAAGGAGCTGGCCGATCTGAAGGAGCAGCAGACGCAGCTCCTGGCGCACTGGGAGCAGGAGAAGGAAGCCATCCAGGCCGGCCGGAAGCTGAAGGAGGAGCTGGAACAGGTGCGCCTGGACATCGAGCGCGCTCAGCGCGCCGGTGACTACCAGAAAGCGTCGGAGCTCCAGTACGGCAAGCTGCCCGAGCTGGAACGGAAAATCCGCGAAGCCGAGGTCCGCCTCGCCGAGCTGCAGAAGACGCAGAAGATGCTGAAGGAGGAGGTCGACGAGGAAGACATCGCCGAGGTCGTCGCGAAGTGGACGAACATCCCGGTGAGCCGGCTGATGGAAGGCGAAATCCAGAAGCTGATTCACATGGAGGAGCGCCTCCACAAGCGCGTCATCGGCCAGGACGAAGCGATCACCGCGGTCTCGAACGCGATGCGCCGCGCGCGCGCCGGCCTGCAGGATCCGAATCGGCCGCTTGGCAGCTTCATCTTCCTGGGACCGACCGGCGTCGGCAAGACGGAGCTTGCCAAGGCGCTCGCGGAGTTCCTGTTCGACGATGAGCAGGCGATGATCCGGATCGACATGTCGGAGTACCAGGAGAAGCACACGGTCGCGCGGATGATCGGCGCGCCTCCCGGATACGTCGGCTACGACGAGGCCGGCCAGCTGACCGAGGCGGTCCGGCGGCGGCCCTATTCAGTCGTGTTGTTCGACGAGGTCGAGAAGGCGCATCCGGAGGTGCTCAACGTGCTCCTCCAGTTGCTCGACGACGGCCGGCTGACCGACGGCAAGGGACGCACGGTCGACTTCAAGAACGCCGTCGTCATCATGACGTCGAACCTGGGCAGCCATCACATTGCGGAGCACTCCGGCGATCTCTCGGAGGGCGTGCGGCGGCAGGTGACCGAGGCGCTCCGGGAGCATTTCCGGCCGGAATTCCTCAACCGTGTCGACGAGATCATCTTCTTCCATTCGCTCGGCATCGACCACATGAAGCAGATCATCGACATCCAGATCCACGGCCTGCTGAAGCGGCTCGAGGATCGGAAGATCCGCGTGGAGCTCAGCGACGAGGCGAAGCGGTATATCGTCAGCGAAGGATACGATCCGATGTACGGCGCGCGGCCGTTGAAGCGGACGATCCAGCGCCGCGTGCTCGATCCGCTTGCGATGCGGGTGCTCGAGGGAGACTTCCGCGAGGGCGATCGGATTCTGGTCGACGTCGGCGACAATGGACTGGTGTTTGAAAAAGCTGGCAGTCGGCAGTCGGCGGTCGGCGGTCGGCAGTCGGCAGCGTCAACATAAGATGGCGAATTTCAGAAACCCGGCGGGGATGAACCCGCGCGACAAGAAACCCGGCGAGCGGCGCTCGCTGACGTCCGGCCGGCCGGGCGGCGCCGTGTGGTACATCCTCGGCGCGCTCTTCCTGCTGGCGCTCGCGCAGGCGTGGTTCATGGCGCCGATGGGGCGGCAGGTCTCCTACAGCGAGTTCAAGCAGGCGGTCCGATCGAGCCAGGTCGCCGAGGTGTTCGTGGGCGACCAGTCGATCCGCGGCACCTACAAGCGCGACACCAACGGCGGACGCAACTTCACCACGACGCGCATCGAGGACCCGAAGCTCATCGAGGATCTCGAAGCCACGAACGTGAAGTACACCGGCGAGATGGTCAGCCGATGGTGGGCCGAAATTCTCGGCTGGGTGTTCCCACTTCTGCTGCTCTTCGTCGTCTGGAGCTTCTTCTTCCGCCGCATGAGCGGCGCCGAAGGCGGTGTGATGTCCTTCGCGCGCAGCAAGCACCGCGTCTTCTCGGAAGACGATGTGAAGGTGAGCTTCGCGGACGTGGCGGGTGTCGACGAGGCCGAGCAGGAGCTGAAGGAGATTGTCGAGTTCCTCAAGACCCCGAAGAAGTACACGGTTCTGGGCGGGCGGATCCCGAAGGGCGTGCTGCTCGTCGGGCCTCCGGGAACCGGCAAGACGCTGCTGGCGCGCGCGGTCGCGGGCGAAGCGAAGGTGCCGTTTTTCAGCTTGAGCGGATCCGAGTTCGTCGAGATGTTCGTCGGCGTCGGCGCCGCGCGCGTGCGCGATCTGTTCTCACAGGCCGAGGCGAAGGCGCCGTGCATCATCTTCATCGACGAGCTCGACGCGCTCGGGCGCGCGCGCGTGCAGAGCCCGATGGGATCGCACGAGGAGCGCGAGCAGACGCTCAACCAGCTGCTTGCCGAGATGGACGGGTTCGACTCGAAGAAGGCGATCATCATCATGGCCGCCACGAACCGCCCCGAAGTGCTCGATCCCGCTCTGCTCCGGCCCGGGCGATTCGATCGGCAGGTGCTGGTCGACAAGCCTGACGTCAAGGGGCGCGAAGAGGTCCTGCGCATCCACACGAAGAACGTGAAGCTCGCAGCCAATGTTGATTTACGGGTCGTGGCGGCGCGGACCGCGGGTTTCGCGGGGGCCGATCTCGCGAACCTCGTGAACGAGGCGGCGCTGCTGGCCGCGCGCAAGGACAAGACCGCCGTCGAGCCCACCGACTTCGACGAAGCCATCGATCGGCTCATCGCCGGCCTCGAGAAAAAGCGCGTGATGAGCAACAAGGAGCGCGAGATCGTCGCGTATCACGAGTCGGGCCACGCGATTGTCGCGACATCGATTCCCGGGATGGATCCCGTGCACAAGATCTCGATCGTGCAGCGCGGGTTCGGCGCGCTCGGCTACACGATGCAGCTCCCGCTCGAGGATCGGTACCTGATGCAGCGGCGCGACCTGCTGAACCAGCTCGCGGTGCTGCTGGGCGGCCGGACGGCGGAGGAGATCGCGCTCGGCGAGATCTCGACCGGCGCGCAGAACGATCTCCAGCGCGCGACCGACATCGCGCGCGCCATGGTCACCGAGTGGGGCATGAGCGACGCGCTCGGCGCGATCAACTACGACGGCCACAGGCGGAGCAAGTTCCTCGACATCCCGATCGGCCCCGACCGGGGCGCCTATGCCGAGGACACCGGGCGGCTGATCGACAGCGAAGTGAAGCGCATCATGACCGACGCGCACGACGAGGCGCGCCTCATCCTCACGAGGAGCCGGGATGCCCTCGAGCGCGTGACGCGGCGGCTGCTCGAGGTCGAAGTCATGGAAGGCGAACAACTCCGCCAGTTGATGGGCATCACCACCCCGCCGTCGCCGGCCTCGGAAACGATTCCGCTCCCGACGGAAGAACTCCGCTGAACCTCGGTTCGATTGCTCTGGCGTTCGCACTGTTCGTGGTTCCGTGCGACGCGCGAGCGCAGTCGGTCGCGTCGCTCTTCACAAGCCTCCCCGCTGATTTCGGCCATCTCTTCACGCCGTCGAACGCCATCATCCTGGGCGCCGGCGGCGCCGGCAGCGCCGCGATTCATCCGAAGGACGCGGACATCGCGCAGCGGATCCACGCGGAGACGGGCGCGCGCGAGCGTTTCTTCGAGGCTGGGGCCACGCTTGGCGATGCCACGGTACAGGGTGGATTCGCCCTCGGCATGTACGTCATCGGCCGCGCCGGACACAGGGCACGCGTCGGCGCGCTTGGCGCGGATCTGGTGGACGCGCAGATCGTCAACGGCGTCCTCACCCAGGGCATCAAGGTGGCGGCGAATCGCACGCGTCCCAACGGGTCGCATCACTCGTTTCCGTCGGGCCACACGTCGGCGACGTTCGCCACCGCGGCGGTCATTCAGCAGCACTACGGGTGGAGAGTCGCGGCGCCGTTCTATGCGCTTGGCGGGTACGTCAGCGTGTCACGCATGGTCGATCATCAGCACTTCGCGTCGGATGTCATCTTCGGCGCCGCGCTGGGCATCGTCTCGGGACGCGCCGCCAGCTTCGGCCACGGCCTGCAGCGGATCTCTGTCAGTCCAACGATCCTGCCCGGCGGCTTCGCAGTCATCGGCTCGGTCGAGCTAATCGGTTCAGGTGTAGCGCGGACCTTGTTAGGTCCGCCTAGTCCGTGACGCAGCCTTCTGACGCGGGGCGGACGAGGCGGACGTACTTGCCGAGCACGCCGCTCGTGGCTTTCGGCGCGGGCGATGTCCACGACGCGCGGCGCTTCGCCAGCTCCTCGTCGCTCACTTCGACGCCAATCTCGCACTTCACCGCATCGATGACGATGCGATCGCCGTCCTGCACGAGGCCGATCGGCCCGCCCTCCTGCGCTTCCGGCGTGATGTGCCCGATGATGAAGCCGTGCGAGCCGCCGGAGAAGCGGCCGTCGGTGAGCAGCGCGACATCCTTGCCGAGACCCGCGCCCATGATCGCGGAGGTTGGCGTCAGCATCTCCGGCATGCCCGGGCCGCCCTTCGGGCCCTCGTAGCGGATCACGACCACCGTTCCCTTCGCAATCTCGCCGCGCTCGAGGCCGGCGAGCATCGCTTCCTCGGAATCGAACACCTTTGCCGGACCGGAGAAGCGCTCGCCTTCCTTGCCGGTGATCTTCGCCACGGCGCCGTCGGGCGCGAGGTTGCCTTTCAGGATCCGCAGGTGGCCGCGCGGAAACACCGGCTTCTCGATCGGCTGAATCACCTGCTGCCCCGCCGTGAGCGGCGGCACCTCCGCCAGGTTCTCCGCGAGCGTCCTGCCGGTCACCGTCATGCAGTCGCCGTGGAGGAACCCGCGGTCGAGCAGGTACTTCATCAGCGCCGGCGTGCCCCCGGCCGAGTGCAGGTCCTCCTGCACATACGTGCCACTCGGCTTCAAATCCGCCAGCAGCGGGACGCGGTCGCTGATGCGCTGGAAGTCGTCCAGTGCGAGCGGGATCTTCGCTGTGCGCGCGATCGCCAGCAGATGCAGCACGGCGTTGGTCGATCCGCCCACCGCCATCACCATCACGATCGCGTTCTCGAACGATCGCTTCGTGAGAATGTCGAGCGGCTTGAGGTCGCGCTCGATCAGCACGCGAATCGCGTCGCCCGCGCGCCGGCACTCGTCTGCCTTCGCGGGATCCTCGGCGGGAGTGGACGAGCTGTAGGGCAGCGAGAGGCCCAGCGCCTCGATCGCCGTCGCCATCGTGTTGGCGGTGTAGATGCCGCCGCATGCGCCGGCGCCCGGGCACGCATGCCTGACGATGTCGAGGCGCTGCTCGTCGGTGATGACGCCCGCGATGTACTCGCCGTACGACTGGAACGCCGAGATGATGTCGCGCGGCTTCCCTTGCGCGAAGCCGGCGCGGATGGTGCCGCCGTACACCATGATGGCGGGACGATTCAGACGACACATCGCGATGACCGACCCGGGCATGTTCTTGTCGCAGCCCGGCACGGTGATCACCGCGTCGTACCACTGCGCGCAGACGACCGTCTCGATCGAATCGGCAATCAGATCGCGCGACGGCAGCGAATAGCTCATGCCCTCGGTGCCCATCGAGATGCCGTCGCTGACGCCGATGGTGTTGAACCGCAGCCCGACCAGACCCGCCGCCTGCACGCCCTCCTTGACGTGCACGGCAAGCCGGTCGAGATGCATGTTGCAGGTGTTGCCCTCGTACCACATGCTGCAGATGCCGACCTGCGGCTTCTGCAGATCGGCGTCGGTCAGGCCGACGCCGTACAGCATCGCCTGAGACGCGCCCTGACTGCGCGGCTGCGTGATGCGCGAGCTGTATTTATTCGCTGCCCGCTGCCCGCTGCCCGCTGCCGGCTGGTTTGCTGCCCGCTGCCCGCTGCCCGCTGCCGGCTGACTCATACCGTCGCGGGGGTCGGGAGCGTCACGGGATCGAGGAACGGCATCATGGCGCGCAGCCGCGAGCCGACGACTTCCACCGGGTGCTTCGCTTCCTGGACGCGATACGCCTTGAACCGCGGCAGCCCCGCCTCGTACTCGGCCATCCACTCGTTCGCGAACTTGCCGGACTGGATGTCTTTCAGGATCTGCTGCATGGCCTTCTTCGTCTCGTCGGTGACGATCTTCGGGCCGGCCGTGTAGTCGCCCCACTCCGCGGTGTCGCTCACCGAGTAGCGCATGTAGGCCAGGCCGCCGCGATAGAACAGATCGACGATCAGCTTCAGCTCGTGCATGCACTCGAAGTAGGCAATCTCGGGCTGGTAGCCGGCGTTGACGAGCGTCTCGAATCCCGCCTTCATCAGCGCGCTCACGCCGCCGCACAGCACCGACTGCTCGCCGAAGAGATCGGTCTCGGTCTCCTCGGCAAACGTCGTCTCGATGATGCCCGCGCGCGCGCAGCCGATGCCGCGGCCGTATGAGAGCGCCAGCGCCTTTGCGTTGCCGGTGAAGTCCTGGTGCACGGCAAGCAGACCGGGCACGCCGCCGCCTTCCGGGAAGATCTCGCGGACGCGGTGACCGGGCGCCTTCGGCGCGATCATCGTCACGTCGACGTCCTTGGGCGGCACGACGAAGCCGAAGCGGATGCTGAGGCCGTGGCCGAACATCAGCATCTTCCCCTTCGTCAGATGCTGCCTGATGTCCGCGGCGTAGACCTCTTTCTGCTTCTGATCGGGGATCAGGATCATGATGACATCGCCCCAGGCGCTCGCCTCGGGCACGGTCATCACGCGCAGGCCCGCGACCTTCGCCTTGCCGACCGACTGGCTCGTCGCCGGCAGGCCGACGACGACGTCGACGCCGCTGTCCTTCAGGTTCAGCGCGTGCGCGTGTCCCTGCGATCCGTAGCCGATGACCGCCACCTTCTTCCTGCGAATCAGGTCGAGGTCCGCATCCTTGTCGTAATACATCGTCGCCATTGGTCAATGCTCCTGTTTGCCTTGGACTAACCCGAGGATTCAATCAACCACGAAGCAACGAAGGTCATGAAGAATCATCTTTCTTCGCGTTCTT
>Ga0209515_10003446_pt1 | contig 22663 bp, 22 predicted proteins | sample Subgroupgradi54m_FD_187454 | JGI IMG/M metagenome (GOLD analysis project Ga0209515, IMG submission 187454) | Subsurface groundwater microbial communities from S. Glens Falls, New York, USA - GMW60B uncontaminated upgradient, 5.4 m (SPAdes)... ... | reverse complement strand
CGGCTGGCTGTACGACTCGAAGAGACTGGCCAGCACCAGGTAGATGAGGACGAGTGTCAAGCCCAGGGCGAAGGTCATCTCCTGTTGGTTGCGGAGCATCCGCCAGTAGTTCTCCCCGAACCGCCAATGATAGTTTTTCGGGAACGGGGTGTCTTTAATCACCTGGTAGACCTTTTGGGCGGCGGTGCCGAACGGGTAGCGGCCGCGGTTGGCGCTGACTTGGATCATCCGCTGTTTGTTCTTGCGCCAGATCTTGCTGGGGCCCAGCGCCGGCACAAGCGCGGCCACCTGCTCCAGCCGGACCGGCTGCTGGTTGGCCAGAGTGAAGGTCAGTTTGCGCAGCTGATTCAGGGTGGCCCGGTCCGACTCTTGCAGGCGCGTGACGACCTCGATCTCTTTGGACTCGGTGTGGTAGAGCGTCGCGCGCAGCCCGCGCATCTGGGCATGCAGGGCGTTGGCGATGTCCTCGACCGTCAGGCCGTACGCGGCGGCCTTCGGTTTGTCCACCTTGACCTGCCACTCCGGCCGGCCGCGCCGCCAGCGGATCTTGAGGTCGGTCAGCCCGGGCACCGTCTGCATCCGCTTGAGCAGTTCGACCGCCAGCTGGTTGAGGATTTCGTAGTCGTGGCCGTAGATCTCGACCATGATCTCGTTGGTCTCCACCTCCTGCTGCTCCTCAAAGTAGATGAACGCCTCGCGGAACTGGCGCTCGACCTCCTCGACCTGGGGCCGCAGGGCTTCGATGACCTCTTTGGTCGAGCGGCGCCGCTCGGCCAGTGGGACGAGCTTCACGTAGATCTTGGATGACCACGGCTCGACGCGGGAGGAGACGTTCTTGACCTCCGGGATCGTCGTCAGCAGCTTCTCGAGCTTCCCGACCGCCTCGTCGGAGATCGCCAGCTTCGCCCCGGTCGGCAACTCGATGTACACGGTGAAGTCCTCCTGCTCGGAGGACCCGATGAACTCTTTCTCCAGCACCCGGTCGTAGGTCCACCACGCGCCGGCGGCGGCCACGACCAGGAGCGCCAGGACCAGCCAGCGCCATCGCAGCGACCAGACCAGCAATCGCCGGTAGCGCCCGCGCAGGCGGTTCCCCCATCCTGGGCCGGTCCGGCCGGCGGGCGGCAGCGCGGGCATGGCCGACGGTCTGGACGGGCTCCCGACCGGCAGCCGCACCGCCAGCAGCGGGACGGCGGTCAAGGCCACCAGCAGCGACGCCAAGAGGGAATAGGTGATCGTGAGCGCCAGCCCTTTGTACAGGATCTGGATTTCCTGGTTGACGAAGACGATCGGCAGGAACACGCAGATGTGAGTGATCGTCGCCGCGAGAATTGCCAAGAGCATCTCCTGCGCCCCCTCCACGGCCCCTCGCACCGTCCCCTCGCCGCGGCTCCAATGCTTGACGATGTTGTCGAGTACGACGATGCTGTTGTCCACCAGCATCCCGATCCCCAGGGCGAGCCCGCCCAGCGTCATGATGTTCAGGGTGAGCTTCTGGAAAAACATCAGGGCGAAGGTCAGCAGGACCGAGATGGGGATGGCGGTGGCAATGATCAGCGTCAGGCGCAGCCCGGCCCACCGCACCGCCGAGGCCAGCAGGACCGCCAGCACCCCGCCCAACAACCACGTCAGGTGCGTCGCGCTGATCCACGGGATGAGCGTCTGCGACACCATCAGCCCCACGACGGCGGCCAGCAGGGCGCCGCTGAGTATTCGCTGTCGGGTGGTCCCGCCCAGGAACACCGCCAGCACCAGGATGGAGAGGACCGCCCCCTGGACGAGGGCATCGCGGACCGCCTCGATGGCCCGCTTGATCGAGGTGGCCTGGTTGTAGGTCGTGACGAACCTGATGCCGTGCGGGAGGGTCGCCTCCATGACCTTGAGCTGGTCGAGGACGGTGTCGGTGACCTTGACGGTGTTCGCTGTCGTCTCCTTCTGGATGTAGAGCTGGACGACCGGCAGGGCGTTGACGCGCGCGAAGCTGGTGGCCTCCAGGAACGAATCTTTAACTTCCGCCACGTCGCGCACGCGAAGGACGGCGCCGGAGGGGGCGACGCCGAGGCCAAGCTGTTTGATCTCGTCCAGCGAGGTGAACTCGCCGACCGCGCGGATGAGGTACTTGTCGCGGACGCGCTCCACGTCCCCCAGCGCCAGGTTCAGATTGCTGGCGTTGAGCAGCCGTGTGACGCGGTCAATCGCGTAGCCGAACATCTCCAGCTTGGCGGCGCTCACCTCGACCAGGATTTTGCGCTCCCGCCCGCCGCCGACTTCGACGTTGGCGACGCCGCTGACGCGGGTGATCTGGTCCTTGATCTGCTCGTCCACGATCTTCCGCAGCTGCTCGGTGGTGTAGTCGAGGCCGGTGGCGGCGACGATGAGCACTGGGCGGTCGTTCTCAGAGAATTTTGCGATGACCGGTTTCTCGATCTCCGGCGGGAGCTTCGACTTGACGCGCGAGAATTTCTCCCGCACCTCCAGCGCGGCGAAATTCATGTCGGTCCCCGGCTCGAACGTCAGGACGACCCGGGCCCGACCTTCTTCGGAGATGGAGACGACGTCCCGCAGGTGGCTGACGGTGGCCACCGACTCCTCGATCGGCTGAGCCACCAGCGTCTCCACTTCGGTCGGTGGCATTCCGCCGCGGATGTCCACGATGATGGAGATGTCGCCGAAACTGAAGTTGGGATAGAGTTCAATCGGGAGCCGGGTGAGGGCCAGTGCGCCGAGCAGCACGAGCCCCAGATAGAGCATGAGGACCGTGATCGGGCGGCGGACGGATGCTGCAGGCAAGCTCATGGCGCTGGAGGTGGTGTGGCGAGCTCGTAGACGCGGCCGGGGCCGAGCGGCCCGGTGCCACGGATCAACCCGACATCCACCAGCTCCTTCAAGTCGCGGGCGGCGGTCGGAATGGATGCGCCGGTCCGCACCGCGTAGTCCTTCCGGGAGATCCGCCTTTCGGTCTTCAACGTCTCCAGCAACCACCGCTGCCGCGTATTCAACGTCATTGGGAGCTGCAAAGGCGGTGGCGCGGGCGGAGGCGGCGGGGATGCCAGCGGGCCCCCAAGCAGGAACGGCGGGGTTGACGGCGCGGGCGCGCGGAGAGTCGGCTCGCCGGTCGTCTCCGGCATCGGCAGCGTCGTGATCAACGGAGGCGGCGAGATCGCCAGCTCCGACGGCACCGCTTCCTCCCGGCCGTAGTCCTCAGGGATCTCCGGCAACTCGATGGAGAACCGGGCCGGCGGGATGTCCTGGCGCGGCGGCTCGACGAGGATCGGCCCGGCCGGCACCGTCGCCGGAGCCGGCGTCAACGGGACGCGCTGGGGAAAGAACCGCACGAGCCACCGTTCGCTGACCAGGAAAATGGTCGGCAGGAACACGAGGGTCAGGAACGTCGCCGACGTCAACCCTCCCATGATGGTGATCCCCATCGGGCCTTGCAGCTCAGCCCCCTCAGCCAACCCCATGGCCAGCGGCAGGAGGCCCAGCACCGCGGTCGCCGCCGTCATCAGGATGGGGCGCAAGCGCGTCTGGCTGGCCTCCAGGAGCGCGTCGTAGGTGGACATCCCCTGCTCCCGCTGGAGCTGATTCACGAAATCAATCAGCACGATGCCGTTGTTAACCACGATCCCGCCCAGGAGCATGACGCCCAACCCCACCATGGCGCTGACCGGCGTGCGGGTGATCCATAGCGCCGCGACGACGCCGCTCAACGACATCGGGATCGTCGCCATGATCAGGAACGGCTGCCAGAGCGATTCGAAGGTCGCGGCCATCACCATATAGACCAGGACGAAGGCCAGCAGCGCGGCGAACACCAGACTCTTGAACGACTCGCGCATCTCCTCCTGTTCGCCGGACACCTTGACCTCGTACCCCGAGGGAATGGAAATCCGCCCAAGCATCGTGGCCACGTCCCGCATGGCGTCCCCGAATCGGCGCTGAAACAGATTGGCGGAAACCAGGACGATGCGCTGGCGCCCCAACCGACGGATTTCGGTCGGCCCCTTCCCGACGGCGAGGTAGGCCACGTCGGCCAGCGGGACATTCAGCTGCAGCGGTGAGCGGACGGTCAGCCGCCGCACGCGACTCAGGTCCGCGCGGTCGGACCGCCGCAGGCGAACCCGGACGTCGATCTCCCGGCCTTGCTCCTTGAACTTCGTCGCCACGAACCCCTTGATGGCCGTCTGGGCGGTCAGCGCGATGTCGCTGACCGACAAGTGGTAGGTCGCCGCGCGGTCCTTGAGGACATGGACCTTGGTCTCCGGCGAAGGGGGGACCAAGCTGGTCCCGATGCTGTAGAGGCCGGGAATCGCCGACAGGTGGTGGGCCACCGTCGTCGCCAGCGCCTCCAGCTGGTCGAGCCGATTCCCGCGCACCTCGACGACCACGGGGGCGTTCGCCAAGGCCGTCGCCTTGATGGCCGACTCCTCCGCCACGAATTCCAGCTGGGCCCCTTCCAACGGTACCGGCTCCAGCGCGGTCCGAATTCGCTGAATGACCTCGGCCGTCGAGCTCCGGCGCTCGCGCCGCGGCTTCAACCCGACCAGGATCTGTCCCTGGTGCGGCCCGAGGGTGGCGACCAAGTCGGCACCCCCCTGCCCCTTGGTGGACCCGACGTTGACCGTGACATCCTGGACGGCCGGGTTGGCGCGGACCTGGGTCTCGATCTGCCGGGCGACCCGATCGGTGACCTCCAAGCGGGTCCCCGGCGGCAGGTCGGCCTTGACGACGAACTGGCCCTGATCCACGCGCGGCAGGAACTCCCGCGGCATCGTCTGCAGGATGACGAGGCTCACCAGGAAGGAACCGAGGACGAAGGCGATGCTCAGTCCCGGGTGGTCCAGGCACCAGCGGACCACCGCCAGCTCCGTCCGGCTCATCCACGATGTCCGTGGGGCGTCGGGCGGGCGGACAGGTGGCGCCGCGGGGGCGGCGGCCGGCGTGAGGGCGGCGGTACGGATCCACGACGCGACCAGCGGCGTCAGCGTCAGCGACACCGCCAAGCTCGCGAGGTTGGAAAAGGTCACGGTGAACGCCAGGTCCTTGAACAGCTGGCCGACCAGGCCGTAGACGAAGATCAGCGGGAGGAACGGCACGATGTTCGTCAGAATGCTGCCCCAGATCGCCCCGCCCACCTCTTCGGTCCCCTGGATGGCCGCCGCCGGCATGGGAGTGCCCAGGGCGCGATGCCGGTCAATGTTTTCCACCACGACGATGCCGGCGTCCACGAGCATCCCCACGCCCAACGCCAACCCGCCCAGCGAGATCACGTTGATGGAGATCCCGCCGAAGTACATGAACCCGAGGGTCACCAGGATGGATAGCGGGATGGCGGCGGTGACGTTGAGCGATACCCAGGGATTCCGCAGGAACAGCAAGAGGACGAGGAACGCCAACAGGGCCCCCTGCCAGGCGGCGTCCACGACCCCCTGCACCGCCTGGTGGATGGCCACCGACTGGTCGGAAGCGACGTGGATCGTAATGCCGGGCGGCAGCGACTTGCGAACCTGGTCCACCGCCTGCTGGACTCGCGTCACCACCTGCACGGTGTTGGCCCCGGACTGCTTCTGGACGGCGAGCGAGATGTTCTCTTGGCCGTTATACCGGGAGATGGAGGTACGCTCCTTGTAGGTATCTTTGACGGTCGCCACGTCCTTGAGCAGCACAAGCCGGGGGCTGGGATGAATGCCGGCCTCCCGCCGGAGCGGCTGCTCGCGCTGCCGCTGCAACTGCTGCTGGCGTCCCGCGCGGTCCCGCCGGACCTGCTCGTCCTCCTCGACGTTGACGGCGATCTCTTTCATCTCGGGGACCACCTTGAATTCCCCGATCGTGCGGATCAGGTACTCGTAGAACGCCTCCTTGATCGTCCCGGCCGGGTAGTTGAGATTTGCCTTGGCGAGGGCGTCGGAGATGCCCACGATCGAGGTCCCTGACGCCGCCAGCCGCCCCTGGTCCACCTCAACGAGGATCTCCCGCTCCAGCCCGCCGGTCACGGTGACGGAGGCCACTCCCTCAACTTTTTCGAGGACGTCTTTGATCTGCCGACGGGTCAGTTCCAGCAGTTCGTACGGGGGCAGCGGGCCGGAGACGTTGAGGACGAGGGCCGGCAGCTCGAACGGGTTGTACTTGATGACGACCGGGTCTTCCGCCCCGCGCGGGAGCCGCTCTTTCACGAGGTCGAGTTTCTCGCGCACACCGAGCGCGGCGAAGTCCATGTTGGTCCCCCATGTGAACTCCGCGATGACGAGGGAGACCTCCTCCTTGGAGATGGAGCTGATGCGCCGAAGACCCGGCACCGTGCCGACGACCTCTTCGATCGGGTTGGTGACGAGCAGCTCGATCTCCTCGGGGGCGGCGTCTTTGTAGCGGGTGACCACGGAGATCTGGGGATAGGTGATCGGTGGGAACAACTCCTGGGGCATGCGGGACCAAGCGATCATCCCCAGGAGGGTGACCGCCACGTACACCATGATGGTCGTGACGGGGCGCCGGATGGCCGCCGACGCGACACTCACGGCGACACCACCTCCGCGCCGGGCATGCGACTAGTGATCCGAGTCTCCGCCGGGCCCTGGCACGTGTTTTTCATGCGGTTCTTCGCGTTTCAGACCGGACTCCTCGACCTCCAGCAGGACGACTTTGGAGCCGTCTTTCAGTTTGCCGCGGGCCTCGACCACCACCTGCTCCTCTTCCTCCACACCGCTGGCGATCTCCGCGTAATCGGTCGTCATGTACCCGAGCTGGATGGGGTGCAGGTGCGCGATCTGCGCCTCGTCCACCACGAACACCGCCTCAAAGACGCCGTCGCCGTCCTGATCCTGCAGCGCCGTCGTCGGGACGACCAGGGCATCCTCCTTCTGGAAGACCGTCAGCTCCGCACGGGCGAACATCCCCGGCAACAACGCCCCCTTCTCGTTCGGGACCTTGACCTTGGCGGTCAGCGTCCGCGACTTCCCCTCGATGACCGGGGTCAACGTCTCGATCGTCCCGTGCAGCTCCGCGCCGGGGAACGCATCCACGGTAATCTTCGCCGCCTGCCCCAATTTCACCTTCTCGATGTCGCGCTCGATCACTCCCAGCTCCACGAACACATTGGTGACGTCGGCCAGGAGCCCCACCGACGTCTGCGGCGTGACGAATTCCCCGACCTCGACCTCCAGCGTTCCGACGACGCCGTCCATCGGGGCTTTCAGACTGGCCTTCGTCAAATCCGCCTGCGCCAGCTCCACCTCTTTCCCGGCGGTGTCGAGCTGGGCCTGCGCCTGCTCGTGCTCCAGCTTCGACTCCTCGAGCTTCTCCTGGATGATCGCGCCGAGCTGGAACAGGCGCTCGTGCATGGCCATCCGGTGGGCGGCGAGCTTCTCTTGGGCTTGAGCGGCGGCGAGCTTCGCCTGGCTGTGCTCGACGCGCAGCTGCAGTTCGTGGTCATCGAGATCGGCGATCGCCTCCCCATGCTGCACCAGCTCCCCCTCGCGGAAATGGATCGCCTTGACGACGCCGTTGATCTCGAACTTCAGGGGGACTTCCGTCTGGCCACGGACCGTCCCCGTCACCGGCAGGGTGTCGGAGAACGACACCTTCGACGCCTTAAACACGCGGACCTGGACCGGCAACTCCTCCGGCGTGCCGCTTTCGGGGATCGCCGCCGGCTGGCCGGGCGGCAGCTTCACGACGGCCGGACCGCCGCCCCGCAGCACCGGGCCGATGGCCCGCCACAACGCCGCCGCCCCCAGGGCGAGGCCGAGCAGGATAATCAACAACCGCAATCGTCGTCGCATGGGATCAGGATCCTCCGCCAGTGGGGGTGCCGTAGTAGCCGGTCATGCCGATCGCCTTGTTGAGCCGCGCCAACGCCGTGTGGTAGCTGGACTGCGCCTGGAGCTGGGCCACCTGGTCATCCGACAGCTGGAGCTCGGCCTCGAGCAGCTGAGACGGCAGGATTTCGTTGAGCTCCGCCTGGGCGCGCAGGATTTTCACCTGCTCGAGCCGGAACTGCTCCTTCTGCTGCGCGTGCTGGAGGGTGAGCGCCGCTTTCTGGTAAGCGTAGTACGCCTCGTGCACCTCCTGGCTCGTCGTCTGCCGCGTCTCCGTCAGGTCCTGCTGTGCCTTCATCCGGCCGATATGTGCCTGCTCGACCTCCGTCGCCCCCGAGAGGGCGTTCAACACCCCGATCTCCGTTTGGAGGCTGTTCGACTTCGTGACGCTCGTCTGGCCCACCTGAGGGCTGGTCTCGGTCTTGGTGCCGGTGACGGAGGCGGTGCTCCCACCCCAGATCTTCGACATCTTGAGCGCGATCGAATAGTCGGGATTGGCCTGGAGCGGCTCCGTCTTGAACGCCCCGCTCGATTCGCCGGCGAACCCGGTCAGGTCCAGTTTCCACGACGACTTTTTCTGCGCCAGGCGTTCCTCGTATTTGTGGAACTCCACCAGCAGCGTATTGAGTTGGATATCGGGCCGCTGCCAGGCGGCGGTCCGCAGGGCGTCGGCCAGCTCGACGACGCGCGACGGGGCCGGCGGGAACCGGTCCGGCAGGGTCATCGGCAGCATCTCGTCCCAATTCATCCGATGCCGGAACTTGAGCTCCGCCACCGCCACGTCGTTGCGGGCCCCCTCCACCTGGAAACGGGCCTGGGAGAACTGGCTCTGCACGTTGAGGAGCTCCATCCGCGTGACGAGGCCGGCGTCAAACCGCCGTTGGGTGCTTTGGAAAATCTCCTGGGCGATCCGCAGCAGGCGGTCTCTGGAGCCGACGCTCTGTTGGGCCGCCAACAGCTCAAAGTAGGCCTGGGCCACCTCGAAGGCGAAATCGGCCCGGACCTTCTCGTACCGCTTCTGGGAGATTTGCAGGTTGACGAGGGTTTGCTTGTACGCGTCGCGGAGACGGCCGGCGTCGTACAGCGGATGCTCCACCTGCAATCCCGCCCGCTGCTCCCGGAACTCTGCCGACGCCTTGCCGAGCGTGTAGGACCCTCGAAGGGACGCCCCCGGGAACAGGTTGCGTCGGGCCTCCTTCACCTTCAACATCGCCAGCTCGCTCTCCTCCAGCGCGATGCGGGCCGGCTCGTAGACGGCGAGGGCTTTGTCCACCGCCTCCTGCGGCGTCATGGGCCCACTCTCTACGGGGGGCGGCGGAGGCGCCGGCGCCAGCCGTACGGGCATCGTCACCGCGGGGACTTTCGGCTGTTCGCGTTTCGGGAGCGACGGGCTGACCATCTTCGGCGGGGCCATTGATACAGGGACCGAGGAGGCAACCGGGGTAACCTCGATCGTGACCAGCGGTGCCACCTGATAGAACGTGGCTTGGACTGGTTCTGAGACGGTAAATTCGAGATAGTCCACGAACCCGCGATCCATCACCAGCCGCATGGCGGTGATCGGGCCTGATGAAGCGAACTGTTGAGACGGTGAGATCGTTGTCTCGAGTGCTGTTTCGGCAGGATCCACGATGAGACGGTCTGGATTCTGCAACGTGTAGGTGATCAGCGAGATGGGGTGGGTCACTTGCAGCACAATTCTGGATCCTGTCTGGGTTTTCGATACCTGGACGGCCTCCAGTTGAACCGCCTCATCAGCTTGGATGGGCGAGCCAAGAACACTCTGGAACACCAGACAGACTGCTCCCGAGAACAGGAACCGTCTCACAAGGGCATCCTAATTGTCTGGTTGATAAAAGTCAATAGCTTCGGAACAGGCTGACGCTCTGGCGTGAATCGTGTTGAGGGGACGCGCGAGGCTACGGGGTATGTCGGGTCCGCTCCTCAAGTACCAACAGGAGGGACAGGATGCCGCTGAGCGCGGAGAACAGACAGAAATAGAGACTGCCGACTGCCAAGATCACTAACCCCGCGGGACGGGGCGTGTCATGGACCGCACCGGTCAGTACACCGCCGGCCCCGAGGATTCCGACCGCCAGGGCTCCCCACGCGACGACGCGAAAGACGACTGTCAGGATTCGTAACGCGCTATACGGCTTTTCCATGAGCGGATTTTCCCTTCGGGTTGGCCGGGGGTTCAGCCACGACCTCGTCGCCCTGCCGGTAGCGGCGCATGTACAGGCGCATGTAGGTCCGATACTGGTCCATGTGCTGCTCACGGTAGGCGCGGATACGGCCGGTGTTCTTGTTCCGCCACGTCCGGGCCCGTTGACACGAGGCCGCCCGCCAGGCCGGGTCCTCCCGCTTGATTTTGTAGTAGTAGGGATTCCGGTCGCGCCACGCCTGGAGACTCGATTGCTGGCGCTGTTTCCGGCAGGCCGCGTCGGTGCAGACCTTCTGGACGCGCCAGCGGTACTTGCTGGGGACGAATTCGCGTTGGCAATAGAAGCAGATCGGCATGGTCAGATAAGATTACTGAACTTTTACGATCCTGTCAAGCCGGGCGATCGCACACACATGACGAGGCCGTCGCCACGGGTGTGACGACGGCCTCGCAGAAACTCCCGTCCTGGTCACGACGGGCTATTGGTTGCCCGATTCCACTTCCACGGACTTGACGACCGATTTCCCGTCCTTCGCCACGTACCGCACCTCGGCGCGCTCCCCCGCCTTCAGCTGGGCCAGCGTGCCCACGGTCTTGCCGCGCCACACGGTGGTCGCGGCCGGGTCGAGCGTCAAGGTCCATGATTTCCCATCCGCCCCTGCCAGCTTGAGCGTGTTCGTGGGGAGATCCACGCTGCTGATCGTCCCCTCGGCGGACGTGACCTGCGGCGTCGCCGTGGAGGTCGAGCTCGTCGGTGTGGCGGCCGCCGTCATGGAGACGGACGACTCCGCCGCGAGCGCGGCGGGCACCCCCACCCCGCACAGGAGGGACAACACGATCCCTGTTGCCATCTTTCGAATCATGGGGCCTGCGATCCTTTCCGTGTCGAACCGGTTATTACTGGGTTTTCTTCTTCGACGAGGACTTCTTGGCCGTCGCGGCCTTGGCCGACTTCGCTTTCGGCGCCGTCGTGGACGACGCGCCCGTGGACACCGTCGAGGCGGCGGCCGGGGCCGGTGTGGTGCTGGAGGCCGAGGTACCCGACGCGGTCGTGTCCGTCGCGGCGAACGCCGCACTGGATCCGGCGAGCAGCCACGCGCTGAGGACGATCAGACTAAGCGGTTGACGCATGATGGAATCACCCCCTTTCCCAATGATGAGGATGGCGCTATCCTACCATAGGGAGATGACGCGGCGATGAATTCTCCATGACAATCCGTTCATCCATGGGGGGCGAGCGGCAGACGGACCACAAAGGCCGCCCCAGCGCCCGCCGCGCTCGACACCTCGATGCGGCCTTGGTGGGCCTCGGCAATCCACCGGCAGAGCCCGAGCCCCAATCCCGTGGACGCTGGGCCCTCTGCCGACGGCCGCCGGTTGAAAAACCGATCGAAGAGGGTGGGCAACTCCTCCGCCGGGATGCCGGGCCCGGTATCCTGCACGGTCAGGCAGGCGGCGCCGTTGCCGCGGTCGAGCCGCAGCGTCACGTGCCCGGCTGCCGGCGTATGCTTCAGCGCGTTGTCGAGCAGATTGGCCACGAGCCGCTCCAGCAGCCGGCTCTCCCCTCGCACCCACAAAGGGGCCGTCCCGGTCGTCAGCACCTCGACCCCTTTGGCCACCGCCGCCGGGCGCCAGGCCTCCTGCACGCGGCGCACCAGCGCGTCGAGGTCCACCGGGCGCCAGTCCACCGCGCCGGCCCCGGTCTCGCTGCGGGCCAGTGTCAGCAGCTGCTCGACGATCCCCGTCAATTCGTTGATCGCCTCCAGCTGGGTGGTCAGCACCCGCCGATACTCCTCGGGGGGGCGCGGCTTGCGCAGCGCGATTTCGAGCTCCCCCTTCAGCACCGTCAACGGCGTGCGCAGCTCATGGGAGGCGGCCGCGCTGAATTGGCGGAGGCGCCGGAACGCCTGCTCCAATCGCGCCAGCATGTCATTGAACGTCGCCGCCAGGCGCTCCAGCTCATCGCCGGTCTTCGGGACCGCGATGCGCTCGTGGAGTTGTTCAGCATGGATCTGCTGGGCCTTCGTCGTGATCTGCCCGACCGGCCGGAGGGCCAGCGTCGCCAGAAACCAGCCGACGGCGCTGGTCACCGCCACCGTCACCGGGATGAGCCACCACAACCAGAGCCGCAGCCGCCGCAGGGACGCGTCGGCTTGCCGGAGCGAGGCGGCGACCTGGACGAAGTACAAGACATCCCCGGCCTCGATGACCGGGTGCGTCACCAGCCGGATGCGGGACTCCGGACCGTTGAAGGTTTCGTACGTGGTCCGGCCCTGGCGGCCCTCCGCCACAGCCCTCGGCGTCACCGGGAGGTTGAGGGGAAGGAAGCTGGTCGAGGTCTGCAGGGATTGCCCGTCGAGATCCAGTAACCGCACCGCCCGGCTCCCCCGGAACTCTTCCGTCTCCTGGGCCCACCGCGCCGCCAGCATCGGGAGCCGGCCCTCTCGGACGTCGCGCGGCAGCATGGCCGAGAGCCCCGACGGGCCGTGGCCCGTGGCGTCCCGCCCCGCCCGCCAGAACGCGAAGAGGGTCTCCGCGACGCCGTCGGCCTGCGACGCCAGCACGTTGTCAATGTCCTGCGCCAGATTGGTCGAGACGTTCGCGTAGAGCGCCCCGCCGAACACGCTCAGGGTCGCGGCGAGGATGCCGACGTACCACAAGCTCAGTCGGAACCGGAGTGAACGGATCATGCCGGCGCCTGCAGCACATACCCGCTCCCCCGCACCGTCTGCAGGAGCTTCGGGGAGTCCCCCTCGTCAATCTTCCGCCGGAGACGGGCGACGTGGACGTCAATCACGTTCGAGAGCGGATCGAAATCATGCTCCCACACGGATTCCGCCAGCATCGTGCGGGTGACGATTTGGTTGGGACGGCGCAGGAAAAATTCGAGGAGGGCGTACTCGCGGCTGGTCAGCTCGACCACCCGGCCGGCCCGCGTGACGCGGCGGCGCAGGACGTCGAGCTCCAGATCGCCGGCCTTCAGCACCGTCGGGGTCAGGGCGCCGCGGCGGCGCAACAGGGCGCGGACACGGGCCAGCAGTTCGTCGAATTTGAACGGCTTGGTGAGGTAGTCGTCGGCGCCCGCGTCGAGCCCCGACACCTTGTCCTGCAGCTCGTCCTTGGCGGTGAGCAGGAGGACCGGGATGGTCACACGGTCGGCCCGGAGGGTGCGCAGGACCTCCAGCCCGCTGCGTTTTGGGAGGAGCCAGTCGAGGACGATCAGGTCGTACTCGCCGGTCTGGGCGAGGAACAAGGCCTGTTCGCCGTCGCCGGCGACGTCCACCGTGTACTGCTCTTCCCGAAGACCCCGGCGGATAAAGCTGGCGACCCGGTCATCATCTTCGACGAGGAGGATTCGCACTGGTTTAGAATCGCCGCCTGAGTGTCGCCACGACCGACAGGCGCCGGTCGTCATCGAGCGTTGGAACCATCTGGAACTGCCACACGTGTTTCTGCGGCCACGACACGACTCCTGTCCCCGGGCGCCACTGCTTCCACAACCAGAAGCCCCACGCGACGAAGAGCGCCGTCCGACCAGCTTGACCAAACTCGTGTTGATGGGTCGCTCGATCTTCATCCTTCTCAAAGGCGCCATCGGTTAACGCGAGCGCCCAAAAACTTGAGAGACCTGAAAGGACTTCGACGTGGTTCCGCAGGCCGTTGAAGATCGGGGTCGCCCGTTTGAAGAACGTCGTCCGCGCGGGGCCGTTGGGTGGGGGACAAGACACGTTCAGTGCGGCCGCGATCCGAACGATCGTCGTCCCTCCATTGGTCTCATACAGTAATGGCGGGGAGGGACTGACAACCAGGGTCGAAGGATCCACCGGCGGCCTCATCACAAGAATCGCGGCAAGCACCGATGTCAGCAAAACGGGGGTGAGCGGGGCCCATCGGCGAGCCGCAAGACGGGGCTTCATCCATTCCGGGACGCGCGGGACACTCCAACGACGGACCACCGAAGCCGTCACGGCAATGGGGATGAGTTTTCCCGCGGGCGTGAGCCGGAAACGTTGGCCTCGCCAATCCACCGTATTGCCAATGAAGCTATAACACCAGGGGGCGAACCCAATGAGGTCGGCAACCGGCACGAGCCACAAATACTTTCGGGCCGCTCGATCTTTCAAATACCGGAACCCGACGATATGGCCCATGACCAGCCGCATTCCCCACGTGAGGGCCACTATCACCCACCCCAGGGCCGATCGGGCGGTCACGAGCCACAAGCACAGACTCATCGGGACCCCCTGGGTGAAGAGAAGCCCGAGATATCCCCAGGGCCGCGAGACACGCATCCCTCGATTCCATCGAATCTCCCGTCGGACCAGGTCCAGGAGACTCCGCGTGGTCAGGGCGTGTTCCACGACATAATCAGAGAGCACGACCGAATACCCGGCGCGGCCCACGAGGTGCCCCAACATGAAATCGTCTGCGAGATAATCCGCAAAGGCCGAAAAACCGCCGATGCGCTCAAGCGCCGCTCGGGTCACCAACGTCGTTGATCCGAGCGCGAACTTCACGCCTTCCAGCTTTCTCGCCACGAGGAGCCCGGCACAGAAATCCGTGGAGATCCTCAAGGCTTCAATCGTCGCAGCCGCCCCCTTCCCCAGGGAGCGATGCATGCAGGTCACGGCTCCCACCGTCGGGTCACGCAGTGGCTGCACCACACGTCTCAAGTAATCTTCTTCGACTCGGATATCGCCGTCCGAGATGAGCAAGAGCGGGTACTTCGCTTCCGCCTCCATGTTCGCGAGGTTGCTGACCTTGGGGCTCGCCCCAATCATCCGGTCATTGACGACGAGTCGAATGTCCCTCTGAGGAAAGTCGCGGATGAGTTGTCGGACCACTGCCACGGAGGGATCGTCGTGGTCGCGGACCCCGAAGAGGATCTGATACGCTGGATAGTCCTGGCGACAAAAGGAAGCGAGATTCTGATAGGCGCCGTGATCAAGCCCGCAGAGCGGTTTGAGCACCGTGAGGGATGGTTGGAAATCCGGCGTGGCCGGCGTCCGGGAGTTCGAAAACAAATCACGTGCGCCGAGTATCGCGTACCCATAAAACCAGATGGCGGTCAGGCAGGGGATCGCGCATGCCACGCTGAGCACCAGTTTCATCGAGAGCATCATTTCTCCATGCCAGCCATCGACTGGATTAGAACGACAGCAGGGCCGCGCCGACGCAAATGAGCAGCGTCCCCGCCCAGCGGCCGACGGTCACGCGCTCATTGAGCAAGACGCGAGCGCCCACCGTATTGACGGCCGAGGCGAGTGCCGTGGCCGGCAGCGCGAAACTGAGGTCCGTCCAGCTGAGTAGTGCCACGAACAATACAAACGCCATGGCGATGCACAGGACGCCGACTCCCAGCGCCCAGTTCGTCAGCGCTCGGCGGAGAAGACCCGCGAGGTCCCGGGGCCAACACAGGGTCACATCGCCAATCTGTGCCATCCCTTTCCGAAGGGCCAGATTCCCGGCTACGTCAGCGAACACGACACCCATGACGATCCACCACGTCATCATGGAACCCATCCAGGCTCGTCAACGGAAGCGGCCCGCAGGCGCCGGCGTTCGCTGAGTCCCACGAGCACCACGCCCAGCGCGATCACGCAGGTGCCGAACCACCGGCTGACAGACACTGTCTCGCCGAGGAACCGCCACGCCACGATGGTTGTCAGCACATAGCCCGAGGCGGTCATCGGCAACACGTAGCTGAGCTCCAGTCTGGACAGCGCGGTCAAGAACGACAAGAAATACCCGATGAGGAGGATGACGCCGAGGATCACCCACGGATTGGTCAGGGCGCGGACGCCGACCGACCACAGGGCGGCGGGGCCAATCATCCGCACGTCTCCGACGACCCGCATGCCATGGCTCAAGCAGCTGTTGCCAAGCACCTCAAACACCACGATCAAGGCCAAGATTAGAAAATTTTTCACCGCACAAACCCGTGAAGGGTTAACGCATCCTTGACCCGATCGCTGAGGAGGGCCGCCAGCTCCGCCGGGCCGGCCCCCGCAGGGCCATTCAACGGCTCTCCGCTCACCTCCAACGCCGGGTGAGAATAGATTTCCGTCCGGTCGGCGGCGATCTGAGGGATGAGGTTCAGCAGGTACTCCTCGGTAACGCGGCCGCTGGCCAGCAGTCCGTACACGCGATCCGAATACCCGATGCCGGCCGCGCCGACATGGCGCTCGCCGTAGCGGCGAAGTCCTCGAAACACCAGGGACCACACGAGTTTGGTCGCCACCCCCGAGCGATCCAGCCGAAGCGCGAGGCGGAGCTCCTCGGAGGGAAGCCGGATTTCTCTGATGCCGAACCCGGGGGCCGCCGCGACGAGGAGCCGAAGCACCACGGGATGCATGTGCATATGCAGATGGCCGTCCACGTGCGACAGCCGAAGTCCGGTGCGTCGGAACGCGTCGAGCTGGGCCGCGATCTCCAAACGAAGCTCCCGGCGGGCGCTCGGACAGAATTGATACCGCAAGCCCGCCAAGATTGGCCGCGATGAGAATCGCCCGGTACTGTCAACGAGGTGCGGGATGTCGCTCGGGGGCAAGATCGACCGGCCGCACACCAGCACCACATGCAACCCTATGCCCAGCCGAGGATGCGCCCGCGCAAGGGCCACCGCCTCCTCGCACGCATCGCCGGTCACCATCAAGCTGGCCCTGGTCAGAATCCCTCGCTCGTGCGCCTCACTGATCGCACGATTGACCCCGTGCGAGAACCCGAAATCATCGCCCGTGAACACGATGGATCGGTGAGACTTACCGCGGGAAGTGGCCTTTGAGCTGTTTCCCGATTTCATGGACGGCGTGCTCGAGACCCTCCGAGAATTGATCGCGAGAGAAATGCCCCTGCATTGATGCGGCGACCTCTTTCCAAAACGCCTCACCCACGCGTTGATGGATCCCCGCATCTCCGACAATCGCGAACGAACGATCGGCAAGCGAAAGATACATGAGGACGGCATTGCGATGTGTTCGCTGATGCAGCCGCTGCCTCTGAAAGATGGCTTTCGCCCGATCCATCACATCCCCCCGAACGCTCCGGTCAAGATGGATTCGGATCTCGCCAGACGTGTTCTGTTCGGCCGCTCGGATCGCCGCAATCAGCTTCCTTGTTTCCTCTTGGCTCAGAAAATGATGGGGGTGTAACCGGCGCGCTACCATGATCCGCTGGCGCCCCCGCCGCCAAACCCCCCGCCCCCGCCGCTGAATCCTCCGCCACCAAACCCTCCGCCTCCAAAACCGCCGAATCCCCCTCCCCCATATCCACGGTAGTAGCCCCGCCCACTCAAACCGGACGAAGTGGCGAATACGAATGGAAGAAGGGACCGCAACGCCAGCGGCAGCATGCCAAGGACTACGGCATAGAGACTCAAGATCGGCTTGCCGACAGCGACCGAAGCCATGACCCCGACCAGCCCCATAAGGAACAGAAACCATAAGACGGCGGTGGGAAACACCTGAGAAATCAAGAGGCTGATGAGCATGGCCGGCCCGATCGATGACCTAAAAGACCGCTGACTTTCCTGCCCTGCGTATGAGGCGGATTGGGACTCCCCCTGGGTTGCGGACACAATGGCGGTGATTCCACGTTCGATGCCGCCGTCATAATCACCGGCTCGAAATCGTGGCACGAGGTCGTTTTCGATAATCCGGTTGCAGAGGGCGTCTGTCAGAACGCCTTCAAGACCGTAGCCCACCTCGATCCGGACCTTTCGGTCTTCTGTAAAGATGACGAGAATCACGCCGTTGTCTTTTCCCTTTTGACCCGGTTTCCAAGCCTCGGCAAGCCGGATCGAATAATTCTCCAGAGCATCGCCTGCCAGCCGGGGAAACGTCGCCACTAACACTTGGTAGCTAGTCTGATCGTCGAAATTTTTCAAGACTTGCTCAAGGCGCACCCGCGCAGACGCCGAGAGCACCCTCGCATAATCGGACACGTAGCCCTCGGGGTGTTTGGGGACATCCAGGGCGAAAAGGATGGAGGGACTGGCAAGGAAGAAGACACTGGAAACCAAGAAACCACGGAGCAGGTGACGCATTAGAATTTTACAACAGGCACTTTGGCGGCGCCTTCATCGGCCTTAAAATAGGCTTTCTCGTGGAATCCCCCAAGATTGGCCACCATGTTGGTGGGGAAGCTTCGCCGCAGCGTATTGAATCGCTGAGCGGCTTCGTTGAAGCGCATGCGTTCGACCGTGATGCGGTTCTCGGTTCCTTCGAGCTGGGACTGGAGCGCGAGAAAATTTTGGTTGGCTTTCAGGTCCGGGTAGCGCTCAACCACGACCAGCAAACGGCTCAGGGCTCCGGATAATCCCTGCTGCGCTTGCTGGAACTGTGCCAAGGCCTCGGGACGATTGATCATCTCCGGGGACACCGTCAATTGCGAGACTTTCGAGCGGGCATTCACCACGTCCTCAAGCGTTGTCTTCTCGTGGGCCGCATAGCCTTTGACCGTCTCGACCAGGTTCGGGATCAAATCGAGCCGGCGCTGATACACATTTTGCACCTGCCCCCAAGCGCTGGCGACCTGCTCATCCGACGCGACGAGCCGATTGTACATCCCGCCAATGGTCATCGCTCCAAAGAGCACCACCGCTCCCAGAATGAGGAGCCCTATCCACACGCGTTTCATTTCAGCCGTCCTCCACGGGTTCCCCTGGTCGCTGTAACCCCTAGCCAGACCTATCGGGGGGCTGGGGTTTGAATGCTACCGGGTATTTTAGCCGTTCTTGCGCGTGATGGCTACTGGTTGCTGTGGCTGAGGATTCCGACACTCACGTTTCGTTACGCGTGTCTGGTGTCCTCGCTTGGTGGAGTGCCCGCTCTCGGCTAGTGGTGGGTGGGGCCGGCTTCTGCCGCGTCATCCTCCCAACCGGTCACATGGTCGCCGGTAAAGACAATCCGCTTGGTCTTGGAGAGATTCCGGTAATCGATGGGCAGCGTGGTCTTGGCGCGATAGATCCATTCTTCCTTCGGGAGGCCCAGTTCATCGGTCCCGCGGGGGACGACGAGATCCGGGGGGCCCCACTTGTGCAGAATCTCCGCTTTGCTCTTGCCCCGCGCCACGGGGGTGCGCGTTCCCCAGGGATGGGTCAGGGCATAGTGGGCGGTGGGGGTGACCACGTCCGTACAGCCGAGCACGCCGGCGGTCAGGCCAAACCCCGCTATTCCTGCTCTGACACTCCACCGGCTCAGTGCGTCGGCCATCTCCTCCTCGCGGCTCTCCTGGCTCCCCGTGCGAGCCAAGATACCACCTTCTGAGTGGTGTCGGCCCGTGGTGTTTATCGCTGGTGCCCGGTCGGCGATCGGCTCTCACCCTCTGGTGGGAGGGTGGTGTGGCTTCGCGTGAGGGAGGTCGCGGTGGCGATGTAGGAGGCCGAGCCGCTCCAAGGCCCGATCGAGGGGCGGATTCCACCACTGCGCCGTGCAGGCGAGGACGGCAGCGATCACCCCGAGGGCGACCATTGTGCGGGTCTCGCGACGGTCTTCCCTGGACGGGGTCTCTTCGGTGGGAGGGTCCATCAACCCTTGTGGGCCTCGGGCTCCGGCGGTGGGGACTCCGGGGCGTCTTCGGGGAGCTCTTCCTGGAGGGCCTTCTTGAACTCCCGGATCGCCTGGCCGATCGCCTTGCCCATACCCGGCAACTTCTGGGGGCCGAACAGCAACAGGACGAGACCCAAGATCAACAGCAGCTCGGGAACGCCGACGTCACCCATGGGAGGTCATTCTACCGCCGAGAAGGGTGGGGTTCAACCTTCGTGGGGATGTCCCAATGGACGAGAGGTGGGGTCTCTCATTAGCAGGACATTAGCAGGAACCGGGGCATCGCCTGGCGATAAAAAGATGGGAACAGAACCGCACGCGCCAACACCTCAGCTGTCAGGAGCGAGGGCACGGTGATCATCGCGCCTCCTCGGCCTCAGCGGCGCCGAAGACGACCCCATCCTCCAAGAGGGGTCCCGATCGCGCCAGTGACGCGCGCGTGGCCTGACACAAACTGAAGCGACTGATGAGGAACTCCCCGGTCAGGTGTTGGAGATGGTCAGGAACGAGTCGAGCATGGATGCGCTGGTTGAGCTCAGCCGCCGACCACTGGATTGGTGCGCACCAATCCGACGCCAACACGAACCCCCACGACCCCAAAAACGAGGGGACGTCCACGCGATAGCTATGGACCTCGGCAAAAGCGGTGTGGAGCGTCCGAGACAACGCCGTGTGCGAATGCTGATCGAGGAACGAGAACTCCAGGCCTTGGATTGCCACAACGGCCCCTGACCGCAGGCGCCGACGCAGGTGTTGATAGAATTGCCGGGTATACAGGGCTTGGGCTGGCCCGTTATCGAACATATCCACCACGTCAACGATGACGACATCGTATCGGCTGTCTCCCTCCTCGACAAATTCCCGGCCCTCCTGAATCACCAGGCGTGTCCGGGGATCATCAAACGTCCCGCGGTGCCATAGCGCCAGGTGGGTACGGCATAGTTCGACGACCTCCCCGTCCACATCCACCATGGTGACGGAGCGCACCGATTGGTGCGCCAGGACTTCCCGCAGCACCGCCCCCTCGCCGCCGCCAATGATGAGCACGTCCCGGGGATCGGGATGGCTGAGCATCGCGGGATGCACTAACAATTCGTGGTAGATGGCTTCGTCCGCTTCAGCGCTCTGGATGGTGCCATCGAGGAAGAGGGCCCGGCCATAGTTATAGGTGTCCGCGATAACGACCGCCTGGAATGCGGTGGTGCGGCAAGCGACGACGCACGAGGTGCGATACGTGTACCGGTCGAACAGGTCGGAGTACTCGATAAGATCCACCCCTGGCGAGTCGGAGAGGAGAAGACCAGGATGCGGGCTCGAGCGCAACCCGGACGGCGGCGCGATGGCCAGCAAATCAGGTGCCTCATGACCGTTCGACGACATACGACCTCTCCCCTCGGTTATGAGTCCACACGCCGGGGCCCCAGACCTTCAGCGACACCCTTCACACTACACGAACGGTCTCCGAGTCGTCTATCCTACTTTGGTGGGATATCTGTTATACTCGCCATCATGCGATGGACTGAACGGCTCCGCGCCCAGCGATGGCTGGCGCCCGTCCTCGGCACAGCGGTTGGTCTGGCCTACGGCCTGGTCTCGCAACAGATGGATTTCGAGACCATGAAGAATCCCCAGGCATGGCAGATAGCGGACGACATCGTGTCCGTGATCCTCCCCACGATCGCTGGGGCGCTGGCTGGCATCATCTACAACTACATGCACTGGCAGCGACGGATCAACCGGACCCTGTCCGGTCAGAATCTGCGGGCGCAACGCCACCTGCTCACCCAGATGTTAAGCTCCCACGTGCTGCACGAAATTCGCAATCCGCTCCACAACCTGGCGGCGGCCGTGGAGGATGTCTACCCGCAGCTCCCGACCAGCAAAGCCGAGATCCTGGAGCGGAACCTCGCCCGGTTACAAACGGTCGCGGAGCAGCTGGGACAGTGGACCGTGTTGGATGACGAAATCCACCTCCGAGACCCGGTGCTGCTGGGAGGGTGGCTCAACAACCTCATCAGTGACAAATTCCGGCTTTTGCTGGACCGCGGGGGCATCCAGTTGGAATCCCATGTGAAGCATGTGGTCGTGGAAATGCATCCCTTGCTGCTCGAACAATGCTTCATCGCGCTGCTCAACAATGCGATCGAGGCCATCGGGCGCGGGGCCGGCGCCGGGACGATTGCGCTCTGGGCGGGCATAGAGCCCACCCGGCCCGGCTACGTTGAGGTACGGATCCGCAACGCGGGCGCCCACTATCCGGACACGGTCCTGGCAACGCAAGGGCGAGGGCCCGTGACCAGCCCTCACGGCCCCGGCCTTGGGTTGGTCCTGGTCCAGAAGAGCCTGGAGCTGGTCGGGGGAGAGCTGGCGCTGGCCAACGCCGACGGGCACGCGCAGACCACTCTGCGGATTCCAGGACATCCCGCATGAGACTGGCTTATATCGAAGACGACCGTGACGCCCGTGAGATTTTCTCGCGCAAGTTGGCGGGGGATGGGTTCCACTGCGAGACCTTCGACGCGGCGGAGGAATTTCTCCCGGTGGCGAGCCCCGGCCGCTACGATCTCCTGCTCATTGACATCCGTCTGCCGAAGCAGGATGGGGTGCGACTGCTCAAGCAGTTACGGCAGCGTGGGGTGTACACACCGGCCGTGATCATGACGGCGTTCAACAGCGTGGCGTACGCGCGCGAGGCGTTGAACTCTGGGGCCAACTATCTTTTGGAGAAGCCGTTTCGATACGCCTCGCTCGTCAAGGTCATTCGTCGCACCGTCTCGGCGCCTCGGTCACTGCACGATTATGTGGACCGAGGGCTCGCGACGCTCGGCCTGTCAGCACGCGAGGCGGAAATCGCCCAGCTGGTGCTGAAGGGGCTGAGCAATAAGGAGATCGCGCAGGTGACGCGGATCTCTGAGCAGACGGTCAAACAGCACGTCGGCCAGATTTTCGAGAAGGCTCGCGTCACGACCCGCGCCGAATTCTTTTCCTTCCTGTTTCCGGTGTAGCGCCTTCCTCACCGTTTTTTATTAGCAGGACATTAGCAGGAAGGATGGTTGGTCTACAGTCGATTGCCGTAACCCCTTATACCGTGTTGGCAGCCCCACGGGGAATCGAACCCCGGTCTTCAGGCTGAGAAT
>Ga0209515_10003445_pt1 | contig 22686 bp, 24 predicted proteins | sample Subgroupgradi54m_FD_187454 | JGI IMG/M metagenome (GOLD analysis project Ga0209515, IMG submission 187454) | Subsurface groundwater microbial communities from S. Glens Falls, New York, USA - GMW60B uncontaminated upgradient, 5.4 m (SPAdes)... ... | reverse complement strand
CCCCAATTTACAGAGAAACCTTAGCATAGATAAAAGACCCAGTGGAGCCCCACGGCTTTACAGCCGTGGCACCTCCACGCTTCGGCGAAACCCCGCCGAAGCATCATCCCGCCAACGGCGGGACGGGATTACCCCTCGCATTCATCCCCGCCGCCAGAGGCGGGAGGGCTTTTCCCGCCTTCGGACGGGACCCCGCCCCAGGCGGTGGCTGCGAAGGCGGGGTAAACCAGTGCAAATTATTTGTCTTGGAATTTAGGTTGTCTCTTTTCAAGAAAGGCTTTCACTCCTTCCTTTTTGTCTTCCGTTTCACAAACCTTTCCAAAAAGTTTTGCTTCCAGTCTCAAAGCATCTTCCAAGGGTAATTTTGCTCCCTCACCGATAGCTTGTTGAATCATCTCTACAGCCCAACGTCCCTTAGCCGCAATTTTTTTGGCCAGCCCCAACGACTGCTTCAACACTTCCCCATCAGGAACCACTTTATTGATAAGACCGATCCTGAAAGCTTCCTGGGCAGTGATATTGTCACCCGTCAAAATCAGCTCTCTTGCCTTCGCCTGTCCGCACAAACGAAGCATTCGCTGCGTGCCGCCAAAACCCGGAATGATTCCTAATAGAATTTCAGGCTGACCGAACTTTGCTCTATCCGATGCAATCCTCATATGACACGCCATCGCAAGTTCATTACCGCCTCCCAGGCAGACTCCATTGATCGCAGCTATGAAAGGTTTTCCTGCATTCTCAATTTTGTTGATAACAGCCTGTCCTCTCAATGCAATTTCCTCGGCTTCCTTCGCCGAATTGATCTGAGCAATTTCTTTGATGTCTGCTCCGGCGATAAAAACATTCGGGCCGGCTCCAGTTAAAATCACCACCTTGACCGTCGCGTCCGCAAGCACGCTATCAACAGATTGATTCAGCTCAGTCATAGTCTGACCGTTCAAAATATTTACAGGTGGATGGTCAATGGTGATGACGGCTACGGACTCTTCCTTATTGATATTTACAAGCTGTGCCATAATTATTCTCCCGATTTCATGAAAAAACCAAACAAGCGAAAAAAATCAGACGGCCGAGTACTCGAAAAAACCCTTTTTAGACTTAACTCCAAGAAACTTTGCTCCCACAAGACGACGGAGAAGAGGGCACGGCCAAAATCGAGAACCATGCTCACGGTTAAAACTCTCAAGCTTGGTCAGCACATTATCCAAACCGACTTTATCCGCATAGGCAAGGATGCCTCCTTTTCCCTCCGGGAATCCAACTCCAGCCCGCATGGCAATATCGATGTCGGAGGCCTTGGAAACGTGTTCCTGAACACAATAAGCCGCTTCATTCACCATAGGAAATACAATTCTTTCAATGGAAAATTTGGAAGTCTTCTTAGAGAACTCTTTTTTCAGATCCTCCACGAGTTTATCTGCCTGATTATCTGTCCCTTGATAATTGTAGAATCCAGCCTCCGACTTTTTTCCATAAAGTTTCACATCATAAAACCTTTTCCATAATTCTGCGGGCCTCATCCTGTCCCCATACGACTCAAGAAGAATTTTCACCACCTCTTCACAAACATCAAGACCCAGATTATCAACCAGAGTAAAAGGTCCCATGGGCATACCGAAATCCACTGCTGCCTGATCAATCTCCCGCATGGTCGCAGATCCCTCCTGGAGACAGTACGCTGCTTCATTCAAATAAGGCATCAGAAGACGATTGACCAAAAAACCGGCACATTCGTTCACCCGCACAGGAATTTTCCGTAAAGATTCTGAAAAACTGGTGACATCATCTACTGTTTCTTCGGCCGTAGCCAGACCTGGAATCACCTCTACCAATTTCATAATATGGGCCGGAAAGAAGAAATGAAGTCCTATCACTTTTGGAGGCCGTTTGGTTTCGCTGCCAATCTCAGAAATGGAAAGGCTTGAAGTATTGGTGGCTAGAATAGTCCCCTCCGGACAAATTTGATCCAGCTCCTTGAATATTTTCTTTTTGATCTCCATTTTCTCCGTCACAGCTTCCACCACAATGTCGACATCCTTGAAGTCATCGTAGTTCGTCGAAGGCTTGATCAAATTCATCTTGGATTTCATGTCGGCGGCCGACATTTTTCCCTTATCCACCCGCCGTTTGTAAATCTCGTGGATTTTCTGAATGCCCTTGTCCACGAATTCTTGACTGACATCTTTAAGGACAACAGGGAGACCGGAATAGGAAATCACCTGAGCGATTTCTGCTCCCATAGTACCTGCTCCCACAACTCCCGCTTTATAAATGTACATGTTTAGACTTTTTCCAAGATAATACTTGCCCCTTGCCCTCCTCCGACACAAAGAGTGGCCAGCCCCGTTGTGATATTTCGCCGCTTCATTTCATGAAGGAGAGTCACAATAATACGTGTTCCAGTGGCACCAACAGGATGCCCAAGCGCAATGGCTCCTCCGTTCACGTTTGCAATCTCCCGATTGAATTTTAAAACCCGCTCGCAAGCCAGAAATTGAGCGGCAAACGCTTCATTCAATTCAATCAGCTGAATATCACTGAGGTTCATCTTTGCCTTTTTGAGAGCAATCGGCGTCGAGCACGTAGGACCAATTCCCATACGTTCCGGTTCCACCCCCGCAAATCCATAGCTTCGAATCCGTCCGAGTGGTTTGAGCCCCAGGGATTGACACTTCTCCTTAGTCGTGACCATCACGGCGCTCGCGCCATCTGATAAGGAACAGGCATTACCGGCTGTCACAGTTCCATTATCCTTGAACATAGGAGGATACTGCGAAAGCAACTGCTCGGTAAGACCAATATTGGGTCCTTCATCCTGGATAAAAATTTCCGGAGGCAACTCCTTGCCGTAAGCACTCTTTTTGATAGAGATAGGAACAATCTCCTCTTTAAATTTTCCTTCCCGGGTAGCCTGAAAAGCACGTTTGTGAGAAAGAACGGCAAATTTATCTTGCTCATCACGGGAGATCTTGAATTCTTCAACCAAATTTTCTGCTGTTCTACCCATGATCTGATTACAAATAGGATCCGTCAATCCCTCCCATAAGGTATCGATCAAAGTTGAATGACGGAGACGTTTTCCGAACCTCATATCGCGGCTCACATACGGAAGAGAGGACATGCATTCGGTGCCGCCAGCAATGACAAGCTCGGCATCACCACACTGAATCTCTTGGTAGGCATTGACCACCGCCTGAATTCCTGAAGCGCAATTTCTGGCAACGGTGTAAGCAGGAATGTCTTTGGAAAGACCCGCCATCAAGGCAATCACACGGGCAACATTCGGAGCGTCACTTCCTTGCCCCACGCAACCGAAAATCACATGATCGACTTCCTTAGGATCAATTTTGGTACGCTGAAGGAGTTCCCTGACCACGGACTCTCCTAATTTCTGATGAGTAAAATCTTTTAGGGCACCTCCCAAATTTCCCTGTGGGCTTCTCACCCCTGCTGCAATAACGATATCTTTCATGTCGACCCTCTATGGATTAATAAATTTTCATTCTTTTTTATTGTTCTACGAGTTTCTGGATTTCCAGAAGTTGTTCGCTTGCTTTTTCCTCACCAATCCGCACGAATTTTTCGGCAGAATAAAATTCAATCCAGTTGGCATCATAAATCACAGGATGAATCACAACATCCGCTTCGGTCGTGGCGGTCGAGGCAATTGAATATTCCATAAACTGAATGGTATTCATAAGTACGTTGAAGATATTAGCGGCATAGTGATTTCCGATTCTTTTCTTCAATTCAAAAAACCAGCGCTGCAAAGGCCCTCCTTCCCTTGCCTTCTTCTCCATCTCCTCGGCCTTGTGCTTGAGAATTTCCCTTCTGATTAAAATATCGGATGGTCCGGAAAGGACATTAACCGCAATAATCTTTCTAACTCCCATGCGTGTTAAAACCTTGACTGGAACAGGATCAATCACTCCGCCATCGATAAGAATTTTTCCGTTGATTCTAAAAGGCCTAAAAATCCCCGGGATGGAAATACTGGCCCGAATAGCCTCCACCAAATCTCCTTCCTCAAAAACCACTTCTTCGGCAGTAAGAAGATTGGTGGCTACAATCTTCATAGGAATTTTAAGATCTTGAAATGTCTTTTGTCCCAAAAGAGTCCTTAAGAATCGAACCACCATCCTTCCTTTGAAAAATCCTTGATGAGCAATAGAAAAATCTCCGAATCCAAGAAGCTTAAAAAAACTGTTTTTTTTATCGAAGCTCAACGCCAACTTCTCAAGGTCTTGAGCTGAATAACCCGAAGCCCAGAGAGTCCCAATCAATGATCCCATGCTCGAACCCGCTATTACATCAATGGGAATCCCAGCCCTCTCCAGAACTTTAATCACTCCCACGTGAGCAAATCCGTGAGCCGCTCCGCTTCCCAATGCAAGTCCTACAAGTTTACCACTCAACTCCCTTGCCAGATAATGTGTGGCGCGATAATAAGAAGACTGTTCGTCCTTTCCAAAATGAGAAGATTCCGTCAGGGGCTGAGCCAAGACATTTTGCTTTTCCACCTCTGCAGCCCGAGGGAGAAGAGCAAAAACCTTATGCCCAATGATTTTCTCAATCTCACGTACGGGAGGATGTTCCTTTCCCTGCGCTTCTGAAAGAATCAATCTGATCTGTTCGTCCCCGAATGTAAAAGATTTTTTCATTTCAGAGATCACAGACCTGCATTTATCCAAATCCATCAACTCACCGTCTGTCAAAACGTAGATCACATCAGATTGTGAGAGCACTTTGAAGACAATCTCGTTGATCTCGCGCGGAAGATCAACCAAAACAAAGTTGAACCGGCTAACCAGATAAGTAAGAAGAGTGGTCAGCTTCTTCTCATAAATATTATCATGATTGCCATCGCCTCCATTTTGGAGATTGAGAAGCGTGACTCCCAATGAGGAGTCGCACAAAAATTTATCAATCTCAGAATCTCTCGATATATCCATTTCACCAATATGAAGAACTTCGTATTTTTTTTCGGGCCCCAAAAGATCCCGACCTGCCTTGCCGTCCGTATTCATATCAATGTAAAGAACAGGTTTTTTGATCTCCCTCTGGATGCTCAAAGCGAGATTTTCAACAAAAGTGGTCTGCCCCACTCCTTCCTTCAAATTATAAATGGCAACAATCTTCGCCTGGCCGGTTTCCTCTTTGGATTCATCGCGCAGCCTCAGGCCCAGCGAGCGACTCAGATGAAGCGCCATGGAAGGAACACTTTTCAGGAGCTCATTGAAATGGTTTTTGCTAAGCTTCAAAACGAGGGAGTCATTAATTGCCTCAACCGTTACGGAATGAGGTTTTCCCGTGAGAATGGATATTTCGCCGAAATAATCACCCCGGTACAAATACGTGACCGTGCGCTCCGTTGACCCCGAACGGATAAAAACACGAAATCTTCCCGAACAAATCACATAGAAGGCATCAGGCTCAGCCCCCTGGCTGTAAACGATCTCGTTTTTCTTATACTCTACCAGCCGGATCCTCTTTTCTACGAATTTCAAATCGGAAGGAGAAAGGTTGGTAAAAAGAGGAATCTCAGTGAGAGAGTACTCCTTGTTAATATCTAGCTTTTTATTGAACGGGAAGGGAAACATCCTCTCTCTCCTTTTAATTTCACTTAAAATATATTTTTTGACACGTCAATTAATTTATCGGCATAACCAGTACATCCTATAATAGGTTTAGACGGGCGGAGCAGGAATTCGTCTCAGGCAAGAAACGTACCTAGGATCTCATAAGCCCTTGGCTCTCTGAGGGAAATCGGTAAAGAAGCCATCCGATCCTTCCCTGAGTACTTCTTTCATATCTTGCAGGTGATTGATAGTCCAGACAAAAACCTTGAGCCCACTGGCATGAGCCCGTTGAACTAACTCAGGTGTGAAGGTAGACCGTCGTGGATGCACTGAATAAAACGATTCTCTACATGCCGTCCACGTTTTCAAACCGGGATGATCATCGAGTAAAAACCCGAGACGAAGATCGGGCATGATTTTTCGGCAGGCTTTCAGAAGAGAAAGCGAAAACGAAGAAAGGATAATCTTTCTTCGTTTTTCTTCCGAAAGTGTTTCTCTTAAGCGAGATGCCAAAAACTCCGAATTTCCATTGGTTTTGATATCAAGAATGAGCGATGAGTTTGGAAGAACAATCTCACAAGCTTCTTCAAGTGTCAAAATCTTCTCACCTTCAAATTCTCGGTCAAACCAAAGACCGAAATCAAACTGCTTAAGGTCTCTAAGATTGAGCGCCTCAATTTTTTGCCTGCTACCAGAAATTTTCTTCAGGTCACCGTCATGAACCACAACCCACGTGCCATCTTTAGAAAGGCGAACATCGATCTCAATACAATCCGCACCTATAGACAGTGCCTTAAGAAGGGCACTGCGTGTGTTCTCCGGACAAAGCGAGGAAGCTCCTCTATGTGCAATAAGTTGAAATTTAGAATCCATAGGATAAAAATAGAATGTTGTTCTTAAATTGTTGGTTTTTAATTATAACATTTGCAGAAGAAACCGTCTGGGGAGAAGCGGTCTAGCGATGTGATGTGAGAACCCTACGGACGTTTTCACACCAGCCTTGATAAAGTTTGTAGCGGCTGGTTACAGAAAAACGGTGGGTAAATATGCGATACCGAAGGTTTTGATCAACCTCGGCAACAGTGTTCCAAAAGCCAGATGCTATCCCAGCCAGCTTCGCCGCTCCCCAGGCTGTGGATTCCAACATAGAGCTTCTCTTGATTTTGAGCCCCAGAAGATCGGCCTGAAATTGCATCAAATAAGCGTTCTGGGTGGCCCCTCCATCCACCTTGAGTTCGGCAATACGAAGACGGCTGTCCTCCTTCATGGTATTGATTACATCCACTGTTTGGTACGCAATGGAGTCCAGAGCCGCTTTGACAATATGCTCACGCCTCGTACCACGAGTGATGCCTAGAATCGCTCCCCGGGCACGGCTGTCCCAGTAGGGAGCTCCCAAACCAACAAAAGCGGGAACCACATAAACACCACCCGTATCTTTCAAAGAAGCGGCTATTTTTTCCGATTCACCCGCTTTTTTTATGAACCTTAGACCATCTCTTATCCACTGAATTACGGCGCCAGCAATAAAAACCGATCCTTCCAGGGCGTAGACAGGATTACCACGACGGTCACAAGCAATCGTAGTCAGGAGTCCGCGTTTAGAAAGCACAAATTTCCGTCCGGTATTTAGAACCGTAAAGCAGCCTGTCCCGTAAGTATTCTTGATCGTCCCAGGTTGATAACAGCCTTGACCGTAAAGGGCAGCTTGCTGATCGCCGAGCATTCCATAGATAGGAATGCCGGCAGGAAACGGCCCCATCTTCACCGTCTTTCCAAAAAATGAAGCTGAAGGTTTTGCTTCCGGAAGACAACTTGCTGGTACACCAAAAACTTTTAAGAGATCTCCATCCCAGGATTTTTTTTGAATGTTGAAAAGAAGCGTCCGCGACGCATTGGAATAATCGGTAGCATGTCTTTTCCCACCCGTAAGATTCCAAAGAAGCCAGGTATCGATTGTTCCAAAAAGTGCCCTCCCCTTCCGAAGCTGGGCACGTATCCTTCCCACATGTTTCAAAAGCCAGTTGAGTTTTGTCGCTGAGAAATAGGGATCCAAAACCAAGCCCGTTTTCTTGCGTACCATTTTTTCAAGACCTTGCTTTTTCAAACTCTCGCAAAGATCCGAAGTGCGGCGATCTTGCCAGACAATAGCACGGTGGAAGGGCCTTCCCGTGACGGAATCCCAGACAGTAGTGGTTTCCCTCTGATTGGTGATTCCTATGGAAGCAATGCTAGAAGGAGAGAGACCGGACTTCTGGAAAACTTCTGTCGCTACTCGGAGAGTGGTTTGGAGAATTTCTTGTGGATCATGTTCCACCCAGCCAGGCTGCGGAAAATACTGGGGAAATTCAGAATAACTTTTGGCTTTTATAAATCCTTTTTTATCTACAATTAGTACACGCGAACCCGTTGTTCCTTGATCAATAGATAAAATGTATGAGGGCACTCTCAACCAACTTCGGGCACTTGCTCTGGGTCCGAAAAATCATTCACCTTGGTCTCAAGCCAATTGTTGTAGGCATAGTCCAACACACGAAACTTATCCACGGGATCCATCATCAGGAATTTGACGCCGTGCTCGTAGTTTTTTTCATCTCCCCCGATCTTTTTTGACCAGATCACTTCCGCAGTCGAATAAACAGGCTTCGGATCGTCTGGGATGTCTATTTCAAGATCAAGCATCGTACCTGCATTCATCCCCTCGTTAGTCGTGAGCTTGATGCCTTCACGGGAAAGATCCTTGCTCAAACTAATTCCTACAAGCTTGCGCGGTTCGCCTGACTTGTACCGCACGCTCATGTAAGCGTCAAAACGTTTGAACTTTCTTTTTTCTTTTTCCATAACTACCTCCTTTCCGATTCTCTATTCGCCGATAAACTGCGTCACAATCTGTCTTCTGCGCGAACGATTATCAAAGTCAACAAAAACAACTTGCTGCCACGTACCAATCATCAGCTTTCCTTCAGAAAAAGGAATCGACAAGGACGTCTTCAAAAAAGCGGATCGGATATGAGCATATCCATTTCCATCATGCCATGCTTCTTCATGATGATAATTCCCTTTTTCAGGAGCAAGTTTCTCAAAAAACAACTTGAGATCTTTAACCAGACCAGGCTCAAACTCTACTGTTGTTAATCCCGTTGTGGAACCGATAGAAAAAATATTCGCAACGCCTTCCTTCAAACCGCAATCCCGGAGATTGCCTTCAATTCTATTCGTAATATCGACAATTTCAGAGTGGCCTGAAGTTACGAGTTGAACGTAACTGGTTAAGACTCGCATCCAACTTTTCTAATAAGTTGTCCCGCAAATGTATCAATCGCTCAGACTTTCATTCAGTCTTTAAATTTCCTGCCCTTGCTGGCTTTTAATTAGTGCTATGTTAATAATATTTCAATAAGATACGAAAACTAATTATAGGGAAGTATAACACCTGTTTTTCACATTTACAAGAAAGTGCTTAATTTTTCTCTTACCTATTGAGGGGTAAGAAGTTATGGTATTTTCTCTATTGCGAAATCGGCAATTCCTTTATCAGGCTCTGAATTTCAGGATCACGCAAAACCTCGGCAAATTCAGGATGATTCATAAGTTTGAACACATTCTTATCACGGATGATGTCCTGGAACTTTGTGTCCCGCAAAAGATTTTGAATCTTGGAGTGAGCAAAAAGTGCCTGAAAATTTTTATCACTGGAAAGTTTGGACATCACATCTATCTGCTGAAACCAATCTGACTTTGAACCTAAAGACATGAATATCCCTTTTACAATTCGCGTTAGCGATAATTTACAAATTGAAGAGCCAAATCGATTTTGGATTCCTTAAGGGCATGGATGACAACTTGAAGATCGTCTTTGTTTTTTCCGGAAATACGAATCTGATCTCCCTGAATAGCGGGCTGAACCCTGATTTTCGTATCCTTGATCAATCGAACAATGTCCTTGGCCTTATCCTGAGGAATTCCTTGAATCACTTCGATTTCTTGGCGGATCGCATCTCCAAGGGCCTTTTCTTCGCTCCCGAATTTCAGCGATTTTACTGAGATGCCTCTCTTCGCGCATCTCAAAGTAAGAATTTCCTTCAAAGCTCTCATCTTCATTTCGTCATCACCCAACAAAATGATTTTTTTACTCTGACGGTCAAATTCAATCTTGCTTTGACTGCCCTTGAAATCATAGCGCATTAAAATCTCTTTCATCGCCTGATTGACAGCGTTGTCAATCTCCTGCAAATCAACCTGGGAAACAATATCGAATGAATAATCCTGAGCCATTTATTTAGGCCGCAAAACTTGCATTAAATTTTTGATACGCTGCTGGTCTTCATCTTTGATATCCACGAACTCAAGACCTATGTCAAATCGTTTTTCGTTTTTAAAAGGGAATCGACTCCGAACAACCCAACAAACTTTGGCATGGCATTCAACGGAAGGGAATCCATCTGCCAGATGAAGCCTAAGCAAGACTTGCGTTAATTTTGACAGTTCCCGCGGCAGAATCACGCAGACACCACCCCCTCCTATATTTTGAGTCTGAGTGGCAAAGCGGAATGCATTCTTCTGTTCATGGATTTCAACGTCACATTTAACCGCAAGTCTGGGGAATTTTCTAAGATCCAGACTTTCCTTCATCGAGTCGTCACTCCACTTGGGGACGTACAAAACTATCCGGAAAATCGGCTAAAAGATTGGACTTTCGATACTGGGCAAGCTTGGATTGCGCTTCTGCATAGGTCAGAAAATGACCGAGAAAAACCTGATAGCGTTCCTTACCCCGGCTGTTTTTAATGGCTTTGGCGAAAGCATCCAAATTTCTGCTTTTTAATCGATCGATCAGCCTTTGAGCAGGTGCAAAATCTTCATAAATGATCATCTGGATGGTATAAAATCTTTTGGGAACGGCGGGCGGTAGGGTCACTTGGATTACTTCTTTAGCGACAGCCGTCTTTTCCGGAACCTTTGTCTCAGGAACCACGACGGCCTTTTCAAGGCTCCTCATCTTTATTTTTATCCCTCTCATGAAATTCGGAGAGACGTTAAAAACTACCTGGGCCAATGCCCGAACCACTACAAGAATCAAAACCAATGCAAAAAAAGTCACGGCTATTCGTGAGATCGGAATACGCTCCAGTTTTTCAATCCAACGTGGCTTTTTCATCGAAGAGATTTTAAACCACCAAGAAATTTTTTGGAAATTACTTCCGAAACGAAACAGTTCCCCGTTTCGGGGTTTAGCAATGGGTCCGAGAAATTCAGGTTTTATTCTCGGATTGCTTGGCTGATGATCCGGAGCTGACTGCACTTGCTCCTTGATTTCAACCGGAGGCTTAAAAAGCTCGCCCACCTCTACTTGCCGTTCCGCAGAATCAGGAGAGGTCTCATCATCACCCAATGTCCCGGTATAAAAATGACCGTAGAGCTTCTCCTGAATCTCCTTTTCCGTTAACGGCTTAAGATTTTCTTCTTTTCTCTTTTTGAGGAATAAGAACATGACTGTTTTTATTTTCCTGGAGATGCAGGGTGAATTTAAAAAGATCCAAACCGCCTAAGTGGATCGTGGCCTTTTTTGCAAAACCGTTGGCTTGACAAAGGCGGATAGCATTTTCCATCCGCGAAGTAGTTTTAAAAACAATCTCTTCATATCCTTCCTGACGACAGAAGTCAATGGCGTGCTGAATCAATTGTTTCGCAATACTTCTTCTGCGATAATCGTGCTTCACGAAAATACGCCGCAGGAGAGCATTTCTTTCATCTTCCCGTTTGATGCCAACGGTCCCAACAATTTGCTCGCCATCGCAAGCTACTAAAAAACTACTGCCGTCACCCGCGTATGTTTTCGAAACGTTCTCAATATCCGACCCAAAGAGAGCCTTTTCCTCTTGAGGAAACTCCTCTTCCAAGATACCAACAATGAGCTCTTTGATAACTTTGTCGTCCCGTTCCTTAGCTGTCCGAATTTTAATCATGCTTGTTTTCTTCTATTTTATTTTCCAGTTTTCGACTTTGCTTCGGGCTTGGAAGGCTGAGGAGTCTTCGCTTGAGCAGGTGCCGCTTGAGGCTTGGTACTTCCTGCAGGTGCTGCTGCAGTACCAGGCGTTGCTGCAGTACCAGGTTCCGCCACTTTTGCTTCTTTTATTTTTTTGACCTTAACTTTCATTGATTTAACTTTAGGAAGCCCAAAAACGGACATATCTTCCTTCCACCGCCCATCCACCTTCAATTTCTTAATTCTCTCGTAACGTTTCAAGACATTGCGGTGCCTGACTCCAAACCCTATTTCTCTCAAACTTGAATGCTGGGACATCTTCCTCTCCTTCTTACTCTCTTTTAACCAAAACCCAAACCCCTAAAAAAAAGAATTTGTTTCCTATTACTTTACTATTTAGGACGCCATATTATACCTTCCTCTATAAAGTTTGGCTAGGTCAAAATAGGAGTCCAAAAGCCCCTTAAATCAAAAACATGTCAAGTGGGTAACTAGATGAGGGGTCGGGGTGCCCTTCGACTCGTGCTTCGACTTTGCTCAGCATCCTGAGCTTGTCGAAGGACTTCGCTCGCTCAGGATGAGGCATCGCAACACCTAAAAAAATGGTTCGACTTACGCTCACCATCCTGAGTGAAATCGAAGGACTCCCCGATGCCTCAACTAGATAAAGAGCCATTCCCAAGAATTGTGCAGGGAGAAAACTTTTCTAGAGGGAGTGTCTGAAGGGAACTTTGTGGAAGATGACTAAAAGTAGATTAGAAGGCTACTTATTGACCGGCCTGACATAGGCCCCTTGATACATCCGTTCATAACCGCCGGTTCTAAGCTCAATCAACTTTTGCAGGGCTTCATTTTTACCTTCGAATCGATCGATGCAGACCTGATAGAATTTACCGCTGGAAATGATAAAAGCCCGGTGGCCTTTCTGATTCAGCCGCTTAACTTCCCCACTGGCTTGAGCTTTTGTGCGGTAAGTCACCAGCTGAATCGTAAAAAGATTCTCCGCTTTAAGGCTAACAGATTCTGTTTTCTTACCCCGCAAATTTCCTGAGGAAGAACCAGATTCCGATTCCTGATTTTGTAAGATGTCCCGCTTACTTTCTTGCAATCTGACTGGAGTCTCTGTTTTTTGCTTCTCCATTTTCGCCGCACTCTGCTTTTCCGGTTGAGGCGGAACACCCTGAACATTTCCAAAATAATCATTACGTTTTGCCGACTTCATACCTTGCTCCACACCAAAAGAATAAATGAAAACAATGGCCGTGATGTTCACAAGAGTCCAAAGGATGATCTTGTCCAAGCTAAGAACAACGCGCATCCGTTCAAAAAAAGAAGGCTGGGTTTCATTGATGGGAAGCGTCTCCACTTTCTGCACTTCTGCCGCTTTAAAATCTTTAAACAAATCTCTCTGCATTTTTCAAAACCTCATCTCTTTATATCCGGCATACCAGAAAGGCGATTCTCAATAAAAATACTTAAGGTCAGTTTTTAATCAATCGGATTCTGGTGGGTGGCCAGTAAACCAAAATCGCCCGTCCCTTCAAGTAGTTCCGGGGAATAAAACCCCAGTTACGGCTATCACTTGACTGGGCACTGTTATCCCCCAAAGCAAAAAAATGTCCCTCCGGAACAAGAATCTTTTGACCTTCTTTGCCATAAGCCCAATCATTGCGGTTGTAATAGTAATTTCTGACAATGCTGTCAGGTTCCTGTACTTTGATACCGTTGACGTAAGCACTTCCATTTTTAATTTCGATGGTCTCGCCACCAAAACCGATCAGGCGTTTGACAAAGTCTTTCTTTGTATCGGCAGGATATTTAAAAACAATAATATCTCCTCGCTTTGGGGATTTAAAACGATAAGTCAACTTATCAACCAGGATTCTGTCATTCTCCATGAAGGTTGGTTTCATCGATCCGGTAGGAATCTTGAACGCTTGAACGAAAAAGGTCCTAATGAAAAGGGCTAGAACCAGGGCAATCAGAATAGGTTCTCCCCAGTTCTTCCATTTCAAATAAAGCCATTTCCGCCTGTCGGTCCGAAGAAGTTGAAAATCTTTCCGGACTTTTTCCCAGTAAATAACTACGAGGACGGCGGTGACTGCAAAACCAATAAAAGCCTTCCTGAATATTTCTTCCATTTCAATCCACCTTCAAAATAGAAATGAAAGCCTCCTGAGGTAAATCGACCCGGCCCACCTTTTTCATGCGTTTCTTTCCTTCCTTCTGTTTTTCCCAAAGCTTTCTCTTGCGCGTGATGTCGCCACCATAACACTTCCCGGTAACATTTTTGCGCATCGCACTGACGGAATCCCTAGCAATAATGGTAGCCCCAATGGCAGCTTGTATCACCACTTCAAAAAGATGGCGCGGAATCACATCTTTGAGTTTCTCAACGAGCTGTTTGCCCCGGTATCGAGCGTTGTCTTTAATCACAATAGAGGAAAGGGCATCCACCTTGTCGGAATTGATTAGTATATCTAATCGGACGAGATCTGCTTTTCTGTAACCAATAAACTCATAATTCAAAGATCCGTAGCCACGAGTCATTGATTTGATCTTGTCATGAAAATCAAGGAGGACCTCGGCAAAAGGTAATTCATAAATGAGGAGAGCACGATTGGCATCCAAGTATTCGGTGCTTTTATAAATACCTCGCTTGTCCTGGGATAACTGCATAATCGAACCCAAAGATTCCGTCGGGACAATGACTTTGGCACGGATAAAAGGTTCGTCGATAGAATCAATCTCCTGTGGAGGAGGCAGCTTGGTCGGATTATCAAGATAAAATGTTTCCCGATTGTTCTTGATCACTCGATACACGACATTCGGCGCTGTCGCAAGCAGCTCTAAGCCGAATTCTCTTTCAAGCCTTTCTTGAATGATATCCATGTGCAAAAGCCCGAGGAATCCGCATCGATATCCGAATCCGAGAGACGCAGATGTCTCAGGTTCATAAACAAAAGAAGCATCATTTAATCTCAACTTATCAAGGGCATCCCTCAGCGCACCGTAATCTCTCGCATTGATGGGAAAAAGCCCACAGAAAACCATGGGTTGGACATCTTTGTAACCGGGAAGAGGGTCTATGGCCGGGGACTTATCATGCGTCACTGTGTCACCGATTTTAACGTCGTTGACTGCTTTAATATTGCAGGCGATATAACCTACTTCTCCGGCTGCGAGAGATTCTATTTTTTGAGGCCGTGGATTGAAAATGCCAATTTCCATCACTTCATAAATAGTGCCTGAGCGCATCAAACGAATGACATCTCCCATTTTAATCTCGCCATCCACTATACGAATATAAATGATCACGCCCTTATAGGGGTCAAACTTCGAATCGAAGATCAGTGCCCTCAAAGGTTTTCCTGCACTTCCTTGAGGCGGAGGAATTTGTGAAATGACGGATTGAATGACTTCCTCAATGCCTTCTCCAGTCTTTCCGCTGCAAAAGACAATGCGGTCAGGATTAAGTTTTAGAATATCGTTGATCTCATCAATCATTTTTTCAGGCATCGCGTTGGGCAAGTCAATCTTGCTGACTACCGGAATGACGATAAGATTTTTCTCTTTCGCAAGAAAAAAGTTGGCGATGGTCTGAGCCTCTACTCCCTGAGTAGCATCAACCAGAAGCAAGACCCCTTCGACCGCGGCAAGACTTTTGGAGACTTCGTAACTGAAATCTACATGTCCAGGGGTATCGATCAGATTCAGGATATAATCCTTATAATGGATACGAACGGCACTGGCTTTGATGGTGATCCCACGTTCTCTTTCCAAATCCATATCGTCCAGAATCTGATTGCGGAATTCACGCTCAGAAATGACACTGGTATGAAGGAGAAAACGATCGGCTAAAGTTGATTTCCCATGATCGATATGGGCGATAATGCTAAAATTGCGGATTTTTTCCGGATTCATCAGGATACAAGAGACTGGATCGCACGCTTCCTATCCGGATTCCTAAAAATAGAAGTCCCGGCAACCAAAATATCTACCCCGCAGGCGCGTGCCTTGGCGGCCGTTTCAGGATTGATACCCCCATCAACAGAAATCAGGCCCTGAAACTTTTTTCGGAAGCTTGGAACTTTTTGAAGGGGTCCTTCCATAAAAGCCTGTCCGCCGAAACCAGGCTCCACAGTCATCACGAGGACAAGATCGATATCCCCTAGATAGGGCTCTAAAACTTGCACCGGTGTTTGAGGCTTGACGGACACGCCTCGTTTCAGACCCAGTGCACGAATTTTCTGAAGCACGTCTGATAAGTTGGAAGAGCAAGCTTCATAATGAACCGTGATCCAATCGGCACCTGCCCGCTTGAAATCATCAAGATATTTCCATGGCTCGGTAATCATCAGATGACAATCAAGGGGAAGTTTAGTAACTTTTCTGATCCACTTCACCACCACAGGACCAATGGTGAGATTGGGAACAAAATGGCCATCCATCACATCCACGTGAATCATGTCGCAACCGGCACGTTCCACATCTTTAATCTCATCGGCCAGGCGGCTGAAATCGGCTGAGAGAATGCTTGGTGCCACAAGAACTTTTCTGGAATCCATCTATCCCCGTCCTATTCGATATAAAAACTTTCCTTGATTTTTCTCTGGGTAGGATCGGGCGTCGAACCCACGATAGCCAAATTAAGGTTCTCGGTTCTCAAATATTTATTTGCGATTTCCTGAATATCATGTGCGGTTACCTTTTCGATCTCTGACTGAATTTCCGTCCTAAGGGGGACACGACCAAGATACATCGTCTTCTCACCCAGCCACAACATTTGGTCCAGAGTATCCTCAAGAGCGAGGTAAAGCTGTCCCAGGTAATAATCTTTTGCCCTTTTGAGTTCCTGCTCGCCAACGGGTTTCTTATGGATCTTTCTAAGCTCCTTCAAAATCACCTCGATGGAAAGAGGGAGTTTCTTCCTTTCCACACCCTCGGAAATTGTGAAAGCACCCGTATCCTGAAAGAAATAGAGGGACGACTTGATTTCATAAGAAAGCCCCCTTTTTTCTCTTACTTCCTCAAAAAGTCTCGAACTCATGTTTCCGCCCAGAATCACATTCAAAAGACCAAATTTAAATTTGTCATGACTGGTTCGCGCCGGTCCGTGGAATCCCATGACAACATGAGTTTGCTCAGTATCTTTCTCGAAGAAATCAAAGCGCGGCTTATGTTGTCTGGAATCTGCTTTCGAAAAATGGGAAAGTTTTCCATTTGTTCCATCCGGAAAATGTCCCTTCACTTCCTCTAAAACGCCGTCAGATAAAACGTCGCCGCAGACACTCACAAGAATGTTGCGAGGATGATAAAATTTTCGTGAAAACTCAAGGAAATCAGATCTTTTTATAGCCGATACTGTCTCATGCGTACCGGCTATGAACCTCCCCAACGATTGATTGGGCCAAAGCAGCTGATTCATCCGCTCCTGCACCATTTGGGCGGGCTGATCCTGATACATCTTGATCTCTTCCAAAATCACGGTGCGTTCCCTTTCAATGTCCTGCACACGAAAAAGGGAGTTTTTGATCATGTCCGATAAAATATCGAGAGTGAGTGAAAAATGTTCCTTCAAAATTTTCACAAAATAGCAAGTTGACTCTTCTCCCGTAAAAGCATTGAAAACCCCGCCAAGTCCTTCGATAGATTCCTTAAGCTTGCGTGCCGAGCGATTCTTTGTTCCTTTAAAAAGGAGATGCTCGGTAAAGTGTGCGATTCCCGAAAGGTTCCTCGGTTCATACCTCGCTCCCACCTTGACCCATATCCCCACCGCCACCGAATCACGTGAGGGCATTTCACTCACAACCACTGTCAAGCCATTGCTCAATTTCTCTACACGATACATAAATTGCAAAACCTCCCTTCCATCCCTGTGTTATCCTTTTTCAGCAAGCCGGAAACCGCCTCTTGTAGGCTTCAAGGTAATTCTGCAAAATAGCTTGAGCCGCCAGTTTATCAATCACCTGGCGTCTTTTTGATCTTGAAACGTCCGATTCAATCAAGAATCGCTCCGCACCCTTTGTGGAGAGGCGTTCATCCCAATACTCGATCACAACTGACGGCAATTCTTTTTTGAGAAGATTGCCGAATTCAACAACCTTGTCCGCTATCTTCCCTACCTTCCCACTCATTTCCCGAGGCAGACCTACTACAATGGCTTCGACCTTCCATTCTAGCACAAGTTGGCAAATTTCTGAGATGGCCTGCCGGTCCGTCAAACGCTTGATATACCCAACCGCATGGGCCATCATGCCTAACTCATCTGTTTTTGCAACCCCAATCCTCTTTTCACCAACATCCAAACCCAATAACATCACGAGAGCACCTAATCCTTGGCGGCTTTCAGCAAACTTCGGACAAAATGGGACACTTTCCGAAACTTTCCCTTGCTCTGAGCTATGTGATGAACAATAGCACTCCCAACGATCACTCCATCCGCAAAACGACAAACTTCCTTAACTTGAGATCTATTGGAAACACCGAATCCCACCAAAATGGGCTTGACGGTCATACGCCTGATACGCGCAAGCTTTTTCCTGAGATCACTGGAAAGTGATTGCCGCATACCGGTCACCCCTTTGAGAGAAACATAATAGATAAATCCTGCCGAACGTTGAGTGATCAGCCTCAGTCTCTTTTCATCCGTCGTCGGCGCCACAAGATAAATCACCGAGATTCCCTGTCTTTTCAACTCGTTCGAAAAGAAAGAATCTTCATCAGGAGGAAGGTCGGGACAGATAAGACCATCAAAACCGGCTTTCTTGATCTCAACTGTAAATCGCTTAAAACCACGATGGAAAATTGGATTATAATAAGAAAAGAAAATAAGCGGTATCTCAGAACCTTTGTTTCGCAAGCTTCTAGCAAGTCTAAGGGCATCTTCAAAAACAACTCTTTTTCTCAGTGCATATTCCGAAGCCTGCTGAATCACAGGCCCATCAGCAAGGGGATCAGAAAAAGGGAAACCCAGCTCGATCAAATCCACTCCCAAGGATTCGAGTTCAAGAATGAGCCTTTGGGTGAAGTCAACGCTGGGATAGCCGAGAGTCAAGTAAGCACAGAAAAATTTTGACTTTTTTTGCCTCGCTTGAGAAAAAATTCTCTCGATGCGGTTTTTCATAGTGAGGCTTTCCTGACAATGTCTATATCTTTATCACCCCGCCCTGAAAGACAGAAAGCTATCAGCTGATTTTTCCGCGTTCGCTTCACAAGTTTGAACACATACGCTACAGCATGAGAAGATTCCAACGCTGGCATGATCCCTTCCATCCGAGTGAGAAAATGAAAAGCATGAAGAGCCTCATCGTCCTTCACCGCTGTATAAGTCACACGACCTGTTTTCTTAAGGAAGGCATGTTCAGGTCCCACGGAGGGATAATCAAGTCCTGCAGAAATCGAATGGGCCAGCTTGATCTGCCCCTCCTTATCCTGCAAGACCAGACTCTTCATCCCATGTAGGATACCCAATGAACCTTTACAAAGAGATGCCGAATGGTGACTTGTATTAAGACCCAGTCCGGCAGCTTCGACTCCGATCATTTTTACTTTGGTTCTCAAAAATGGGTAGAAAAATCCCATGGCATTACTCCCTCCTCCCACACAAGCCACTAGGTAATCAGGATTCCTTCCCTTGATGCGAAGCATCTGAAGATGGGTTTCGCGGCCAATGACCGATTGGAAATCTCTCACCATCATCGGATAGGGATGAGGGCCTACCGTAGAACCGAGAAGATAATGCGTGGTATCAACATGCGTCACCCAATCACGAATAGCTTCATTGGTTGCATCTTTCAAAGTTTGTGATCCGGATAAAACAGGAATCACCCTCGCACCCAACAGCTTCATCTTGTAGACATTGAGACTCTGTCTTTCCACATCTTTCTTGCCCATGTAAATATCGCAAGAAAGACCGAAAAGCCTGGCAGCAGTAGCGGTAGCCACTCCATGCTGCCCCGCTCCTGTCTCGGCAATGACTCGCTTTTTTCTGATTTTGGTTGCCAGTAGCGCTTGTCCGATCGTATTGTTGATTTTATGAGCGCCGGTGTGGCACAAATCCTCTCTTTTAATGTAAATATCCGCCTTGCCAAAGTAATCAGTGAGATTTTTTGAAAAATAAAGGGGGGTGGGTCTACCCGCATAATGGGTGAGATAGTAGCGAAGCTCACTTTGGAACTTTTTGTCTTTTTTTATGCTGCGATAGACTGACTCGAGATCTCCCAAAGCTTTCATGAGAGTCTCGGGAACAAACCTGCCGCCAAATTCCAAAAAATGGCCTTTTTTATCGGGAAAAGAACTCATCCGAAGTCCTTTATTTTGAAGGAATTAAAAGAAATTTAGAGGGAAAGTCTATCACAAAGGCTATACCACTTCCAGATTTTTCTTCTCACACCACCCACTTTCCCCATTCAGCAGGCCGACAAGATACCAATCTTCGCGCTTTTCCTGAATCTGCACTTTAAGCCCTTGTACTAACCGAAAGCCTACCTTGTCAGTGAGCGAAGGCCCATATCGGACTTCCGCATTAGGCGAGATAACCACAGCGTCCTGATAAAACTTTTCTTGAGAATATTTTGAAACCAATGGGATACAGGAGAGAATAAACATAATGAAAAGAGGCTTTACGAATTTAAAAAACCCGAAATTTCTCCTTAGGAGAAATCGAGGCAAAAGTAAGAAGACAAAAAAAGTATAAATGACCAACGATCCCAAAACAATCTCATCCCAGCTGAAATGTCGCAAAAACCTTTCCCAATGGATAAGATACCAATTCCTTTTGTCTTCCACTTTATACTCGATGAGTCCCTGAACATAGGCAAGATTTTCATTAAGTTCATAATCCCGCGGCTTGATTTTCTTGGCTCTTTCATATTCGCGTATAGCCTTACCTACCTTTTTCAACTTGAAATAAGCGTTGCCGAGATTGTAGTGAAGCTCAGCTGAATTAGGATATGTTTTTAAAGCAGTTTGATAAATTTCCTCAGCCTTCTCGAAATTTCCCTGCTTGTAAAACTGATTGGCTTGCTCAATGGCCGTATTTTTCCCGCCTGCTTCAAGATTGCAGGCTGAAACATGCCAAAAAAGAAAAAACAATCCCAGGATAAGGAACGTTTGCTTACGGATCATTGTTTTTCCATGAAATCCATCATGTTTTGAATGACACGAAGAAGTTCTTCAGCGCGAATTTGAGGGATCTCCGCCGAAGAGAAGCGAATTCTGTCACATACTTCATAAAAAGATCGAAGAGCCTCCAAGCTTGAAACATCAAGTCCCTTCTCCTCAAGGCGTCTTTCAATATCGTAAAGGGTCATCCCCTGAGACGAAAGATTGAACTTATCTGCAAAATATTGATTCAAAATCTTAGGGGCCTCTTGAAAAAACTTTCTCATATCTTCACTCCTGGCAGAAGCACTCAGTTTCTTCAAAAGATGGATGCCTTTTTGAGCCTTGCGGGCCGCATAACTGCTTCTTTTTAACGCGAGGTTTTGATCGAGTCTTTCTTCATGCTTTCTGATGCCAAACAAGACCATACATATTATTGAAAAAAGCCCATCGATCATCAAAAGAAATTTTGCTAGACCGCCCAATGACAAACGCTTTCTTTGCAAATCGAAATTTTCCTTGATGAAATGGATATCACTGCTCTCACGGGTGATCTTCTTTTTAGTTTCCCCTTTGCCCGATCGTAAATCCTGAGCGGTATCGGGCAGTGGAACAGCCGGGCCAGGGCTCACCCGAATCTGATAAGGTGATGTTTTCAGTGTCTGGTACTTTCCCCGACGCGGATCAAAAAAACTGAAAGAAAGAGAAGGAATTTCAAATTCTCCGGCAGCTGTAGGAATAAGTGTCACTTCAAAACTTTTCCGGCCTCTGACGCCGGCCATACTTTTTGAAAGATCGGTTGAGGAATCACTGTCATAAATTTTCACGTCTTTCAAATCCGGAATGGGAGGCCTTTCCAACATTTCAATATTTCCTTCACCTTCAATCACAATGGAAAAAAGGATCGGCTCATTTTGCTTGACTGCCCTCTTGTCCACTGTAGAACTCATGCGAAATTGTCCTACCATACCGCTGAAATCCGCAGGCTTCCCTTGTTCTGGAAGCGGCCGCACCACAATTTTCAGGGGACGGGCGGTAAGCAGTTTCTGCTCGCGCTGTGAAAAAAAGGAGCCGCTGAAGAAACTCTCATCAAAAAAATCATCGAAAAGATTCGAAGAACGATTCTCCTTTTTCACCGTTATGCGAAAAACACCCGGGTCAATTTCAAACGTACCCGTAGCGGTCGGAAACAAAGCCAGTCTTCTGACATCCGCCTTCATATACTGCAATCCCTCGAAAATAATCTTCTCCGCCTGATAATCTCTCGGAATGGGAATTTCCTCAACCCAGAAACCACTCAAGTCCGGATCTTTCTCAAACTGTTCCGAACGTGCAGACAAACGTGTGAAAACAGAATGAATCAGCAGGATTTGCTCATTGGGGTAAGCTTCCACTTTATCGGTAAAAACATTGAGGAAGATATCCCGGTCACTTTCCGAATTGATGGTGGGTGAAACAGGTTTTTGAATCGACTGCGGAGGAATTTGCGCAACAACCTGAGAACCCGGTTTAGCCAATGGCGCCCCACCACTCGAAGACGGAAGAAAGGCTTGCCCCGGACCGATCGCAGCCGCTGGCGTCGGCCTGACTGCACCCGACCCTGAGGCCTGTTGTGAACCTATCACTTCAATTTCAATAGGGTCCGTTCTGAAAATTTGATTATCCACCTCCACCTCAATCGGCGGAAGCATAAACTTGCCGACCCGTTTAGGAAGAAGCGTGTAGCTGAAAGTTGTGGTGCTTTCTGAACGACCGTTTACAAATGTGAATTGACTGCTTCGACCGGTGTAATAAGAATCAAACTGATCCGTATGAGGAACACGTGGTCTGAGAATATTTCCCTTCCCACCGACAATTCGAATCGTGAATTTGATTTCGCCATTCAAACCCACAGTCCGTTTGTCAAAGACAGTCGTCACCTTCAGTTTCTCTTCCCCATAGGACAAAGAAGCGGGTAGCATCAGGCAAGTCAGAAAAAGTAAAATCAGAAAAGTACGCTTCATAAGGAAGAGTTAT
>Ga0209515_10003444_pt1 | contig 22686 bp, 14 predicted proteins | sample Subgroupgradi54m_FD_187454 | JGI IMG/M metagenome (GOLD analysis project Ga0209515, IMG submission 187454) | Subsurface groundwater microbial communities from S. Glens Falls, New York, USA - GMW60B uncontaminated upgradient, 5.4 m (SPAdes)... ... | reverse complement strand
TGATTCGAATTCCCTCAAGCTTTGCCATCCCAAAGGCGCGGCAACCCCGATTACCCTGGCGCTTCCCTCGGAGTGGAAGACCTACACCTTGAAATCCTATTCCTTGGGCGACGTCCTGATCGGCGATGTCCCTTTCACGAAAAACGGGCAGAATGTCACGTTCAACGCGGCGGAAAATCTCAATGCCGGCCCGGGTGGGTATTACCGTTTGTTGAGCGATCAGATAGCATCGGGCATTCCGGAAAAACCATCCCTGGGCGACAATGGCCCGGCGCGCATCACCGTTTATGACAGCTTCGGGAAAATCGTGCTCACCTATCAAACAAATTCCACCAACCCGGCAAATCTGGAAAGAGCCGTGACCTCCAGGCTCGGCAGGGCCATGCGGCTTTCGCGGGGATCCTACTTCATGAAAGTCGAGAGCAAAGCCGGCACGACCGTTCAGAAAATCCTCGCGGGAACAGGAAGGTTTTCGCGCGGGTCCTCGTCGGCCCAGGCCCTTGGCCAATGAGCGGTTGCATCCGCTGAAGGATGGACGTGACGGTCCCCCAAAAAGCCCTCGGTCTGATGACCGGGGGCTTTTTGCTTATTCCCTTGCGGATGGCGGCGGCCAATGCCTCGTTTGGGGACTCCCAGATGGAAAATGCCGGTCCATCCACTCAGGATTTTTCCCACAACTACTTGAAATTTCGCAAACCTGAGGCGGTTTCAGGGTCAAAATCGGCGGCAAATTCAGTTATAATCTTTGTGATTTCCGTCGCGCCTCTCCTATATTTTTCCAATGCGTAAAAACCCATTCGGATGCTTTCGGGTCGGCCTTGGGGTCGGCCTTCGGGTAGGTATTTCGGGCGTACTTCTCCTGGCTGGATGCCGGGGCAAGCAGGATTTCCACCCGGATGCCAGTGCGGGGAACTGGCGCCCCATCCTGTTGTCTTCAGGCGCGGCGATCCGATTGCCGCCTCCCCCCGGCGCCAATTCGGAATTGCGGAAAGAGGAGATTGCGGAACTGCGCGCGTTCCAGGAGCAAAGCACGCCACAAATCGAAAAAACCGCCCGCTTCTGGGATCGGGGCGCAGTGGTTCGTTGGAACGAAATCACCCGCGATCTGGTGGCCAAGCACCGGACCGATCACCCGACGGCTTCCCGGGTCTATGCGCTTGTCAGTGTCGCCCAATATGACGCCCTGATCGCGGCCTGGAACAACAAATACTTCCATGACAGCCCGGGTCCGAAACCGGAATCCCGTGGATGGACGTCGCCGGCCTCGGCAGGCACGGTTCCCGGTTACCCCTGCGAACATGCCGTGATTGCGGCCGCTTCGGCGGAGGTGCTCGAATATCTCTATCCGGACGAGGCGGGGTTCCTGGAAAGCAAGTTGCGTGAACATGAGGAGTCCCGGCTGTGGGCCGGCGCAGCCTTTCGCAGCGATATCAGGACCGGGGATTCCCTGGGGCGCCAGGTGGCTGGAGTCGTGATTGAATATGCCAGGAAAGATGGTTCCGATGCCCGGTGGGAAGGATCCGTTCCGATCGACAAGGGTTTATGGCGCAGCGCATCGGGGCATGCCCCTCTCTTGCCCATGTGGGGAAGGGTGAAGCCCTGGCTGATGGCTTCGGATTCCCAGTTCAGGTCGAAGGAGCCTCCCGCTTTCGGTTCCCCGGAATTCCGCGCCGCCCTGGGCGAGGTGAAAAACATCTCCGAATCCCTCACTCCGGAACAGGCGCGTATCGCGGCGCTATGGGCCGATGGCCCGGGATCCTATGCGCCTTCCGGGCGCTGGAATAAAATCGCGGCCGATCTCGCGCAAAAAAACGGCTTGAACGAAATCCGCTCGGCCCGTGTATTCGCCCTGCTGAATATGGGTATGATGGATGCCGGGATTGCCTGTTGGGATACGAAATACCATTATTGGCTGATCCGTCCGCCCCAGGCCGACTCATCCATCAATACGCCCGTCGGGCTTCCCAACTTTCCTTCTTATCCCTCCGCCCATGCGACCTTTTCCGGCGCCGGCGCCGTGGTGCTCGGCTACCTTTTCCCGGCGGACAAAGAGGCTTTGCTGGCCAAGGCGGAGGAAGCTTCCCTGTCGAGGATCTACGGAGGCATTCATTACCGTTTCGACGGCGACGCGGGACTGGCGCAGGGCCGCGCGGTCGCCAATCTTGCGATTGCCCGCGGCCAATCCGATGGTTCGCCATGAGCCCTTCCGATGTCGGCGGGCGTTACCTGTCCTTCTTCCGCGATATGAAAATCCAGACCAAGCTGACTTTGGGGTTCGGCTTGCAATTGGCCTTGGTTGCCGTGGTTGCGGCCGGAGGCCTGTTCGGATTGCACCACGTCCAGCAAGGCTATGGTTCGGCGCTCACGCATGGCTTGGAGGTGGAGAGGCTTGCGGGCGAAATCAGAATTGAATTGCTGGAAGCGCGACGGGCGGAAAAGGATTTTCTGCTCGCCCGGCATGCGGATGGTTTTGCGACGGCCAATGCGAAGCATGTCGCCAATAACCGTATGCATGTGAATCGCATCCATGCGGCAATCCTGGAATTGGAAAAGTTGCCGGTAAAAAAGATGGAGTTCTCCGCGGATTTGCGGATCCAGGACGACCTGGTGGAATTGAAGCCGTACGTGTATGTCTATGCCCAGGATTTCCAGGCGGCCGTCGACTGGTTCGGAAAAACGGGTTCCCAGGCGAGCGGCGGGGACGTACGGATCCAGGACAGCATTTTCGCGAAGATAGCGGAAATCCAGACGGCCGCGAGCATCGTCGAACCCCTGGCGGCGGATATCGCAGTCAGCGGCAAAAAGACCGCCGAGGCCGAAATCGCCGATGCCCGATCGTCGACCCGCAGAAGCGTCCTTATGATGTGCGTCGGCGTAATGGCCGCGATATCGACGGGATTCGGATTGGCTTACGCATTGGGCCGGCAAATCAAGAAACCTTTGGAAGCGCTGGCCGCGACCGCGGAAGCGGTCGGTGCCGGCGACTTGAACTCGCAAGCCCAAGTCGGATCGAATGACGAAATCGGCACCCTGGCGGCGGGATTCAATGCCATGACGGGACGGATCCGGGAACTGGTCGATTCACTTGAACACAGGGTCGCGGAAACGCGCAGCGCGGAAGAGGCGTTGCGATCCAGCCAACAGTTACTGCAAAACCTCATAGACAATTCCACCGCCGTGATTTTCGTCAAGGATCTGGAGGGCCGGTATCTTCTGGTCAACCGCCGTTACGAAGAAATCTTCCACGTCACCAACCAATCAATCCTCGGCAAGACCGACTACGATCTTTTCTCCCGCGAGGCGGCCGACGTCTTCCGTGCCAATGACCGCCGCGCGGTTTCGGAAGGACGCCCGCTGGAATCGGAGGAGAGCGTGCTGCATGATGACGGCATGCATACCTATATCTCGATCAAATGCCCGCTGCGGTTGGAGTCCGGCGTGGTCTATGCGGTTTGCGGCATCTCCACCGATATCACCGAGCGCATACTAATGGAGGAAAAGCTCCGCCAATCCCAGAAAATGGAGGCTGTCGGCCAGTTGGCGGGAGGCATCGCGCATGATTTCAACAATCTCCTTACGGCAATCAACGGATATAGTGAAATGGCCATGCTCGGGTTGGAGTCATCCCATCCGCTCTATGTTTCCATCTCGCAGATCCTGAAGTCCGGGAAAAGAGCCGAGGGGCTAACCCGTCAACTCCTGGCTTATAGCCGAAAACAGATTCTGGAACCCAAGATCTGGCAATTGAACGCGATAGTTTCGGATCTGGAAACGATGCTCCGCAGGGTGATCGGCGAGGATATCCACTTGGTCACGTCACTCTCATCCGAGCTCGGCATGGTAAAATTGGATCGCGGTCAAGTGGAGCAAATCCTCGTGAACCTGGTTCTGAACGCGCGGGACGCCATGCCCGACGGAGGCGAAGTGAAGGTGGAAACGGCGAATGCCTACCTGGACCTCGGCTTCGCCTCGACGCATCTGGATATCGTCCCCGGTCCCCATGTCATGGTGGTCGTGAGCGACACGGGAACGGGAATGACAGATGCGATCAAGGCCAAAATCTTCGAGCCTTTCTTCACCACCAAGGAGCCGGGTAAAGGGACGGGTTTGGGGCTTTCCAGCGTATATGGCATCGTGAAGCAAAGCGGGGGCGCCATCTCCGTACACAGTGAATACGGCAAAGGCACCACGTTCCGCCTCTATTTCCCCGAAGTCCCGGCCGAGGGCCAACCCGCTTCCGAAGTCCATGAAAAACCGGACCCGAAATCCTATCGCGGCAAGGAAACCATCCTGCTGGTGGAAGACGAGGATTTGGTGCGTACGTTCGCCTGCCAAGTCCTGGAAATGCAGGGCTATTCGGTTATCCAGGCCAAGGATGGACGGATTGGTTTGCAGATGTTGCAAGAAACCGCTCAACCCGTCCACCTCGTGATCACGGATGTGGTGATGCCGAACATGGGGGGCTACGATCTTGTCGCCGGTATCCATCGGATCTTGCCTGAGCTTCCCTTCTTGTTCATCACCGGCTACACGGAAAACTCCGACGGTTACCGGGCAATCCTGGATGAGGGAGGGGATTTTCTGCAAAAGCCTTTCAGCCCAATCGGACTTTCAAGAAAGGTCCGGGAAATCATGGACAGAACGTCCCTGGTTCGATCCGGCGGTAATCCAGCGAAGCAAAGCAAGCAAGGTCAGCAAGGGTAACCTCAATATCCAACCCGGCAGGTTCTATTCCCTGGATGGGAGAACGGAGAAGGTTATTCGTCAGGTCGGTCGGCAAACTCCCCTGCACGTCAAAATGGAAATTCGCGACACTAGTGATTCGTCTCCCCCGGAACCTCAGGGTAGCCGGGCTCATCCAGGAATTGCAAGGAGACCGCGTCGCCCAGGTTTTTCAGGTCCTTCAGGATCCACACCACCTTCTTGTCGGGGGTGATCTCGATGGCCTGGGGCAGGTTGGCCTGGCAGAACCGGGTGGTGACCACGGTGTTGCCGTTGGACAGGCGCTCGCAGGTCTGGGGCGACGTGATGGCGGCGTTCCCCGGGGCCAGGGTGTTGAGCTGGCTTTGGATCTCGGCGATGGACGCCGACCAGATCGTCTCTCCGTTCCGGTTCACTTCCACGCTCTGCATCTGGCCCTCGCGCTGCAACAGAAAGTTACCGTTCTTGAGCGGGACCGCGCCCCACAAGGATCCGACGTTCAGCTTCTTGATCAGCTTGAAATCCTTGTCGTACTCGGAGATGGCCCCTTGCGACATGATCCCGAAGACATAGGTGCCCTGGGGCGTCATGCGCAGCCGGCGGCATTGTCCGTGCGGACCACCCGCGATTTCCGGCATGCGATGATCGATTTCGAAGGTCTTGGTCCTGATATTGTACAGTTTGACGACCGCGCCTGCGTCTTCGTTGGAAAGGAAAAGCACCTTATCGACGCCGATGGGTTGGCAGGTATGGAACTCCGCGTTGCCCGTCCGGTTATAGCGCCAGATCACTTCCTTTCCGGCGGAGATCTCCTCCATGTAGGTCATATGGGCATGCAGCACATTGCCGTTGGACAGGACCCAGACTTCGTCATCCTCCCAGGAGTCTTCGGTGTCGTAGTGCCACGCCACCTTGCCGTTGAGAACGATGCTGATGCGGCGGTAGCCTTCGCCGACCATGATGAAATCATGGGCCTGCAACTGGCCCCCGATGAGATTCTGATCCGGTTCCGCATTCCCCCCGCAGTCCGGCGTGGGCTTGGATTCCCCGGGACCCTGTGCGGGTACGGCCGGGTCCAGAAAGAGTTTGAAGATATTCTTGAGGGGATAGGGGGACTTCAGCTTCGCCTCAATGGCGATCTCGCCGCCCACGGGGACGGTGAGCGCCAAGGTGGTGAAATTGTCCTTGGTGAAAGTCAGGATTTGGGCTTGCGATACGCCGGATTTCCCCAAGGCGGGAAGCAGGCCGCGGCCGGCCCCCTCGATTCCCTTCCCAACCACATAGCGGCCGGCCGCCAAATGTTCCTGGTCCACCGAAGCTCCCTGCAAGGTGCGCACGATGGCGGGATCCTCACCACCATGCTCGAATATCGACAAGGCGCCCTGATGGGATTTTTTCACGGAAGTACCTGAAGTCACCAGGATGAAGGCGCCCTTGGCGTCGGTCACCGTCGATACGCCCCCGGCGGAAACGGTCGCTCCCTCGATCAACATGCCGTTCACGGAATCGGAAACGACGCCCTTGAAAGTCACCGCTTGCGCGGTCGAGATCGTGGGCAGAAATCCCGCCGCCAACGCCATCATCGCCACCACTTGAAACGTTTTCCCGTTCATTTTTCAACCACCTTGAAGGCCGGAGCGACATATCGCGCTTCCTGATTCGCATCCATAATACTCCCAATCCGACATTCCCTTGTTGGACGATCAACGGCAGATTTTGAAGATCAAACGCTTTCCATCCAGGATACGCGATCTTTGAGGGACGCCGAAAACATCGGTAAGTGCTATTTTCGAAGTAATATGTTCCTTTTTGAATTGGTGATCGGCTTATTGTTCGCCGGCGCTTTTCTCGCCCTCTGGTCGGACCGCATGGGCGTCCCGTACCCGGCGTTGCTCGCGCTCGTCGGGGCCCTGGTCGCGCTGATTCCCGGCATGCCTTCGGTCGGCCTCAATCCCGAACTCGCCCTCGCGCTTTTCGTCGCGCCCACCTTGCTGGACGCGGCCTACGATGCTTCGCCGCGGGACCTCCGGAACAACCTCGGTACGGTCGCCGGCCTGGCCATCATCCTGGTGTTGCTGACCGTGGCGGTGGTCGCCTGGGTTTCCCATCTCATCGTGCCCGGCATGGGCTGGGCTTCCGCCATCGCTTTGGGGGCCATTGTCGCGCCGCCCGATGCCTCCGCCGCCGCCGCGGTGTTGCGGAAGCTGCGGCCCCCGCACCGGCTGCTGGTCATCCTCGAAGGCGAGAGCCTGTTCAACGATGCGGCCTCCCTGCTCATCTACCGGGTGGCTGTGGGAGCCGCGGTGACCGGCGCGTATTCCGGCTGGAGCGTGGCGCCCATGCTCCTGTTGGCGTGCGGCGGCGGCATCGTGGTAGGCTGGGCGCTGGCGCGCCTGCAGATCTGGATAACCATGCGGATCGAGGATATCGCCATCAACGTGCTGCTCCAATTCATCGGCACGTTCGCGGTGTGGATCCTGGCCGATAAGCTGCATCTCTCGCCCATCATCACCGTAGTCGCTTTCGCCATGACGGCGGCCCAGCGCGTGGGCGGCCTGGTCAATGCGCGCCGGAGGATCGCCTCCTACGCGGTGTGGGAGGTGGCCGTGTTCGTACTCAACGTGCTTGCCTTCGTCCTGATCGGCCTGCAGCTGCGCGGGGCCCTCTCGCGGGTGCACGGGCATGAATGGCGCGGATATGCGTTGTGCGCGGGAGCCGTGTGCGCCGCCGTATTCCTGACGCGCCTCGCCTGGATCATGCCGTATACCGCGGCATTACGATGGCAGCGGACCCATGCCGGAGGCGTCTCCAAGGCAAGACTGCCCGCCTACGGCAATGCCATCCTCGCCTCGTGGTGCGGCATGCGCGGCATCGTCACCATCGCCGCGGCGCTGGCTTTGCCCGATGGGCCTGCCGGTTTTCCGCATCGCGACATCGTCGTCTTCTCGGCCTTTTGCGTCGTGCTGTCCACCCTCGTGCTCCAGGGGCTGACCTTGCGTCCGCTCATGAAGTGGCTGCGCCTGCACGACGATGGGGACGTGGAGCGGGAGATCGGCATCGCCCGTTCCGAAACCGCGCGCGCCGCCTTGCAGGCCTTGGAACAAAAGGGTCCGGCGTCGCATTCCGCCGATATCCTGCGCGGCGAGTACCGGGCGCGCCTGCGGGCCGGAGAGGTCGAAGCCAAATCGGGAGTCCAGGATGGGACCGGCCTTGCGGAGCTGCAAAAACGGGCCGTCCAGGCGCAGCGGGAAGCCCTCCGGGACCTGAGAACCCGCCAATTGATCGGCGACGACGCGTTCCACGTGGTCGAGGAAGAGATCGATTTGCTCGACCTGACCGCGGATACGCGGGTGTTGCCCGCGCATCCGGAATAGGAAGCCTTGGGAGGCGGATAAGCCTTTCGGGAATCCCAGGGATTCAGGGCCGATCCCATTTGCCGCCGGCAGGAAAACATCGTGAATCGGAATTCACGGTTGTTTCGACGACCCGATAAAAATACCTTCAAGCTTCGGATACATGCGCTTAGGCATGCCCCGAAACAAGGGGAATGCGGATGAAATCCATTGTAGTGGTGGGAACCTCCGCCGGAGGCATGGACGCCCTGAGCCGGCTTGTGCCGCAATTCCCCGCAGACTTCCCTTCGGCCATCTTCATCGTCCAGCACATGGCGGCCGATGCCACCGGGGATATGCTGGTGAAAACCCTGGGGGAAAAGGGCAACCTTCCGTGCAAGCACCCCAAGGACGGGGAGAAAATCGAAACCGGGCATATCTACATCGCCCCATCCGATCATCATATGCTGGTGGAGCAAGGCGTCATTCTCGTCACCAAGGGCGCGCGGGAAAACCGATCCCGGCCCTCCATCGATCCCTTGTTCCGGTCGGCGGCGGTCGCATACGGGAGCGGAGCCATCGGAGTGGTTCTAACGGGCTACCTGGATGATGGAACTTCCGGGTTGATGGCCATCAAACGTTGCGGCGGCACCTGCATCGTGCAGGACCCGAAGGATGCGGCCTATCCGGATATGCCGCAAAGCGCGTTGAACAATCTCAAGGTCGACCATTGCGTCCCGTTGGCTCATATGGGAGCGCTCCTGGTGGATCTGGTGCATCGGGCGCCCAAGGATTCCAAGCGGATCGCGATTCCGGAGGACATCAGAATCGAAGCCAAAATCGCCAAACGCGTACTCAGCGACTTGAGCGCGGTGGAAACGCTTGGGGATCAGGTGCCTTTCAATTGCCCGGAGTGCGGAGGCGTCCTTTGGGAAATGGCCAAGGGAAATCTGGTCCGGTACCGCTGCCATACCGGCCACGCCTTCACCTCGGCCGTATTGCTTGCGGAGCAGACCACGAAAATCGAAGAGACGCTTTGGGTGGCCTTGCGGATGTTCGAGGAACGCCGGAATCTGCTCCATACCATGTCCGAATCCAAGGGAGGGAAATCGGTAATGGGCGCGAAATCCGTTTCCGATCGCGCCAAGGATTCCGAGGTCCACATCGCGCGGATCCGCGCCATGCTCTTGTCCAGCGACAAGGCCACCAATGATGGGGTCCGCAAGCGCTGAATCGGGGAGCGCCCGGAGTCACTTCGTCCCGAGTCACGGGGCTGGAGTCAGCTCCTGCCAGGAGAGGGTCGATCCCACGTTGGGATCCACTCCCGTCTCGTTGCTCAGGAAATATTCCCCGCTGGTGTTGACCCACACGTTACTGTAGCCGGAAGGCAACTGCACGTTGTCCTGGGTGTAGGGATTGGCGTAGGTCTGCACTCCGCGGATGGATTCGCTGAATTGGCCGTACACCTTGTCTTCCGAGGCCTGGCGCTGGTTGTAACCGTCGATGATGGTCTGGTTGACGTCGGCGCTGACTCCGCTCAAGTAATGGCTGAGATCCCCCGCGCTCTTGATGGCGGCCATCTGGCCGTCCTGCCACAGCTTGTGGACCTGCAGATAGGCAGCGAACCATTTCATGTCCGGCTTCACCGAGGTCACGCAGGTCTGCATCAGGGGCGCGGAGTCGGCGAGCCCGCCCGCGAAGGCGCGCAGGCTGAAGATGAATTCCGGCCGCCACAGCACCGCTCCGGGCAGGGCGGGATCCGTGGCGTAGGACAGCGCGCAATAGAAGGTCTCGTCATAGGTCTTGCCGCCCAGGTCGTAGCGGATGGTCCAGGACGCGGCGCTGATGCCGTAGTTGGGATTGCTGTTGTAATAGGACTTGTAGATGGCCTGGGCCAGACCGGTAAGCGGGGTCTTGTCCAGCACCTGGACGTCGGCGATGTTCGCGCGGAAGGCGGGCAATACCATCTGTTGCACGAAAACGGCCGCGTCATTGATGGGCGCCATGACGTATCCGCCGATGTAGATGCTGCCGGGAGTCAGGGGAAAGAGGGCGTTGGGATTCCAAACATAGGGGATGAAGGGATAGATCTGGGCCAGGTCGCCGTTGGCGGGATTGGATATGACGATGTTGGCCGAGGCCAGGTTTTCGAACTCGCTGTGCCATTCCACCTTGGCCTGGTAGTTCCAGCCCTGCGGGACCAGGACGGAGAAGGCCTTCATGTTGTTGAGCATGGGATCCGTTACGGTGATGGAAGCCAGGCGCGTGCCCATGCCGGAGGTGGGGGCCTTCTTCTCGCCCGCGGGGCCGGTGGCCGATCCGGTTTTTTCGCAAGCGGCCAAGGCGAGGGTGAAGATGGGAAGGGCGATTCCGATGAGGTACGTGCGCAGGTGTGTTTGCTTCATGGCATCCGCTCCAAGGTGATGCAGGAAAACTAGATCCGCGCGCATGGCCGGAACGTGACCGGGCTCACCGGGCGGGGAACCGGGCGAGTGGCAATCTCAAATAACCAAAGCGAATCAATCCGTAATCATCAGTCGGGAAAATGGAAGGCGATGTTCGCCACGCCCCTGCGAAGGAAAACCGTGGTGTCCTTCACCCGCCCCGGGAACGACGTGTGGGTCACCTTGAGCTTGTACCTTCCGGGCTTCAGGGTCTGGGTGATGGGGGTCTGGCCGAGCAAATCCCCATCAAGGGAAATCGCCGCGCCCATGGGTTCGCTCCTGAAGATCACAGTGGCTTCCTGGGCCTGCGCGGGTTGCGGCGGAAGGACGGGATGGGCCACGTTCCAACGGACGTACACCTGGATGCCCACGAAAAATACGATGGAAAAGATCCAGGCCGGCATGGTGTGCTTGTACGTGGACCACATTCCAGGGGTGGCCGCGACGGGCGCCGGCGCCTGCAGGGATTCCGGATCGGATTCTTCGTCTTCCTCCTTCGCGATTCGGCGCGTCGTGGCTTTTGCGGCGGAGGTGCCGGTAGTCCTGGAAGCGGCCTTGCGCTTCCCCGTGCCGCTCCCCAGCGGGGACTTCGCCGTGGCGGCATGGAATTCCAAGGTGGTCTTTTCCAACGAGGGCATGCCGGCCTGGGCCAGGTATTCCCGGATATACGCATCCCAATCCTCGATGCCGGTCTTGTCCAGATAATGCTTGAGTTGCAAGGTGAGCGCATGGGCCGTCCCGCGCGGCGCGGGATCCGGGGACAACAACCTCGCGGTGAGAGTGACCAGCTCCGCATCCACGGAGGGCGCGAAGTCGGAGATGGGCCGATAGACGCCCTGGCGGATACGGAGTTTGATGGCGGAAAGGTCCGCGCCTTCGAAAGGCCGGCGGCCGGTGAGGCAATAGTACAGCACCACGCCGAGCGCCCACAAATCGGTTTGCGGGATGGGCGTTTCCGCCAGGGTCTGCTCCGGGGCCATGTAATAAGGCGTGCCCATGATGTCCCCGGCCTGCGTCAATTCCAGATCGGCTACGTGGGCGATGCCGAAGTCGGCGATGCGCAGGATGCCGTCCGTGGTGAGCAGCATGTTGTCGGGCTTGATGTCCCGGTGCACCAGGCCCTGCTTGTGGGCCGCGGCCAGGCCTTGGGCGGCTTGATGGAGAAAATAGGCGGCGACTTGCGGCGGCATGGGCCGGCCCGAGAGATCGTTGAGCAAGGATTGGAATCCCGGCCCTTCGACGTATTCCATCACCAGGTAATGCTGATCGCCCTCGACGTCGAAATCGAAGACCTGGAGGATGTTGGGATGGCGGAGGTTGGCCAGGATGCTGGCCTCGGTGCGGAAGCGCATCATCGCCGTTTCGCTGGCGAGCAGATGCGCCTTGACAACCTTGATGGCCACGCGCCGCGTCAGATGGGGATCCTTGGCGAGGTAAACGCTGGCCATCGCGCCTTCGCCGAGGATGCGGAAGGTCTGGTACCTGCCGAAGGCGGGCAGATCGAATGCTTCTTCTTCGTTTTCCACGGTCGTATTTCCAAATTCAGGGCGTGCATACGAAAGATAACAACACGGCGGAAGAAGAAAATCGCATCGGGGATCCCCTGGCCGCTGCCGTAGTTGTAGCACTGGCATCAAGGCCTGGAACCGGACCTGTAAATCCGTGGAGGTTGTAACCATTTTGTACCATTAAAGTCGTACGCTGCCGAGGGTGACGGTTTAAGCCGAAAGAGGGCGGATGCGGACTTCCCAGGACGACATCGGCGCGAAGGTAGCGGCGCAATACGAGGCGTTCCCGTATCCCAACTACAACCTTCTGCTCCCCTTGCGCTCCCAGGAAGCCTATGCATCCCATTCCCTTTTCGCCGCCCGCGTTCTGGAGCAGCAAGGAAGGCCCGCGGCCATCCGCGGGGCCGCACGCCCCGCAATCCTCCTCGCCGGTTGCGGGGATACCCTGCCTTACCTGTTGACGTTCTGGGAGCCGCGACGGCATCGCCTGACGGCCGTGGATCTTTCCGCGGCCAATCTGCGGCGGGCGCGCCTGCGTTGCCGATCCGGTCTGCGCCTGCGCCCCATCGCGTGGCGGCAGAGTAACGTGGAGGATACGGAGTCCGACCTGCCCGATGGCCTCTCCCATATCGAAAGCTACGGCGTCCTGCATCATCTGGCCAACCCGGCCCGGGTCCTCGAGCGGTTCGGGCGGAGCCTGTTGCCGGGGGGGACCGCCCGCATCATGGTTTACAATAACGAAGCCCGGAGCTGGATCCGCCATGTGCAAAAGGCCTTTACGCTGCTCGGCCTATCGGCTTTCCGGAGCCGGGATAGACAAGCGGGAAAGTCCCTGCTGGAACGGTTGGGGACGGTGGCCCCGGCTCTGCGCGTCCGGTTCGCGGCCATGCCCGGGACCTTTACCAACGCATCGCGCTTCGTGGACACGTTCCTGCATGCGCGGGAAGCGCGCCTGGGCCTGGAATACTGGCTGGACGCCATCCAGATGGCCGGCCTGCGCGTGACGGGCGTCTATGATCGCTATGGCGAATTGGATGACTTGCCCAACCCCCTTCTGGAGGCGCCGCCCCTGGAGGCCTGGCTGGATCGCATCGAGGATCGCCGCTTTGAAAACAACTTCGAGCTCTATCTGGCCAAAACCGGATCGCCGGCTTCCGCGGGAATCGCGGGTTCCGCGCCGGCGCCCAAGCTGCCTTCCCGCCAATTCCTGAAATCCCCTCCCGAGGCCTGGTTCTCCTATCCCGAAACCCGCGGCCTCTCCTGGATCAACCGCCATAAAATCTGGTCGCATTTCCTGGGCGCCCTGTGCCGGCGGGATGGCGCCTCGGCGGAAGCCTGGGCAGGCGGCCTGGCGCCCGAGGCCTTGCAGCGGTTGGGGCGCATCGGCGCGTTCTTCCCCGAAGATTTCCGCAGCGCGGAGTTGCGGGACCTGTTGCGCCGGCCCTTGTACGATTTCATGGAGCCGCCGGATTTTCCCGGACCCGCGCCGGTTCTCGGCGATCGCGCTTTGCGTTCCGAAGTCGAAGGGATCTTGCGGGAAGGAAACCGCCCGCTGAAATATCTGGACGCTGTGATGAAGCGGTTGGACGCGGCCCAAACCCCTTGAGTCGCTCCCTCCGGCGCGGTCGCCGCTAAGGCGCCAGGATGGGTTCGGCCTTTCCCATCTCTTCCATCCCCGCCCCGGTTCCGTCGACACGGAGCCGGGCCAGGTACATCCCCGCAGTCACGCGCCGGTTACCCTCGTCCCGCATATCCCACAGCGCCGCGCCTCCCGTAACCGATAAGGTACGTACCGCCATGCCCCGCAGATCCCGGATTTCCAGGCGGCCCATGGATTTTTCCAACGCGCCTCCTGATCGATCCAGTGTGAAAAGCATGCCGTCGCCCATGCGGCTCCACCTGAAGGCGGGATGGGAAGCGGCGGCAACCGGGTTGACCGCCGTCCCCAGGTGATAGGGTTCGGCGGGATTGATGGGAATGACGGCCGATGCCGGTTGCACCCCGTGGTGGATCTTGGTGATCTCCGCGGACAGGCGCAGATACCAGTCCGAAGGCAGATCCATCCCGTCCCCGTCCAAGGCCAGCCAATAGCCTTGGGCGGGCGATTCGCTGCGTTTGGAAACCACCTTGAACATGGCCGTGGCCTCGTTGACCTCATCGAACATGGCGATCTTGATGGCGCCCGCGCCGGCATTCTTCACGGCCACGGCCTGCTGCCAGATGAAATTCCCGCCCAGCCTGGGGATCTCATTTGCTTTCTTCACGCCCCGGATGGCGTTGGATTGGGAATAGCCCGGGAAGAGGACGGGCATATAGGTTATGCCTGACGCGGCCAACCACTTCTGATCGGCGGCGGCGCTGGGCGTATACGTGTTCTTGATGTCGTTGAGGTTGGTGTAGCGGCCCACGTTCCAGGGCTGGACCGCATCCATGGCTTTCCAGACATCGAGCCAACCGGCCTCCTTGCGGGCATCGCGGCTGGAGGTGCGGAAGCCCGCGGGAGCGCCGCCCATGACGCTGGCCTGGTAGGCCGCGGGTGCGTCGCTATGGAACCATTTCACCATGGCCATGGCGTCGGCGGAATTGGCCGGGGGATTGCGCGACTCGTTGAGGCCGATGCCCCATACCGACACCAGCGGCTTGCCCTTGTGGTGGAGGTAGTTGGGCGCGGCGGTGATGCGCAGTTGATCGACCAGGTATTTCCAATCGTCCTCCAGGTTTTTGTTCCAGGTGGTGAAGCTCGATCCAGTGACGTCGTATTCGATGGCCACCACGCGGCCGTACTTGGCCGAGGCCGCCAGGATGTTCTTGAGGACCTGATCTCCGGATCCTTTGAGTCCGGGAATGTCGGAGACGAATCGTTGGATGAGCACGCCGTCCAGCCCATAGCCCTGCATCCATTTGAAGTGTTTGTCGATGACGTTCAGGTTGCGCGAGGAGAAGAAGTAGGCAGGCGCTCCGCCCACGGTGAAGTTGCCGGCGGGGCAAAGATCCGATTTGGGAAACTCCGTCAGATCGGGATACATTTCCACCTGGACATTGGCGGCGGACGGCGCGCCTCCCGACCAATGGCTCCAATAGCCGCCCCAGTTTCCAGGGCAGTCGAACCAACCTTGATAGCCGAAGAGGACTTTGCCGTCCAGGGTGGAAGGATCGACGTCGGCGCGGAGGGGGGCGGGAAGGAATAGATGCGCCACCGCAAGGGATGCCGCCGTCGCCGTCGCGATGCGCTTGACGATGCCGTAGCAATGGGACACCCCGTTCCCGCCGGCCTTTTTCCCGTATACCCTGATTTCGTCCGCCATGTCAAACCGCCTTTCGACACAAGTGAACGTAGCGCGCGGGCTACCTGCGCGCAGCGGTTTTTCCGGACCCCCATTTATTTTTGTAAACGCAAATTCCCCGGCGCTGCCATGGCCTTGGGGTACTTACGGGAGAAATCCACCCCCGGTTTTGCTTGCTGAAAATGTACCCGTAGATGCGGATATCGTACAAAAAACCCCGGGATTCCCTCCCATTCGCACCGCGAAGCGGTTATTCGATCCCGGCGCCGCCCGTTTTCTTTTGTAAACACGGACTCCCGATGCGGGCGGCGGTTTCTCCCTACCCCGCTACATTGATTCATGTACCCATGTGGGATTTACGGGGGGCGGGTAATCTTATGGTTTTCAAAGCGAATGGTTTTCCCCTTTGGCTGCCGCTTTTTTTTATGACCGCGGCCCTTGGCGCGGAGATCCATGTTTCCCCGACGGGGAACGATGCGGCATCGGGATCGGCGACCGCTCCCTTGGCCACTTTGGCGGCAGCCCGGGACAAGGCCGATCAGGCCAAAGCCGGAAATCAGCCGGTTACGATCCTTCTGCATGGCGGCACCTACTACCTCACCGCGCCCCTGGTGATCGGTCCCGCAAATTCGGGTACGGCGACGGCGCCCATCATATACGCGGCCTATCCTGGGGACAAGCCGATCATCAGCGGGGGCATCAAGCTGCCCGATACCTTGACCTGGAAGGCCGGGACCGGCCCGATCATGGTGGCCGGCATCGGAGCCAACCTCAAGGTCGATCAGTTGTTCCTGAACGGAAAGCGCCAGATATTGGCCCGCTATCCGAATTTCGATTCGACGAAGTTCCTGGACGGCTATGACGCCAATTGCTTCGGCCCCGCGCGGGTCGCCCTGTGGAAAAATCCCACCGAGGGGCCGGGTTACATCCGCGCGCTCCATCCCAACATGTGGGGCGGCATGTCCTTCATCATCACCGGCAAGAACAATGACAATACCCTGGCCATGCAATGGGTGAGCGACAACAACAACGGGACCACCATGCATCCCACCTACCGGATGGTGGAAAACATCTTCGAGGAATTGGATGCGCCGGGGGAATGGTTCTACCGGAAATCCACGGGGCAGCTGTTTTTCTATCCTCCCGCCGGCGCCAATCTGGAGGCTGCCAAGATCGAACTCGCCTCCCAAGATGAATTGATCCGCGTCGTCGGAACCGCCACGGAAAAGGTGTCGGGAATCGTTTTCCGGAACCTGACCTTTGCGCATACCTACCGCACCCTGTTCAGCAAACCTTATGAGCCGATATTGCGCAGCGACTGGCACATCGCCCGGGCGGGCGCGGTGTACATGGAGAACGCCGAGGGGATCCGCGTGGAGAGCTGCCTGTTCGATCAGGTCGGCGGCAACGGGATTTTCATGAGCGGATACAACCGGAATAACGTCGTCTACAACAATACCTTCACCGACGCCGGAGCCTCCTGCGTCAACGCCATCGGCCTGGTCAGCGCGGTGCGGTGCCCGTTCCTCTGGGGCAACGCCGCGAAGTGCGCGGACCGTACGCCCGGCCCGCTCACCCCGGACTACCCCGCCTTCATCACCATCGATAACAATACCATGACCCATTTCGGCCGGTTCGAAAAGCAGACGGCCGGCGTCAACCTGGGGATTACGGAATCCGATACGGTGCGCCACAATACCATCCACGATTGCCCCCGCGCCGGCATCAACATCAACACCGGGCGGTTCGGCGGTCACGACATCTCGTACAATTGGGTATACAACGATCTGCTGGAAAGCTCCGATCACGGGCCCTTCAATTCCTGGGGCCGCGATCGAAACCTGGATTTCAAGGACGACACCACCGCCACGACCCTCGACGCCTGGAAAAGGACCGTCATCCACCACAACCGCTTCGAGACCAAGCCCGGGAATTTCGGTATCGATCTGGACGACCAGAGCTCCAACTATCTGCAATACGACAATCTGCTTTTGGGCGGCGGCCTCAAGATGCAATGGCATCGGTACAACACCTATACCAACAACATCCTCGTGGGCGGCGCCAACGTGCAGATGCACGGCATATGGATGGGCTCCCAGGACGTGGTCACGCATAACGTATTCACCTCCAGCCAGCCGTATTACATCGGGTTTTTCCCGGCGGGATCCTATTTGCCCGATACCATCAAGGCGCATACCCGGTTGATCGATTCGAACTGCCTCGCCGTCAACGCGGGCATCACCAGCAATGAAGGGAACTACACCCTGGCGCAATGGAAAACCGCCGGGCTCGACGTGCACTCGGTTTCCGGGGATCCGCAATTCACGGACGTGAACAAGACCTGGACAGCCTATGCGCCCAAAGGCGACTATACGGTCAAGGCGGGCTCGCCGGCTTTGGCGATCGGGTTCAAGAACTTTCCCATGGATTCATTCGGCGTGGTCGCTCCGGTTCCCACCTCAATAGCGCAAAAGCCTTATGCCATGGACCGATCGGGGGAGCCGGGACTTTTCGAACTGCGTTTTGTGAACGGCGGTCTTTTCATTTCCCATGACGGGGATTACCGGGTCCGGATCGCCACGGTAAGGGGCCGGACGGTGAAGGTGCTCAATGGGAGCAAGGGTTCCCGGGTCTACCTGGAAACGCGGGGCATGAGCCCGGGTCTTTACCTTGCTACGGTGCAAGTCCGCCAGGGTATGGAAAGCCGTGTGTTCATCCTCAATTGAGCGATCCCTGGCCGAAGCGGTACGTGAACCATGCCGCCAAGGTGGCGTTGGCGTGGAAATCGCCGATGGAACCTTGACGGGTGACCTCCTTGCCGTACTTCGCTCCGGACCATCCTGCGCGCGCATGGAAGTCTCCTCCCGGATCCAGTTGCGCGAAAACGGAAACGATGTGGCTATTCACGGCTTCCCGTTCCCATGGCGAAGGGCCGGTCAATTGTCCCTGGGTTCCATCGGGCAGAATAATGGGGATGGGCCGCAACGCCGCATCGGTCAAGGGCTCGGTAGTGTTTGCATGGGCCGAGGGATCCAGATAGAGGAAGCCGTCGTAGCGCAGTCCGAGATTCAACATCCCGCCCAACCGCCACGAGGTTTCCAAGGCGAACTTCACCGCGCGGAAATCCTGCGACCTCAGTTGCAGTGCGGTATCGGCTCCCGCGGCATAAGGGTAACCGGTATCCTTCGCGGGACTCCTCCACTGCATCCACGCCCCTGCATCCACGCGCCATCCGCCTGGATGGAATCCGCCCCAATAGACGGCTTGGGACAATGCGCTTCCCGTACGCGTCCATTCCACGTCCGGGGAAACCCGGCCCGGCAGGAAAACCGCGTCGGGACCGCTCCAGGCCATGTTCACATCGCCATCGCCGTGGCTCATCGTAAAATGATGTTCCCATAAGCTTCCGGCAAACCCAGCTTCGCCGCCGGCCTGCCATCCCTGGCTGCGGCGCCAATGGTATTTGAACTCGGTGGCGGCCAGGGGAACGATGGCGGTGCTGTCTTCCGGGAGGTTCTGGTATTCACCCAAGGCCCCCAGGTAGAAACCGCCGGCCAGGGTATAGCGGGCGAAGGCCAGGAAATGATTGCGCGCGCGGATTCCATCCGTATACAACGCGGTTCCAGGGTCGCCGATGTCCTGGGTTTTCGCTTCCAGCGTCTTTTTCAAGCGGCCGACCATCTCCCGGCCCACGGAGGCGGTCCATTCCATTTTGCCTCCGCCGGAGTTCGTCCGTTGGTAGGATGCGCTCAGGCCGGCGAACCCGGAATGCAACAAGGTGAAATGATCGAAAATCGGACAATAGGATCCGGCGAGCGTCTGTTGCCCGAACGTGAATGCCCATCCCGGTATTTGCTCGGGCGCCCACTTCAGCAACAGTTCCTCAACGGTGGGAGCGTGGAGCGCGTCTTCCGATTCGGTAGTGATGGGATCAGCGTCATACCCTAGGGATAGCGATCCCCAGATGCGGGGAAGAAACCGGTATTGGGTCCGAAGCTCCAACTGGTCGGGCTGCCAAATGGGCACGTAGGAGAAGTCTTCATAGCCTGGACGCAGGTCCGGCTTTTCCAGATGAGGCCGGTCGAAGGGCCCGTTCTTGTAGAGCCACTGGTTATAGTACCGGGGGCCTTTGCCGCCCGCTCCCAGAGGTGTGCCTACTCCGAGCGTGGAGGTCCACGAGTTCGCCAGATACCCGAACATGTCCACGGCGATTTTCAGGGAGTCGTCCGGTTCCAGCATATCCACCCCGGATCCGATATGCGCAGGATGGATGGCGGCGGCCGCATCCGCTCCATGGGACCAAGACATGGGCGGGATAGCCAGCATGGCGAGGAGCACCTTACTGGGGATAAAGCGATGAGGCTGGCGATGATGGGGAATGACGGATGGGTGGTGGTGGGCGGGGAATGAAATCCGGGATGTTATGGCTTTGGGCATGACGTTGAATCTAAAGCCTATCCGGAAAGAAAGTCCGGATCCCCGGGAAATGGGTTGTCCGGGGGACAACATGAGCCCTCTCCATAACCCAAAATTGCGGCCTATTGATTAAGACCGGACCGGCATCCAGGTACCAGGGCCGGTACCTCGGTCATTGGAGGGTTACCCTACGCCCGGAAGGAACCCCATAGGATTGGGGCTGACCTTGCCCTTGCCCGTGCGGATACGGCCCTGGAGACCGAAACCGCCGATCTGGGAAAAAAGGGGGAGTCCAACTTCAGCCAGAGCGTGCAGTTCGAGACCGCTCCGGATGAGCAGGAGCCTTCACTCTCAATCAGTATGAATATGCGATCACGGACAGGGCAGAAATCCTGATAGAGCCGTTCTTCTATGAGGTCATCATCCCCAAGGAGGGGCCGATGGTCGGGGGCCTGGGGGATCTGGAAATCACCCCGTCCTACATGGTCATCCTCGAAGGCGATTGGACGCCGGCGGTGGTAACCTCTTTCAAGATCAAGGTTCCCACGGCGCGGGACACGGATATCGGCACCGGCAAATTCGACTACTACCCCTACCTGATCCTGGGTAAACACATCGGCAAGCTGGACTTGAACGCCAACCTCGGGGTCGATTTTTTCGGCCAACCCGATGAAGGGCCGCATCCGGACAACCAATTCATCTACGATCTGGCCGGACAGTCCCTGGTCACCGACCACCTGCAAATCATCGCCGAGATCTTCGGCAACTCCGCGCCCAGCGCGGACGAAGACGGAACCTTCGCCGGTTCCATCGCCCTGGAGTATGAGATGGGGCCGCATTTCAATATTTTCTGCGCGGTGGGATATGACACGGGGAAATTGTTCAACGTGCGGCCGGGCTTCAACATCCCTTTCTAACCCCGTTCCAATCTCTTGCCTTGCGCACGGCGCCGGCTACTCTTCTTCAACGAAGGCGCCGTCGCAGGCGAACGTGGCTTCGTGGTTTTTCATTTTATCCCTGAACCCCAGTTCATAGGTTATCACCGCGTCGGCCTTGGTCTGCTCCTCGGCGCGGCTCATTCTCATGGTGGGGTATTTGTTTGCGAAAGCCTCGCGCACCGGTTTGGGAACCACGCGCAGCCGAATCCGTTTTTCCGTTTGCAGGATGGCGCCTTCCGGGGTCACGTCCAATGTCGCTTTTGCGAGCTGCAGTTAACACGGATAAAAAGGAAAAGCCCGGACCGTTGAAGGTCCGGGCTTTGAAGTCCGGGTCGGCAGGGAGTGGTTTCGGGAAAAGGCTTCCGGGCCGAAGCTACGCCGTCACATCCACGTTACTGCCTTTGGCTTCCTGAGGCTCGGGGGCGGGCTTCCTATCGCTTTCGGCCTTGGCGGCATCCTCCTTGGCGAGCAGCCGCTTGGCCTGGCCATCCCCTTTGGCGGCTTCCATCGCCGTCTGGGCGGCGGTCTCGGTGGCTTCCTGCTGCATTTTCTGCGCCGCGGTGCTGACGTGCACGCTGTCTTTCGCCGGAGGCGGGGATTTCGCCGCATCGGCGACCTGGCCTTGCGCCGCGTCCCCATTATTCGCGGGGACCTCCTCCGTGGGTTTTTGCTGCACCGGCCCGGCCGGATGTCCTGATACGCCTGATATGTTCATGTTATTTTTCCTTCATCCTGAAAGCGGTGGGAATCGTCCTTGATCCATCCGATTCATCATCCGTCCTGGTGAGGTGAATCATTTTTGATTTTCGATGACCGATTTGCGCATTTCCCAAAGCCCCAAAGCCAGGACTCAAATACCTTCGGAAAAATCATGGGATTTCCCCGCGCCATTGCGAAGCAAAGTCGCTTCGCGCCGGAGCCCGGAAGGATCAGGACCGGTTACTCGTATCGCAGCGCTTCGATGGGGGAGAGCGCGGAGGCTTTGCGCGCAGGCCAGAAGCCGAACAGGATGCCCACCCCGGCGGAAAAGAAAAAGGACAAGGCCACCGAAGATCGGGTGACGATTACCAACCAGCCCGCCCATTCGGACACGAGATAAGCGATGCCCATGCCCACGCCGATGCCGAGCAAACCTCCCATCAGGGAGAGCAGGATCGACTCGAGGAGGAATTGCAGCAGGATTGCCTTGCGCGTGGCCCCGATGGATTTCCGCAAGCCGATTTCCCGTGTCCTCTCGTTCACGGATACCAGCATGATATTCATGATGCCCACGCCCCCGACCAGAAGGGAAATGGCGGAGACGAATCCCAGCAGCAGGGAAAAGGTGTTGGTGGTTCCGGAGAGCGTGGCCTGGACCTCGGCGTTGTTCCGCATGCGGAAATCGTTCTCCTTGAAGGCAGCCAGGCGATGCCGATGCCGCATCAGGTTCTCCACCGCGGCCATCACCCGGGGAATGGCTTGCGGGCTCGCGCATTGGATGGCCATCTCGTGGAGGTATTCCGTGCCCAGGACCCGGCGCATGGCCGTCCGTATCGGTACGAAGACCATATCGTCCTCGTCCCCGGATCCCGCGCTCCGGCTGGGAAGGATGCCGATGATCCGGAAATCCACCCGGTTGATCTTCAAGGTGCGGCCCAGGGGATTCTCCTCGCCGAACAATTCCGAGGCCACGTTGGGGCAGATGACGATCACCCGGGCCAGGGTTTCGTTTTCCTCCTCAGTGAAGAAGCGGCCGTACGCCGGTATGGCGTGCTTTATGGATGCGTAGTTGGGTGTTACGCCCTGCATTTCGGAAACCTTGTTCTTGTCCTGGTAGACGATCTCCACGTCGCCTTCGGCCTCCGGATACAGGTCGACGATCTCCCCGCCCGTTCCCTGGATGGCCTTGGCGTCTTCCAGGGTCAGGCGGCTGTAATTGCCCGACGCCCCTTGCACGCCGCGGCTGCTGGGCGTCCCGCCGAACAACATGATGACGTTGGACCCCAGGCTGGTGAGCCGTCCTTCGATGGCCTTCTGGGCGCCCTTGCCGATGGCCAGCATGGTCATCACCGCGGCCACGCCGA
>Ga0209515_10003442_pt1 | contig 22696 bp, 19 predicted proteins | sample Subgroupgradi54m_FD_187454 | JGI IMG/M metagenome (GOLD analysis project Ga0209515, IMG submission 187454) | Subsurface groundwater microbial communities from S. Glens Falls, New York, USA - GMW60B uncontaminated upgradient, 5.4 m (SPAdes)... ... | reverse complement strand
CCCCCCGCGACCTGGCCGCAGGCGAAGGCGTTCCTCGAGGACGCGTCGAACCGCGGCGCGGCGGTCTTCTCGTTGCTGCGCTGCCAGCCCTTCGACCGGCCCTTTACCCTCGCCGCCGGCACCTCGCTCTACGACGGCGTGCCCACGTGGCGCAACCTGCTCGCGCTCCCGCTCGCGAGCAAACTCGTCCACCTCGCCGATCCCGCGGTGCGCGACGAGCTACGTGGTGCGGTCGAGCACCCGAATCGCGACCCCGACCAGGGCAGCACGCTCCCACCGCCACACTGGGACGTGGTGGTAGTGAGCCGGGTGAAGAAGCCCGAGCATGAGAAGTTCCTGCGCCGCTCGATCGCCGACATAGCCGACGAGCTCGGCGTGGAGCCGGCCGACGCCATGCTCGACCTCGCGCTCGCCGAGGGCTTGGAGACGGAGTTCCGCTGGTCGAGCGAGACCGAGGGCTGGGTCGAGGCAGTGGCCGAGTGTCAGACCGACCCGCACATGATCGTGGGCGTCTCCGACGGCGGCGCGCACCTCGACCGCGACGATGGCTCCGAGTGGAGCACGTACTTCCTCCGCTCGTGGGTGCTCGACCGGCACGTGTGGACGCTCGAGGAGGGTATCCGCCAGATGACGCAGGTGCCCGCCGCGCTGTGCGGCATTCCGGACCGGGGCATGCTCCTCCCCGGCTGTTGGGCCGACATGGTGATCTTCGACCCCGACGCGATGTCGCTCGACTCGAAGGGCCCGATCGCCGACTTCCCCCGCGGCGAGTCGCGCTTCTCGGCCCGCCCCAAGGGATTCGTCGCCACCATCGTGAACGGCACGCCGATCGTACGCGACGGTGAGCTCACCGGTGCGCTGCCCGGCCTCGTCATCCGCCCGGTGCGGGAGCGGAAGGTCGGATCTTGAGCCGCGGCGGCGATTGGAGCGAGCGGGCGCGATCGCAAGGAGCTCGCAACCGAGCGAACGGGATGCACTCCGCAAGGGGTCTCCCGGAGCCCTGCAGGTAGGGAGCGAGGTCATAGGCATGGAGTTCGGGATCTTCCACTCGGGTCATGTCCTCAGGCAGGACAACCCCGACGCGCAGCGCAAGGCCGAGCACGCGCGACTGATGGACGAGGCCGCGGTGGCGGTGACCGGTGACCGCAACGGCTTCAAGTACTCGTGGTTCACCGAGCACCACTTTCTCGAGGAGTACTCGCATCTCTCGGCGAGCGAGGTGTTCATGGCCTTCGTGGCCGGGCAGACCGCGAGGATCCATCTCGGGTCGGGAATCTTCAACCTGACGCCACCGGTGAACCAGCCCGCTCGGGTGGCGGAGCGCGTCGCGATGCTCGATCACCTGAGCGAGGGTCGTTTCGAGTTCGGGACCGGCCGGGGCTCCTCGAGCACGGAGTTCATGGGCTTCGGGATCCCCGACGGCGACACGACCCGGGAGATGCACGACGAGGCGCTACCGGAGATCCTGCGCATGTGGCGGGAGACTCCCTACTCCTATGACGGCAAGTGGTTCTCGATGCCGGAGCGAAACGTGCTGCCGAAGCCGTACACGGTGCCGCACCCGCCGTTGTGGATCGCGTGCGGGAGCCCGTCGACGTTCGAGAAGGCGGGCCGGATGGGCATGGGCGCGCTCTGCTTCTCCATGGGCCCGCCGGAGACGCTCGCCCCGCTGGTGGCGGCCTACAAGACCGCCGTGGCGCAGTGCGAGGAGCCGATCGGTGAGTATGTCAACGACAACATCGCCTGCGTGAGCCGCCTCTTCTGCTTCGAGGACGGTGATCGGGCCCGCGAGGTCGCCTCCATGGCTGGCAGCGGCTACTTCCAGAGCCTGGTGCTGCACTGGCTCGACTCCATCCCCAAGCCGCCGGGCGTGCCCGAGTGGCCCGAGTTGATCCCCGAGCCGACGCCCGAGGAGGTGCGCAAGGCCACGCGCCGGGGCGTGCTCGTGGCCGGTGATCCGGAGGAGTGCGCGGCGAGCGTGCAGCAGTACGTCGACATCGGTTGCGACCAGATCATCTTCGGCATCGTCGGCAACAGCCTCCCGGCCGACGTCGGGATCGAATCGATGGAGACGTTCGGCGAGCACGTGATCCCGCGCTTCGACACCGACCCCGTGCACCGCACCACGCGTCAGCGTGAAGCCGCGCGGTGACCGCTCGGATCATCCCCGATGGTGAGCTGGTCTATGGGATCCAGCTCCCCGTCCAGGCGCTGAGCCGGGTCGTCGCCGCACCGTGGGAACACGACGCGGGCGTGCCCGAGCTCGTGCGGGCCGCGCAGGCGGCAGACGGCGCCGGTTTCTTTTACATCGCGATCTGCGACCACATCGCGATCCCGCGCGCGTATGCGGACGCCATGTCGACCACCTGGTTCAACCCCATCGCGACGTTGGGCTTCCTTGCCGCGCACACCACTCGTACTCGGCTGATGACCAACGTGTTCGTGGCGCCGTACCGGCATCCGCTCGACACCGCGAAGGCGTTCGCGACCCTCGACGCGCTCTCGGGTGGCCGCGTCATCCTCGGCGTCGGCGCCGGCCACGTGGCCGGGGAGTTCGAGGCGCTCGGCCTCGCGTTCGCCGAGCGGGGCCGGCTTCTCGACCGCGCCATCGACGGCGTGCTCGCGGCGTGGTCCGACGAGTTTGTCGGCGACGTCGGGCTGCGGCCCCGCCCGGTCCAGCAGCCCCGCCCGCCGATCTGGGTCGGGGGCTCGTCGAGGCCGGCGCTGCGGCGGGTCGCCGAGCGGGGTGACGGCTGGATCCCGCAGGGCACGCCTCGGGCAGACATGCCGGGTCAGATCGCGTACATGCTCGAGCACCGGGACCGCGTCCGGCCCGGCGCCGAGATCGAGATCGGCGTGATCACCGAGCACTGCTACGTGGGCGATCCCGGTTGGGACGCCGGGCCCGACACGCTCGTCGGCTCGTCCGAGAAGATCGCCGAGTCGCTTAACGAGTTCGGTGCCATGGGCGTGTCACACCTCCAGGTGCGTCTGCGAGCCCGCTCGATCGACGAGCTGTGCGACCAGATGGAGGCGTTCGGGGCCGAGGTGGGCCCGCGGCTGGAGGTCTCACGGTGACGATGCTCGCGATGCGCTTCGACCTGCGCGCGCCGGAGTTCGGCGCGCCACGCGCCGAGCTGTACGAGGCGTGCCTCGACATGTCGGCGTGGGCCGACGAGCACGGGTTCGACATCGTCGTGCTCTCCGAGCACCACGGCGCGGCCGACGGCTACCTCCCGGCGCCGCTGGCCCTCGCCGGCGCCGTCGTCGGCCGCACGAAGCGCATCCCGATCACGGTCGCGGCGCTGCTCGTGCCCCTCCACGACCCGGTGCGGCTCGCGGAGGAGCTCGTGGTGCTCGACCTCGCCAGCGGCGGCCGGGTCTCGATCGTCGCGGGCGCGGGCTACCGGCCTGAGGAGTTCGAGATGGCCGGGATCGACCGCAAGACCCGGGGCAAGCTGCTCGAGGAGCACATCGAGGTGATGCGCAAGGCCTGGACCGGCGAGCCCTTCGAGTGGCGGGGCCGCACCGTCCAGGTCACGCCGAAGCCTTTGTCGGAGCCCCATCCGATGGTGATGCTGGGCGGATCGACCGAGATCGCGGCTCGACGCGCCGCCCGCCTCCGGCTCCCGTTGTTCCCGGCCGTCGGCGACCCGCAGCTCGCCGAGTGGTACCGCGATGAGTGCGAGAAGGTCGGCTTCACCGGCGGGTTCGCGATGCTCCCGAGCGGCCCGGGCTTCGTGTTCGTCGCCGACGACGTTGCCCGGGCCTGGGAGCGGATCGGCCCGCACGTGCTGCACGAGGTGCAGGTGTACGACAGCTGGCAGACGCCGGGTCAGCGCTCGGCCGTGCACGTCGAGGCCGAGACCGTCGACGACGTGCGGGCCAGCGGCACGTATCGCGTCGTCACGCCCGACGAGTGCGTGGCCCTGGCCGAGGAGCTCGGGCCGATGGGCACGCTCGTTTTCCATCCGCTGATCGGCGGACTCGCGCCCGCGGTCGCGTGGGAGAGCCTCGGGCTGCTCGCGTCGAAGGTGCTGCCGCGCATCCGCCCGCCGGCGTGACCACCTCGCGCGGTGCGAGTGGCATCGGAGGAGCGGCCGGGATCACCAGAGCTGGCCGGGATCACCAGAGCTGGCCGGTGTAGCGGTCGGTGCCGGGCACGGTCGAGAGGAACGGCGACGCGAACACGATCCGGCCCAGGGCGCCGGCCTCGAGCTCTTCACCCAGCCGGGCGAAGCGGTCGTCCCAGACCGCGAACGGCTCCTCGTCGAGGAAGGAGAGGTGCAGGAACCGATTGCCGACGGTGTCGCGGGGCACGTCACCGGGCGCGTCGTCGAGCAGGGGCCGGGGCGTGAACATCACCGCCGTCTCGGCCGGGCACGGACGGGCCCGGAACCACTCGGCGACCTGCCCGACCTCGACTCCGTCGGCTACCTCGCCGATGAGCACGACGAGCCCGGGGAAGTGATGGTCGAGGGCCAACTCCGCCGGGACGCCATCGGGCTGCGCGCTCATCTCGCCGAGGTACTCGTACATCAGCGTGTGCACGTGGTCGCGCTCCGCGAACATGCGGCCGTGGGCGTGGAGCCGGTTCACCTGGTCGACGGCCCAGCGATTCCACTCGTCGAAGTGCCCGTCGAGGATCCAGAAGAGCGCGAGGTAGGAGCCGACCATGGGGTCGGACGCGATCGGCGAGTTGCTCGGGTAACGGAGCTGCTTGCACGCCTTCGTAGCGACGAAGCGCCTGCCCGCGAAGGTGTACGCGCCGATCAGGCAGCCGGCGTAGAAGTGGTCGCGCTCGTACCAGCGGTTGTACGCGACCTCGTGGCCCCGGTGCGGCTCGACGAGGGTGAAGAGCGCGGAGCCCAGCTTGATCGGCTTGGTGGAAATGTCGGCCATCAGTCCTCCGGGGAGACCCGCGCGGTGAGCTCGTGCTTGTCGACCTTCATCATCGACGTGACGGGGAGCTCGTCGAGCAGCTCGAGCCGATCGGGCGCCTTGTAGTCGGCGAGGCGGGCTCGGCACCAGGCCCGGAGCACGTCGAGATCGGGCGCCGCTGCCGCCGAAACAGCCACGACGAACGCGACGCCGACCTCGCCCAGCACCGGGTCGGGTACGCCCACCACCGCGGCCCGGGCCACGGCCGGGTGCGCGGCCAGCGCCGCCTCGACCTCGGCCGGGTACACGTTGTAGCCGCCCCGGATGTACATCTCCTTGAGCCGGCCCACGATCTGCAGGTTGCCGTCGGGGCCGAGCACGCCCAGGTCGCCGGTGTGGAGGAACCCGTCGGCATCGATCACCGCGGCGGTGCCCTCGGGATCCCGCCAGTAGCCCCGCATCATCGCCGGCGAGCGACAGGTCACCTCGCCCACCTCGCCCGTCGCGACCGGTTTCCCGTCGCGGTCGACGATCCGCAGCGCCACGTCGGGCGCGGGCCGGCCCACGGTGGCGGCCACGATGTCGTCGGGGTCGCCGGCCCGGGTGCTCGTGGCGACGCCGGCCTCCGTGCTCGCGTAGCGAGTGATCACCGGACAGTCGAGCACCTCGCGCATGCGGTGCACGAGATCGGGCGCGATCGACGCGCCGCCCAGGCCCGCGACCCGCACGCGGGAGAAGTCGGTGCTGGCGAGGTCGGGGTGGTCGAGCACGAGCGACCACTGCGTGGGCACGCCGGTCGCCATGGTGACGCCCTCCTCGCGGATGAGCCGGAGCGTCTCGGCCGCCTGCCACGGCTCGCCAGCGACCACGAGCGTGGTGCAGTGACGGAGCTCGTCCCACATTCGGGTCATGTAGCCGACGTGCGCGAACGGCAGCACCACCAGGCGGCGGTCGCCGGGCCGGGTGAGCTCGCCGATGTTGCGCGAGATCGCGGCTTGGGCGTCGTGGTCGTAGACCGCGCCCTTGGGCGCGCCTGTCGTGCCACTCGTCCACACGACGCAGGTGGGATCCGTGGGGAAGAGGCGCGGGAGCTGCTCGGGTGGAACCGGTTGGTGCCCGAATGCCTTCCCGAGGTCGGAGACGTGCAGCACCGTGCCCGGGTCGGCTTCGCCCGGCACGCTCGCGCCGTCGCCGACGACGGTGATCACCGGCTCGGTTCGGGTCAGGATGCTCGCCACCTCGGCCGGACCGAGGCGGAGGTTGACTGCCGACGTGATCGCGCCGGCCCGTAGCGCGCCGAGGTAGCAGGCCGCGAACTTGATCGACGATGCGAGCATGAGGCACACGACCTGGCCCCTGGTCACGCCGAGCTCGAGCAGCGTGGCCGCGAACCCGTCGGCAGCCCGGTCGAGCCACGCGTAGGTCACGCGCTTCTCGCCGTGCACATAGGCCTCGCGCTCGGGATGTGCTCCTGCGGCGTCGCGCAGTAGGTCGGCGGTGAGCCGGGTGGGCTCGGGGGCGCGCGCAGGGGCCGTGGTCACGAAGCCCGACACTATTTCACCGTGCGCTGCAGGGGTTCACCTTGCCCTGGACGGGCTGTTGTATGCGCGCGGTGCCCGTGAACGGATCGGCAGCGGCGCTCAGCTCGGCGGCGAGCTCAGTCTCGCCGCCGCGTCCGCGTCCGGAGGTGCGTCGTCGACGTGTACCGGGCGTCGGAGGCCGTGGTCGTGGGCGAACACCACCGCCGCGACGCGGTCGCGCAACCCGAGCTTGGAGAGCAGGCTGCTGAGGTGGGTCTTCACCGTCCCGATGCTCACATGGAGCTCGGCGGCGATCTCCGAGTTGGTCGCTCCGGTCCCGACGAGGCGCAGCACGTCCAGCTCGCGTGCGGTCAGGCGCTCGAGGAGCTCCGACCGCACCGGTGGCAGCACCGCGTCTCGATAGTCGGCGAGCACGCGGCCGACGATCGTCTCGTCGAGCCAGCCGCGACCTTCGGCAACCGAGCGCACCGCGCGGATGAGATCGGCCGCGCTCGAGTTCTTGAGGGCGAACCCCGCCGCGCCTGCGGAGATTGCGTCGTAGATCGTCTCGTCGTCGTCGAAGGTCGTGAGCACGAGCACCGGCGGGGCGTCGGGCCGGGCGCGGAGCTGCCGGCTGGCCCGCGCGCCGTCCATGCCCTTCATGCGGACGTCCATCACCACGACGTCGGGACGGCACTGGATGACCGCGGCCTCGACGTCGGAGCCGTCTTCGCATTCCCTGACGACGTCGAAGCCGTGACGGCGGTCGAAGATCCTCCGGAGGCCCTTCCGGACGAGGGACTGGTCGTCGACGATGAGCAGCCTGATCATCGGGCCGGTACCGCGACGTGGCGAGCGTCCGTCTCCGAGAGCGGGGGAAGCGGCAGGTGGCACTCGACGACCCAGCGGCGCCCCGACGGCCCGAAGCTGCAGACCCCGCCCAGCTGCTCGACCCGCTCGCGCATGCCTTGCACGCCGTGACCACCAGGCCCGGAAGCGTCCCCCGGGGCCCCCAGCGCGTTGGTGATCCGGACGGAGAGCTCGCCGTGGGCGGCGACGATGGCCACTTGGGCCGACGAGCCCGGTGCGTGCTTGACCGCGTTCGCGAGCGACTCCTGCACGATGCGATAGACCACGGACCAGGTCTCGGAATGATCCGCGGCCAAGCCCTGGTCGCGCGCCGGGATGTGGAGATCGAGCCGGGTGTCGAGCCCGGCCCGGCGATACGAGGCGATGAGTTCCCAGATCGACGCGGCGACGCCGGGGCCGGGCGTCTCGTGCGCACACGTGGGGCCGAGGAGGCCTACGACGCGGCGAATCTCGTCGAGGCTACGGCGTCCTTCGGTGATCGCCTCGTCGAGGGCCTCGTTGGCCTCGTCGGGATCGTGCGCGACCAGCGCGCGCGCGCCGTTCAGCTGCAGCATGATCACGCTCAGTGAGTGAGCGATCGCGTCGTGCACGTCGCGCGCGATCCGCCGGCGCTCCTCGGCCGCGGCGTGGCGGGCGAGGACCTCGGCCGTCTCTCGCTCCTTCAGCACGAGAAGGCGGCTGCCGCGCATCGCCAACCCGAGTGCGAAGCCGAGCTCGATGTAGGACTTCCAGATGAACCACGAGGAGCTCTCGACGAGGGTCGCCCGGGCGATCACGACGCCCGCCGACACGGCCGCGAAGGCGAAGCCCCGCCAGAAGCCGCCGAACACGGTGACCCGGGCCGTGCCGAGCGCGAGCAGGGCCATGCAGACCGGCGGTGCGCCGGCGAGCGCGAGCAGCGCGGGCGGGACGAGCACAGCGGCCGTCACCGCCGGCGACGTCGACGTGATCCAGGACCGACGCCACCACGGCGCGACGGCGAGGAGCACGAGGCCGATCTCGACCACGTCGTCGAGCGCGGTCGTCGTCCGGGAGACCAATCCGAGCGACGCCGACGGGAGCAGCGTCAGCGCGCCGAGCACGGTGGCGCAGAGCACGGCACCGCGCAGGACCCACTCGGGAATCCCGTGGTCACCGCGCGGCACTCCTGCCCGATCCCCGTTCGGAGGAGCCTTCACCGAAGCCTCCCACCCGCCTGTGCGGACCATCCTCGTGTTTCGGGCAATTGTGCCATCATCCTCCACAGCGAGCAATTGCATCAGACCCTGCGCGAAGCTCCTTGGTCGCCCTTTTCGAGCACGCCGGAAGAGCCGTTCTGAGTTACTCGACGGAGGCCGCCTCCGCCCGGGGGCCGACTCTTCGCCGGCCGCGTGGCGGAGCGCGTGCGGATCGGCGTGACCACGAGCAGCGGATGGCGGCCCGCACTCGGCCGCGGGCATTGCTCTCAAGATGCTCATTGGGGTCGCAATGGCCAGAGGCCTCTCGCCCTTGCGCGCGATCCGCGGTTCCCGCAAGGGAAGCGACGCGGCCATGGGGGAGGGAGACGGACGGCCGATGTCCCCTCCACGGGCACGTGCGCGTGGAACGCGCGGGAGCGGCACGCTGCCGTTCGAGCCGCCGGGCTCGATCGCCCGCTGGAACTTGCAGACGAGAACGAGCCCTCCCGCGTGAGGTCGGTCGAGCGTGGGCGGCCTGCTCCAATCCAATTCCTTCCGTTCCGTCTCTCGCCTCGCCTCGCTCGTCGTCGATCGCGGCCGTGCAGCGCGCGTTGTCGCGCGATCTGACACCGCGTTAGATCACCGTCTGACCCAGTACCTGGCGCACACGTTGCCGTTACAGCGCGCGCCAATAGGGGGCCGCGGTCCCGAGCACCGCAGCTCGCGCGGAGATCGGTGTCTACGCGCTCTCGACGGCGACCCGGTCATTTCTTGACTTGCCCGGTGCATCGCTTTCTTGGCTTTCCAGGCCCCCGCCCATTGGCCAGCGTCCCACGGTCACGTGGACGAGGGCGCCGACGTAGCAGGAGGCCGCGACAAGGGACGCGACTGCGAATCCCCAGTTGATCGCCACGGCGACACCGAGCACTGAAGCGAGGACCGACGCGACGCCGTTGACGCCCCACGCGTAGGCGACGCTCCTCGGATACAACGCCTCGAAGCGCCGCAGTCCGAGCGGCAGCGCCATCCCCATGAGGACGCCGTAGGGAACGAGAAAGGCGACCGAGAACATCGCCCGGGCGGGAAAGGGCCAGTCGATCAACGAGCTCAGGAGCGGCTGTAGGCCGTACGCCGTCGCGCCGATCACGAGCGCGATGAGCACGAGGACGACTTCGAGCGTCCGCCGATTGCGGGGCAGCCGTGAAGACAGGTACGAGCCGATACCGGAGAACACCAAGAGAGAGAACAACACGACGGACAGCGCGTATGTCGGGAATCCGAGGAACAGCACGAAGCGCTGCACGAGGACGATCTCGAGCACGAGGAACCCGAGTCCGATAAGAGCGAAGTACAGGAGCGCTGAGAGCTTGGGCCGAGTCACGCTCGATGCGAGCGGGAGCGGCATGAGGAAGGCGATGATCGCAAGCACCGTGAGGATGCCGAGCGTCAGCATGAGGACGTCGTAGGGGTCTGCACCGTAGATGTAGCCCTTGCTCTTGCTGCCGATCTGGCTGATCCGCTTCATGTTGAAGAAGAAGGGCTTGTCGTCGGTGGGCGGGCAGACGTTTAGGGAGTAGTGCGTGCAGAAGGTGTTCCATCCGGGCGCGTCGTGCAACTCCTTCCACGCGCCGACGTAGGGGCCGCCGGGCGAAGAGAGGAGGCCGAGACCTCTCTGCGCAGCGAGGTCCTTGATCCGTGCGAGCTCGCCGTCGGAATAGGGCGTCAGCCTCGCGAGCACCGTGCCGTATTTCTCACCAAAGAGGTCTCGCCCACGGATCACGACGACATTGCGGCTCGGGTCCTTGACGCCGCGGTGTTCCAGCGCTGCGTAGGTAAGGACGGTCGCGCGCAGGGCCTCTTGGCCGACGAGCTTGATCCGACGCGAGACGTTGAGCACCCCATTCGGCCGTAGATGATCGAAGTACTCGTCGAAGGCCTGCTTTGTGTAGAGGTTGTTCTCCGTCAACGCGAAGCCCTGAGCGGAGTTCGCGCTCAACGTGTCGGTGAAGCCGATATGGATCTGGTTGTACTTGGTTTTCCGCGACGCGAGCACAGAGCGACCGTCACCGATCGTGGTGTGCACGCCTGGAAGGGTGTAGGGACGGCCCGACAGCTCGCCGAGGTCAACATCCACGACATGACGGATGCCCGCGTTCAGCTCGATCACGTCGACCGGTCGCTGCTTTTCGGCTAGGGCGTTGTAGATGTCGCGGCCTCCGCCGCCACCGATGACGAGCGCGTGCCCGCCGGGACCGCTGAGTTCGTACCCGATGCTCTGTGGGCCGACTTTCATCGCTGACCAGTCGGGGATCACTCCGTTGCGGACGACGGGCACCGGCGTGGATACGCGGTCGTAAAAGAGCGCCGCGAACGCGGCGAATCCACCGCTGATCGGAAACCGAAATCCCTGCACGCGCGAAAGCGGAGTCCAGAGGTCCGCGACCCGCTTCGAACCGCTCGGCTGTGGGTAGTTCGGAGCGATGTAGAGGATCGACGTCGAGCCTGCGATGACGGTGAGGACTACACCGCTCGCCGCGACGATTAGCCCGGCCCGGGCTACAGCGCCGCTGCCAGTCGCGAACAAGACGGCGGCGATCGCGGCCACGATCCCGATGACGATCATGACGGCGGGCGGGGGATAGAAGAGGGCGGGCACGATGATGCCGGCCCCCAATCCGGCACCCACGAGGTCCCACGCGTACACACGTCCTACCCAGGTCGCATACCCTCGAATGGCGAGCGCGACCACGATCCCGGCTGCAAAGGCCGGGAGCGCGGCGAGCACGCAAGTGAAGGCCAGCTTGAGCGCGAAGGCGAACGTGACGTCTTGGTCGAAGCTGAATTCGATGTGGGCAAGGACAAACGGAGCGACGATGAGGAGGGCGGCGTAGGCAACGGCCCATGCGCCAAGCGCGGACTCCAGAGGGCGTCGGTCGAACCAGCCCGGGCGTACGTAGACGATGAGGGCGCCGCCACCGGTGCCGAGCAGGGCCAGCGAGATGGCGAGGAAGCTGAAGTGATACGCCAAGACTGCGGCGAGGAGCCGAGTCAACACCACCTGGAAGGCGAGCGTGCACGCGGTGATGAGCGCCACGGCGAGCAGGACTCGGCGGCTGGGCCGGCGCTCGTTCATGCGGGGCGGAACCTAGCCCGCGCGCCATCCAGGCACCAGCGGACGCGCCAGCGTCACATTCGGCTTCGCCAACCTCGACACCCAACCGCGCTGGCACGACCAGCTCATCAACCACGTCCGACACCGACTCGAGAGCAGTTAGACACGCGCCGCATCCAACCAACACCTGAATCGCCCCGGACATGCGCATGGCGAGCTGCTCTCGGAGTGCACTGGGCATGGTGATCACAAGATCGCCGAGCTGGTAGAGCGCGCCAGCTCGAGCTTTGACGGCGCCGTCGCGAGCGACGACGAGTTGCCGGGTCGCTTCCACGATGCCGGTGCTGTCCGTGGCGGCGCCGGTCGCCTCGCCGGAGAGCACCTTGCGCGCGGCAGCTTCGGCGTCGATGGATCGCTCTTGCCTCGCCGGGCGCGGGTGTGCGCATGGGGCCGGTTGATCTCTGGCCGGACCCCCATCCATTGGTCCACCAGCAGGGCGTTGAAGGATGCGATCTCGAGCAGCTGAGGCTGAGCGAACTGTGTGCCGTTGTCGCATCGGATGAAGCGGGGATGCGTGCCGCGCCAGCTCGCGATCTTGTCGAGGGTGGCCACGGTGGCATCAGCGTCGATGGCGTGGTCGACCAACGTCCTGGTTGGCTCCGTGGTCCCCGCTGGGCTCCTCGTCCTCCATGCCAGGCTCCCCGAGGGTCCTGAGGAGAGCGCCGGCTCCGAAGAGGAAGGTGACGATGCGAGCCTGGTCCCGCTCGAGCTGCCTGATCCGGTCCTCGGTCTTCTTTACCAATCGTGTGCTCCTCTCGTGGAGTGCAGATAACTCGGTGCCTTCCGCTCCGGGCCCTGTCGTGTCATTGCAGGTGAGAGCGGGAGTACGCACAGCGCAACCGGTCGGCTGACACCGCGTTAGATTCGGCCCGGCGCACACAGGCGAGGACGAGGGAGACGGGATGGCGCGCTTCACCGGCCGCGTCGCGATCGTGACCGGTGCCGGGTCGGGTCTGGGCCGTGCCACCGCGCATCGCCTCGCGGCCGAGGGAGCGCGCGTCGCCGTGCTCGATCTCGCCGGCGAGCGGGCCGAGGCGGTAGCGGGTGAGATCGTGGAGCAGGCCGGCACCGCGCGGTCGTACAAGGTCGACGTGACCGTCCCCGACTCGGTGCGCGGCGCGGTGGGCCAGGCCGCGGCCGACCTCGGGCGTCCCCGGGTGCTGGTCAACTCGGCCGGCATCGGCAAGTTCGGCCACACCACGGAGGTCCCGTTCGAGGAATGGTCGTCGATCATCGCCGTCAACCTCACCGGCACGTTCCTCGTGTGCCAGGCCACACTGCCGTACCTGCTCGACGGTGGCGGCGTGATCGTGAACGTCGCGTCGAACGCCGGTCTCATGGGCCAGCCCTACTCGGCCGCGTACTGCGCGTCGAAAGGGGGCGTGATCAACCTCACCCGCGCGCTCGCGCTCGAGTATCGAGAGCGGGGTGTGCGCATCAATGCGGTCGCGCCCGGCGCAATGAAGACCCCGATGGTCCGCGGGTTCACGATGCCCGAGGGCGTCGACTTCCGGGAGTTCGATCGGGTCAACTCGCCGCTCGGGCCGAGCGAGCCCGAAGAGCTCGCGGGGCTCATCGCCTTCATCGCTTCCGACGACGCGCCGTCCATGATCGGCTCGATCGTCTCGGCGGACGGCGGGATCACCGCGTGAGCGCGACGTCCACCATGCGGAGGGCGCTGCGATGATCGACGACGCCCGCGGTCTCTGGGACCTGATCGAGCGCCGCGCGGCAGCGACGCCGAGCGCGCTGATGGCCGTCGACGAGGACAAGCGCACACTGAGCTTCGTGGAGTACCGGGTCGCGGCCGAGCGGACCGCGGCCGGACTCCGCCAGCTCGGCGTGGGCGAGGGCACGCCGGTGTCGTGGCAGCTCCCCACCTGGATCGAGTCGATGGTGCTGGTGGCCGCGCTGGCCCGGCTCGGCGCGGTCCAGAACCCGATGCTGCCGATCTACCGCGAGCGCGAGGTGCGCTTCATCACGCAGCAGACCGGTGCCCGTCTCCTCATCGTCCCGTCGGTGTGGAAGGGCTTCGACTTCGGGACGATGGCGATGGGCGTCGCGAAGGAGATGGGCGGGCTCGAGGTGCTGGTCGCGGATCGTTCGCTGCCGGAAGCCGACATCGAAGGTCTTCCGCCGGCGAGCCCGTCGGAGGACGCGATCCGGTGGGTCTTCTATACGTCGGGCACCACGGCCGACCCGAAGGGGGCACAGCACACCGACCTCACCGTCATGGCCTCGGCCATCGGCATGGCGAAGGCGGTCGAGATCACCGACGCCGACCGCAGCGCGCTCGTCTTCCCGTTCACGCACATCGGCGGCATCGGATGGCTGTTCACGGCGCTCATGACGGGCTGCCGCCAGATTCTGGTAGAGGCGTTCGACCCGGCAGTCACCATCGAGGTGCTCCGCCGAGAGGGCGTGACCCTCGCCGGGGCAGGCACGCCGTTCCACATGGCCTACCTCGCCGCGCAGCGCGCCCATCCGGAGGAGCGGCTCTTCCCCGAGGTGCGCGCGTTCCCCGGCGGCGGCGCGGCCAAGCCGCCCCAGCTCCACTACGAGGTGAAGCGAGAGCTCGGCGGGGTCGGCATCGTCTCCGGCTACGGGCTCACCGAGTGCCCCATCCTCGCCATGGCCTCGGTGCACGATCCCGACGAGAAGCTGGCCGAGACCGAGGGCCGCACCACGCCGGGCGTGCAGGTTCGGGTGGTCGCGCTCGACGGCCGCGTGGTGGGAGCGGGCGAGGAGGGCGAGATCCGCGTGCGGGGTCCTCAGCTCTTCCACGGCTATCTCGACCGGTCGCTCGATGCCGATGCGTTCGACGCCGACGGCTTCTTCCGCACCGGCGACCTCGGCATCGTCGATGCCGAAGGTTATGTCACCATCACCGGCCGCGTGAAGGACGTGATCATCCGCAAGGGCGAGAACGTCAGCGCGAAGGAGGTGGAGGATCTTCTCTTCACGCATCCGAAGATCGCCGATGCGGCCGTGATCGGTCTTCCCGATCCCGCGCTCGGGGAGCGCTGCTGCGCGGTGGTGGTATCCGCAGCCCCGCAGGACCCGCCCACGCTGCCCGAGCTGTTCGAGTTCCTGAAGGGCGAGGGGCTCATGGTGCAGAAGATCCCCGAGCAGCTCGAGGTGGTCGCCGTGCTGCCTCGGAACCCGGCCGGCAAGGTGCTCAAGCACGAGCTCCGCGCGCAGTACGGCTCATAGGCCGGCTCGTCGCGATGCCACTGCCCGAGGAGCTGCATGAGCTCGCCCGCCGGGTCTCCAACTGGGGTCGCTGGGGCGCCGACGACGAGCGCGGCACGCTCAACCTCATCGACGCCGCCGCGGTACAGCGAGGCGTCGCCTGCGTGCGCAAGGGCGTCGCCTTCTCGCTCGCCATCCCCTTCGACGCCGACGGACCGCAGCTCGGAACGATCCCCGGCCGCGTCAACCCGATCCACACCGTCACCGCGGTCAACGTGGCGTTCACGGGCGACCCCGACGACTTCACGACCAGCGACGACCGGGTCGACCTCGGCGTACAGGCCGCCACCCACTGGGACACGCTCGCTCACGTGGGCTACGGAGGCGTCCTCTACAACGGCGTGCCCAACTCGGTCGTCACCGAGGCCGATGGCGCGACCCGGCTCGGCGTGGAGGCGATCGGTCCGGTCACCAGCCGCGGCATCGTCCTCGACGTCGCCCGCGCGCTCGACGAGGATCCGCTTCCGGGCGGTCACCCCATCACCGCCGACGACCTCGACGCCGCGCTCGGCCTCACCGGCATCACGCCCGAGCCCGGCGACGTCGCGCTGGTGCGCACCGGCCAGCTCGCGGTGCTACGCGCCGGCGACAAGAAGCGGTTCAGCATGCAGAGCCCGGGCCTGTCGACGAAGTCCATCGAGTGGCTCCACGCCCACCAGTGGGCCGCGGTCGCGACCGACGCGCTCACGTTCGAGTGCTACCCCTGCGAGGACCCGGCCGTGCTGTTTCCCGTCCACATGATCCAGCTGCGCGACATGGGGCTGCTCCAGGGCCAATTGTGGGATCTCGACATGCTCGCGTCCGACTGCGCGTCGGACGGCGCCTACGGCTGCCTGCTGGTTGCCAACCCCGTGCCGATCACCCACGGGATCGGCGGCATCGTGGCCCCGGTCGCGGTGAAGTAGCCGACGGCGCGGGGCTCGGATGCGCACGATCGCGGTCACAGGCTCGGCCTCGGGACTGGGTGCGGCGATCCGCGGCATGCTCGAGGATCTGGACGACCGCGTGATCGGCGTCGACCTGCACGACGCCGAGGTCGTGGCCGACCTGTCGGCGCCGGAGGGACGGGCGGCCGCGATCGCGGGGGTGCAGTCCGCGGCCGGCGGCGCGCTCGACGGGCTCGTGGTCGGCGCGGGCCTGGGCCCGCACGTCGAGGACCGGGCGCGTATCGCGTCGGTGAACTACTTCGGCGCGGTCGAGCTGCTCGACGGGTTGCGCGGCGCGCTGGCCGCGGGTAGCGATGCGGCCGCGGTGGCGGTGTCGTCGAACTCGGCGACCGGCGATCCGAGCATCGACCCCGAGCTGGTCGACGTGTTCCTCTCCGGCGACGAGGGGGAGGCCCGGCGGCGCGCGCCCGCGGCCGGTGGCATGGTCTACGGCGCGTCGAAGCGGGCGCTCGCCCGGGCCGTGCGTCGCCGGGCCACCGGGTGGGCCGAGGTCGGCGTACGCCTCAACGCGGTCGCCCCGGGTCCGTTCGCCTCGCCGATGATGGACGCGTTGCTCGACTCGCCGGTGCGCCCGATGATCGAGGCGTACCCGATCCCGATGGGGCGTCGGGGAGAGGTGGTCGAGGTGGTGGGCGCCGTCGTCTTCCTCCTGTCGGCCATGGCTTCGTGGATCCACGGCAGCGTGCTCTTCGTCGACGGCGGGACCGACGCCCTCCTCCGTCCCGACGCGATCTGAGTGCGCGATCTCACGAAACCGGCGTCCGGGTCGTTGAATGAGGGTGTGAGCCTGCCGCCGTTCCAGATCTTCCTCGACCGCCACCGCGAGGTCGTGTACCGGTTCCTCGTGTTCGCCGTGGGGCCGGACGAGGCCCACGACTGCGCACAGGAGACGTTCCTGGCCGCGTTGCGCGCCTACCCGCGACTCACGGAGGGCTCGAGCCTGCGGGCGTGGGTGCTGACCATCGCCCACCGCAAGGCCATCGACACGCATCGGGCTCGTCGGCGACGGCCGGTACCGACGGCCGTCGTGGACCACGCGAGCGTCGATCCGCCCGCGCTCCCGGAGCCGGGCCTGTGGGAGGCAGTGGCCAAGCTCCCTTCCAAGCAGCGGTCGTCGGTCGTGCTGCGGTTCGTGGCCGACCTCCCGTTCGCTCAGGTGGGCGAGATCGTGGGGTGCTCCGAGGGGGCGGCTCGCCAGAACGTGCGTCAGGCCCTGGCACGTCTGCGAGAGGAGTACCCGGATGAAGGTGCCCGATGAAGGTGCGCATGAACGTACGTGAGGTCGAAGCCGCGCTGCGGCGTGCCCGCAGGTTCGACGTGCGCGCGCCCGCGGTCCGCGTCGCGTCGTCATTGGCCGGACCGGCGGCGCGCCGCGGCCTGCTCGACGTGGCGGTGGCGTCGTTCGAGTCGCCTCTCGGCGAGCTGACCCTGGCGGCGACGCCGCGTGGCCTGGTGCGTATCGGCTTCCCCGGTGAGCCGGTCGCCGACGAGCTGGCCCGGCGCCTGTCGCCGCGTGTCCTGACCGACACGGCTCGGCTCGACCGGGCACGACGCGAGCTCGACGACTACTTCGCCCGCAGACGCCGCCGGTTCGACCTCCGGATCGACTGGAGCCTCACCACCGTGTTCGGCCGGCGGGTGCTCGAGGCCGCGCGCCGCATCGCGCCCGGCAAGGTCGCGACCTATGGCGAGATCGCGGCGCGCGTCGGCAAGCCGCGCGCGGCGCGCGCCGTCGGCAACGCGCTCGGCTCCAACCCGGTCCCGATCGTCGTGCCGTGCCATCGCGTCGTGGCCGCCGCCGGCGGTCTGGGCGGCTACGGCGGCGGCGTCGAGCGCAAGGTGCTGCTGCTCGAGCTCGAGGCCACGGCGGCCGCGAATCGCTAGGGTCGCGGCCTTGCGCCGGCGATCGCGAGCCCTGGTGTTGGAGCGACCTCGCGAGCTCGTGCCGCGCGCGCTCGGTCTCCCCACGATCGGGAGCGACGACGGGCTGCTCCGCGTGGAGGCGTGCGGGTTGTGCGGCACCGACCACGAGCAGTACACCGGTCACCTGCCGGCCGGCTTCGCGTTCGTTCCCGGCCACGAGACCGTCGGCATCGTCGAGGAGATCGGAGAGCGGGCGGCGCAGCGTTGGGGTGTGGCCGCAGGCGACCGCGTGGTGGTGGAGGTGTTCCAGTCGTGTCGCGACTGCGACGCATGCCGCGGCGGCGTCTATCGCCGCTGCGAACGCCACGGTCTCGCCGACATGTACGGCTACATCCCCGTCGACAGGGCGCCCGGGCTCTGGGGCGGGTACGCCGAGTACCAATACCTCGGGCCCGACACGATGCTGCTCCCGGTGCCGGCCGGGCTCGATCCGGTCGTGGCCGCGTTGTTCAACCCGCTCGGCGCCGGCCTGCGCTGGGCCATGAGCGTTCCCGAGACGCAACCGGGAGACGTGGTCGCGGTGCTGGGCCCGGGCGTGCGCGGGCTGTCGGCAGTGGCGGCCGCGAAGGAGGCCGGCGCGGGATTCGTGATGGTCACCGGCCTGGGCGAGCGCGACGCGACCAGGCTCGCGATCGCGCGCGACTTCGGCGCCGACATCGCCGTCGACGTCGCCGCGCAGGATCCCGAGCAGGCTCTGCGCGCGGCCACCGGTCGGCTCGCCGATGTCGTGGTCGACGTCACCGCGAAGGCGCCGGCCGCCTTCGCGCAGGCCGTCGGGCTGGCCGCGGTGGGCGCTACGGTCGTGCTCGCCGGGACCCGGGGCTCGGCCGAGACGCCCGGGCTCTGGCCCGATCTCATCGTCTACAAGGAGCTCCGGATCGTGGGTGCGCTGGGAGTCGACGTGGCTGCCTACCGAGCCGCGCTCGAGCTGCTCGCGTCGGGCCGTTATCCCTTCGCCGAGCTTCCCCGCCGGGTCGTCGGTCTCGACGGCGCCGAGGATCTGCTCCGCACGATGGCGGGCGAGGGTGACGAGCCGCCGCCGGTGCACGGGGTGCTGGTGCCGTGAGCGAGGCCCGCGTCCCTCGGCTCTCGCACGACGACACCGTCGCGGCCGCCGAGCAGGTCGGGCTGCCGACGTACCTTGCCGACCTCGACGTGTTCCGGGTGCTGTTCCGTCACCCGCCGCTGGCGCGCGCGTTCAACAACCTCCTCGCGCAGCTCCTGTTCAAGAACCGCCTCGACGCGCGGCTGCGCGAGCTCGTCATCATGCGGATCGGCTGGCAGACGGGCTCGGTCTACGAGTGGACGCAGCACTGGCGGATTGCCCGCAGCCTCGGTGTCGCAGTCGACGACCTTCTCGCGGTGCGCGAGTGGCGCGCCTCCGACCGGTTCGGGCCCGCCGAGCAGGCCGTGCTCACCGCCACCGACGAGGTGCTGTCCGACGGGATGATCAGCGCGGCGACGTGGGCCGCGTGCGCGGCGGAGCTCGAGAGTCCCGAGGAGCTGCTCGAGCTGGTGACCGCCATCGGCGGGTGGCACATGGTGTCGGCGATGCTGCGCAGCCTCGAGGTGCCGCTCGAGGACGGCGTCGAGGCCTGGCCGCCCGACGGCTGCGTGCCCGAGAGCGCGCGCTCGTGAGGTTCGGCCTGCTCTACGAGGTCGAGGTCCTGCGCCCGTGGACCGAGCGGAGCCAAGCCGACGCGTTCTGGCAGGCCATCGAGCAGGTGCGGGTGGCCGAGGAGGTCGGGTTCGAGTACGCCTGGTCGGTCGAGCACCACTTCATGGACCAGTTCTCACTCTCCTCGGCCCCCGAGGTGTGGCTCGCGGCGCTGGCCCAGCACACGTCGACCATTCGTATCGGCCACGGCGTCGTGCTCCTCCCGTTCGGCTACAACCACCCGGTGCGCGTCGCCGAGCGCGCCGCCACGCTCGACATCGTGAGCAACGGTCGCCTCGAGCTGGGTACGGGGCGTTCGGTGACCATGTTGGAGATGGAGGCGTTCGGGGTCGACCCCTCGCGGACGCGTGCGGAGTGGGACGAGGCGCTCCACATGATCCCGAAGATGTGGATGCAGGACGAGTTCTCGTGGGATTCGGAGCTCATCACCGTGCCGCCCCGCAACGTCTTGCCGAAGCCCGTGCAACGCCCCCACCCGCCGCTGTGGGCGGCGGGGACCCAGCCGTCGACGGCCGAGGTCGCCGGCGAGCGGGGCGTCGGCTTCCTGCACTTCAGTCTGTCGGATCCCGAGGGGCTCGACCAGAAGGTCGACGCGTACCACAAGGCGATCGCGCGCGCCGAGCCAGTTGGCGCGACGGTCAACGACCAGTTCGCCGCGTTCACGATCATGTTCTGCGGCGAGAGCGATGACGACGCGTTCGCGCGCGCGGGTGCCGGCGCGGAGTGGTACACCGACACGACAGAGGTCCTCTACTCGCTGTGGGCCGAGTCCACCGAGGAGAGCTACGCGTGGTACCGCCGGCACTTCGAGACGGTGGGCTCGCGCCGGGCCGACGTGCGGAAGATGGCCGCCAGCCACACGGTGTGCGTCGGCGGGCCCGAGAGCTGCCGGGCCACCGTCGACTGGTACGAGAGCCAGGGCGTCGACCAGCTCATCTTCCTGGTGCAGGCGGGCGAGATCCGCCACGCCGACGTCCTCGACTCGCTCCGCCGCTTCGGCGCGGAGGTCATCGTGGCACGCCGCTGAAGGATCGGGGCACGACCCCGACCCGACCGTATGATCCCGGGCGGCTCGCGAGAGCAGGAGGGTGCCGTGCAACGTGTCGGCGTGTCGATCACGATCTCCGGGCTCAGCCGCCTGTTCGGTGCCGACCTCGCCGCGGTGCTCGACTTCGCCCGCATCTCCGACGACTACGGCATCGATCAGCTCGTGCTCCCCGACCACGTCGTGATCGGCCCCCGCACCGACCGCTACCCGTTCGCGAGCAAGTTCCCGTACCCACCCGAGGAGCCCTGGCTCGAGCCGCTGACGACGCTCGCCGCGATCGCCGGCGCCACCACCCGGGTCCGCATCGGCACCGGCATCCTCATCGCGCCGCTCCGGCCCGCGGTGCTCATGGCCAAGACCGTGGCGACGCTCGACGTGCTCTCGGCGGGACGACTCGACCTCGGGCTCGGCACCGGATGGCAGCCCGAGGAGTTCGACGCGCTGGGGATCCCGTTCGACGGGCGCGCCGCCCGCCTCGACGACACGGTCCGCGCGTGCCGCACACTGTGGACGGCGGATCCGCCGACTTCGTTCTCCTCGCCCACGGTCGCGTTTGACGACGTGTGGTGCCTCCCGAAGCCGGTGCAGTCCGGCGGGGTGCCGGTGTGGTTCGGCGGCGGCCCGACCGAGGCGACCGCCCGCCGCATCGCCGAGCTCGGCGACGGATGGCTCCCGGTCGGCGTGATGCCGAAGGAGCAGCTCGAGGTGGGGATCGAGCTCATCCGCGCCGCGTTCACGGCCGCGGGACGCGATGCGCGTGCGCTGGGCGTGCGGGCCGGCGTGCCGGTGGTCACCGACGCCGACGGGCACCTCGACATCCACCGCACCGTCGCGCCGGTTCCCGAGCTGGCCGAGCTCGGGGTCACGATGGTCTCGTTGGGCCTCGGTCGCTTCCTCCGCACCGCGGCCGACCTCGGGCCGTTCGTGGAGCAGGTCGCGCGCGCCTTCGCGGTGTGAGCCGCCAGTGACGCGGCCGGCTCAGGTGCCGTTCGTGCTCGGCTTCGACTGCTCGCCGCTGTCGGGCGGTTCGGCCTGGGCGCCCTCGTCGAGTCCCTTGCGGAACTCCTTGGACGCCTGACCCATCGAGCGGGCCAGCTTCGGGATCTGCGAGCTCCCGAAGAGCAACGCGACGATCACGAGCGCGATCAGGATCCCCTCCATAGACACGGCGAGCACGGGTGCGGGCTGCATGGTCACTCCTGACGCCGGGGCCCGGGAGCCAGGGTACCGCCGCGTCGAGGGCGCGGCGTCGCGGCCCGTCGTGACGGTCGCGGTGTGCCAACCTGGGCGTCCGCGACGGGAGCCGTCCGGATCACGCCTATGCGCCCCTTCCGTACTCGTCCCCGCATGCGCCCGTGGTCCCTCGCTTCCCTTGCCGGCCTCGTGGTGCTCGGCGCGGCGTGCACGAGCGGGGGCTCGAGCGCACCGGCCAACGCCAGCTGGCCCGTAGGGTCGACGACGCCGACCTCACCGCCGGGGGGGATGGCCCCGCCGTCGCATCCGTCCCTCGATTGGAGCACGTGCGAGGGCGGCGAGTGCGCCCGCCTCTCGGTACCGCTCGACGACGCGGCGCCGGGCGGCAGGCAGATCGAGCTGGCGCTGCTCCGGGTCCCGGCCCGTGACCGCGAGCATCGCGTCGGCTCGTTGCTCGTCGACCCGGGCGGCCCCGGCGCGTCCGGCGTCGACCTCGCGCGATCGTTGCGTGACCAGCTCCCGGCGGAGCTCCGCAACCGCTTCGACGTCGTGGGCTGGGACCCGCGGGGCTCGGGAGCGAGCACGGCAGTCGATTGCGGAACCGATCTCGACTACCTGTTCGAGCTGAACACCGCGCCCGCCGACGCTGAGCAGCGTCTCACGCTCGAGGCAGCGAGCAAGCGATTCGCCGACGAATGCCAGCGGCTGAGCGCCGACGTTCTCCCGCGTATCTCGTCGCTGAGCACGGTGCGCGACATGGACCGGATCCGGGCCGCGCTCAACGAGGACAAGCTGACGTTCCTCGGCTTCTCGTACGGCACCTACCTCGGTGCGTTGTACGCACAGACGTTCCCCGACCGTGTGCGCGCCCTCGTGCTCGATGGCGCGATCGACCCCGCCCTCGGCCCGGACGAGGCGCTCGTGCAACAGGCCCAGGGATTCGAGCTCGCCCTGCACGACTTCCTCGCGGACTGCTCGACTCGCTCGAAGTGCCGGTTCCATTCGGGTGGCAACGCCGCCGGTGCCTTCGACGCGCTCGTGGCTCCCCCCCCCC
>Ga0209515_10003441_pt1 | contig 22696 bp, 18 predicted proteins | sample Subgroupgradi54m_FD_187454 | JGI IMG/M metagenome (GOLD analysis project Ga0209515, IMG submission 187454) | Subsurface groundwater microbial communities from S. Glens Falls, New York, USA - GMW60B uncontaminated upgradient, 5.4 m (SPAdes)... ... | reverse complement strand
CCAAGATTACCATTTGAATTAACCATAAACTTGCTAACTCCTGCTACTTGAAAGTTTGCTAAGTCGCCGGTGTATCCTGATGCAAAGTTGGTCGCATATCCGGTTCCGTTTACAGAACCAATAAATCCGTTTGCCGCTCCTGCAAATCCACCACTGCCAAGATTGAGCAGTCCATAATTGTTAGATGCACCTGGCGCACTGGTGATTCGAAGACCTGCCGGTGCGGTTAAGTTAAGCCCTTGAATGCCAGAGCCATTGGTATGAGAGAAGCCAACTGAGGAGTTATTTCCGTCGGTGGCATTTCTAAAGTATAGGTTGGTACTTGCATCCATTAAAATGTTTGGCATTATAAATACTCCACTATTGGCATTTGTGAATCTCAAATCGTTATTGGTGAGGTAACCGACTCGCACTGCGGTTAGGTTGGCAGTAAATCCACTATTGCTACTGGTTATGCTGAGTGCATTGCCACTGGTATTGACTACATTAAGTGTTGCATCTGGCCCCGTTGTCCCGATGCCCACATTACCAGAGGATGTCACAACTAATCCATTTGACCCACCTACGTTTACATGGAAGAGTTGATTTGGACTACTTGTCCCAATTCCCACATTCCCACTCATAAAGTCAGCTGCATAAGTACCATTGCCAATGACATCGAGTTTGGTAAGTGGTGTTACTGTTCCGATTCCTAGATTACCATTGGAGTCAAGGATCATTCTATATGCGGAAGCTGTGAAATCGTAGAAAGCTAGGCGTCCAGCACCAGCACCCGATCCTGTTCCAGTTGAATATATGTCGTACCTTCTTCCGCCCGAGCCATCATTTTGAATATTAATTCCAGGATTAACAGCAGTAGTTGTAGACAACTTAATCCCAGTTTGTTCCGTTGTTGTAACAACATGCAGAGGAGCCAGAGGTCCCGTTGTCCCTATCCCCACGTTACCATTCGCATCAATTGCCAGACCACTGTTTGTTCCTCCAGAGGTTGTCAGTGCAATCGCATTACTTCCAATTCTCCACAACCCTGCTCCTGTGGAGTTAGTAAAGTTAAGGGCGGGAGTTGTGGCACTCCCATTGGCCAGGGAGAGGGTAGAGGAGTAGGTGGTGGCACCATCCAGAGTCAAAGCACCAGTAATATGGCTTGTCCCAACAACCTCAAGGGCATAGTTTGGCGAGGTGGTGCCAATACCAACATTTCCTGAGACTCCAAGACTTGCGCCTGATGCGAGGTTCTGTGTTCCTGTATATCCAAAGAGACCGCCGCCTGCCACACTCAACCGTGCCCCTGGGGAAGAAGTGCCAATCCCCAAATTCCCCGAAATATACGTATTGTGTGCCACAATGCCGTTGGCCACAAAGTTGTGGGTGCCTTCGATTGCAAGGTCATACACCTGCTCCTCTCCTACGTATTCTATGGAGACGATTTGGTCCCATTGAAACTTATTGTTGCTTATGGTAGAGTAGGAATCAATGGAGTTATCGATTTCTACTGCTTCACTGAAAGTTTTCTCAGCCATTTGTTCAAACCTTGTTGTCGTCTGGCTGATAGCAGCTTTTGCTGCACCCGATTTATTGCTATTGACACGAAACTTATTTTCTGCTATTTTGGTTTGGTACGCTGCTGTTTGGGCAGAAAAGATACTGGAGAAAGTATGAACTTGGATCAAATTTTCACTTTGGGAAATATCGCTACTGCTTTGCTGGTCATAGCTTTCGTTTTGGTCTATATGGCTTCTGGCAAAACCCCCACTCGTTCTAGAAGATAAATCAGCCACCGCAATCTTATCTCCCACTCCCAGACCTGTTACCTTTATCCATCCAGCATCTTTGATGGGGGAATCGTATTCAATATCTTTAGCGTCTAGCGTATAGCGTCTAGCGTCTAGTTTTACCAAGTACGGATGGTTGCCTGTAGTCCTAATCTCTTTCCCAGACACAGTTTTGAGTCTAAAGACTGGCTTGACCCCCATATCCAAGAGAGCATTCACTTGGGCAGGGACAAACTTGCCGCTCTCTTGATCAAGCGTAAAGACTTTCTGGCCTGGTGTTATTTGATCCACCCTAATGTGTTTTCCATCCTCGCTTACAAGAATGGAGTCTCCCGTCACACACTGTCCCTCCACATGCAGCTTGGCAATGGGGGAGGTGGTTCCTACTCCAACATTTCCCGTTGCACCAATATATAGCCCCGATGTTGCAGCGCCGCTGGTGGTTAACGCCAAAGTATTAACACTTGGAGACCAGAGTCCAGTGAAAGGAGAAGCAGTAAAATTAAGAGCTGGTGTTCCACTAGTTCCATTGGTAAGGGAGAGGGTGGAGGAGTAAGTAGACGCGCCTCCCACAGTGAGCGCGCCTGTTATATTGGTTGTCCCCACCACCTGCAAATTGTAGGCAGGAGATGTAGTGCCAATGCCTACGTTACCTAACACTGCAAGACCATTGGTTGGAGCAGCTTGTGTCCCACTGTACCCAAACAACCCACCACCTGCAACTGCCAGCTGGGCACCTGGGGAGGAAGTCCCGATACCAAGGTTTCCTCCAAAGATATCTGCAGTTCCTAAGATGGAAAGTTTATTTGTGGGAGCAGTTGTCCCTATCCCAACTCTTTGATTTGTGGTATCAACATCAAACAGATTATTTACTCTAAACGCTGTGGCGGAAGAATCAAGTGTTAGATTAACCAGCCCAGAGGTGGCAGTTAAGTTTAATGCTCCTGTACTCAAAGTTAATCCGTTCGAAGCAGTCAGAGTCGATGCAAAACTTCCTGTGCTGTCAAAAGTAGTAGCTCCGGTAACGTGCTGGGTGCCGATAACCTCAAGTTTATAGTTTGGGGAGGTGGTACCAATGCCAACGTTACCAGAGATTGCAAGGCCATTGGACGGGCCTGCTGTGCCACCCTGGCCATAACCAATCACCGTATTCCCGTTGATTTGCACAAAAGCGCCAGGCCCAGTTGTTCCAATTCCCACATTGCCTGTGCCATTGGGCATAAGAGAAAGATTTTGATTTGCTCCCGTGGTAATGCCGTAGTTGAAGCCATCCAGCGTAAGACCGGCATACGAATTGATAGTGCCGGTAATGTGCAGCCGAGAGTTAAGAGTAAACTCTTTGCCTGTTGTTGTGGTTGCGGTGCTTGAGTCCCAGCCAAAAACAGCATTCGGCGTAGGTGTTGTTTGACCCCTGGCAAATACTAAGGTCGAATTTGATGTATCGCCGTTTGGAGCAGCTGAATTAATTGTCCAAGAAGCATTGCTGGTTGACCCACCAGTAACAGTTCCGGCAAGGCTTGTCGCATCGATGGTGTTAAAGTACCCGGTGCCAAACCGAATAGCAGATGAGCCAATATCAATGCCTCCTAAGCTCGCCAAAATTCTATTATCTACCGTCGTCGTACCACCGACATGAAGAGTACTAATTGGAGATGTTACTCCGATGCCAACATTGCCTGCTGCAAAGATGGCAGCGTAGTTATTGCTTGCTCCCGAGACAGTGGAGTACAGGCCAACATTGGTTGATGTGGTTCCTGTATTTGTTACAGAGTAATAGATGCCATACGCAGTGTGGGAAGCGTTGGCATTTGCTCCAGACCTTGCAACATTAAGTAAAATATCCGAACTGGAAGCAGTGCCGGCTGTAGAGGTTGAAGCCAAGTTTACCAGTCCACTGGTTGTGCCATTTCCTGTCCACGTATTCGAAGATCCTGTTGTAATATCCAACAGTCTTCCAGTGGTTACATTTGAAGAGTTGAGGTAGGAAAGTGTGCCTGTGGTTAAGGAAGCATCGGTAAGTGAAAAAGCAGATTGGGTGGTAGTTCCTGTGGCATTTGTCGATACCATCGAAAGAGTTCCGCCTGGTGTACTCGTTCCAATGCCGACGTTGCCTTGGATAATCAGTCCATCCGATGGGGCAGTGGGCGAACCTGCTGCGTAGCCACTGCCGATCGCCGCAGCTCCGGCAACTCCCAGAAGGGTAGTTGGATTCGTTGTCCCAATACCAACGTTACCAGCAGAGTTGATGGTGAGCGCCGAAGCTCCACCGGTTACTAGAGAGAGGCGGTTTGAGTCTATGCGATAGAGTCCTGTATCAGTGTCATTGGCAAACGTAAGGCTTGGGGCAGCATTGGTGCCATCTGCTAACTGGAGAGCTCCTCCAAAGGTGGAAGCTCCTGTGATGTTCGCAGTTCCCACCACCTGAAGGTTGTAAGCAGGAGAAGTGGTGCCAATCCCCACATTTCCTAAAACAGCAAGACCGTTGGCAGGGGCAGCTTGGGTGCCGGTGTAGCCAACAAGTGCACCTCCTGCAACAGCAAGTTTTGCGCCTGGAGAAGAGGTGCCAATGCCGAGGTTGCCGGCGAGTGTTGTTATGGCGTTTTGGATGGTTGCTGTTCCAGTGCTCGCTCCTATTGTCAATGTTGTTGCGGCACCTGCAAAGTTGACTGTCGAAGCTGACCCATTGACAAGGTTAAAGGTTGTGGTTGTGGTGGTGAGTGATCCGCCGTTGACTGCAAGATTACCGGTGAGTGTGGTGTCGCCGGTAACTGCCAGGGTCGAAGAGAGCGTTGTTGCGCCAGTAACGCCCAGTGTGCCTCCGACCGTTGTGTTGCTGGTAATATTTGCTGTGCCGACCACGTGCAGCTTGGTTGTTGGCGCAATAACCCCAACGCCAAGATTGCCGGAGCTATCAATGGTAATGCCACTCGTTGCAGAGCCGCCGGTAATAAGACCAAGAGTGTTTGCAGAGAGTCTGTACAACCCGGTATCGGTGTCGTTCGTAAACGTGAGTGCGGGCGCTGCTGCTGTGCCATCGGGGAGAGTGAGCAGAGTCGCAATTGCCACAGAATCTTTGAGAGATATCGTCGCAGAGCTGCCAAGGGCGATGCTGCCGCCACCAGTTAAATTAGTGCCCGCGGTCACGGTTAGCGATGGATTGCTAAAAGCGGAGTTGGGAATGCCCGTAAAAGTATTGGACGATCCTGACATAGTTTTATTGGTTAAAGTCTGTTTTGTATCAGTTCCGACCAGTGTGGTGGTTGCGTCCGGCAAAGTAAATGCCTTTGCGCCACTTAGTATTTGTTTGGTTGCTCCGGAAAGCGTGATAGAAGAAAATGTGGGGGAGGCAGTTGCGGTGAGGGTTTGATCCAAGGCAATGGCGCCGCCGCTTACCGTAAGGCTGCTTTGGTCTTCGGACTTTAGGGTTAATCCGTTGATTGCGCCGTTTACCACAATATCGCTATTGATTTCAAGAAAGCTTGCCGAAGCCGAAGCTGCCAAAACCCCGCCGTCCGGGAACACCTCCGAGGTGTGGGCGAACCGTTGGTTCACCTCGGAGGTGGAGGAGGAGCCAAGTGTGTTTTGCGGGTTTTTTTGCGGTCTTATGAGCGACAAGTAAGTCAAGGTCGCAAGGCTTACCACAATCATGCCTAAAGAAGCGAAAGCAACTTTGTTAAATATCGATGGATATTTTATTCTTCGAGCGAGCTTGAGCGAGTCGAGAAGTTCTCGAGTCGCCGCCAGAAAGCGTCTCCCTCGAACAATACCATACGAAAAATCTGGCAGTTTAGCGGCGAACTGTGATAGAGACATGCCCGTTTGGTCATAGAATAGGTTGTTAAGGAATGAGCCCTCTTTAAGACTAGAAGATAGAAAGTAGAGGCTGGAAGGTAGGGGTGGAAGGTGGAGGCTGGACGGTAGAGATTGGATTTTTTTCTCTATTTTCAATCTTCTATCGTCTAGAACCCCTGTTTCTGTTCTCAGCGGCGTTTTTTGCTCTCCAACTTTTTTGAGTAGTGTTTTGACGCTGAGGGGTGGTCGAGAACTCCCAGACATTGCTTCATTGCTCGGTTGTTTCATTGTTGACTTCTCGACTTTGCTCGAAGAATAAGAAGATCGAGAGGGGACAGAGGAGATTTTTTTTAAGCGGTTAACGTTAAAAAGGCGGGTTCCTAAAGGGGTGCGAACGACATCAATTTTACCTTTCTTTTCCCACCTTCGAAGAGTGTCAATAGAAACGCCAAATATTTTGGCAGCTTCTCCAATCTTGACATTTTGTGCGTATTTAGGCAGGAATTTCTTGGGCATACAGTGTTTCTGGGTTTGGTGTATATCTATCTTGCACACATTTGCATAGATTTGTCAAGGTTCAATTTTGTATATTTGAGGGCAAAAGTTATCCAGTGAAAAGTGGGATGTGAAAAGCTTCTTCTCTGTACTTTTGGTCGCAAAAGTACCAAAACTCCTTTTGCAGTGATGCTTTCCTAAAATAGCTCGTTCGTTAGGCGGGGGAATTCACTTCCCCCTCCGTCATACGCTTCGCTAGACGGTGATCCCCCTGCCAACTCACTCACTATTTTTAAACGGACTCTGCATCAGTGCAAAAGATAAAAAAACTTCACGGCCTTTATTTCAGTGCTCGCATTGGTAACGACGCTTAATTTTTGCTTGGAATGAGGGGTGGTACGACTGAAGGGCTCCCGACAGCGCGCATTCGTTCGCACCACGTAAGTGGCAAGACTAGAAGAGCACTGGCGGGAAAGAAGGAGTGACAGGACCCCGAACGGTATTTTGCGGCCAAATTTGCAGAAAAAGAAAGCTTGCTACCAAAAGTACAAAGAAAGAATTTGAAGCTAAGTTGCATAGATTTTCGTAGATTTTATCCCATTATGTCTAGCACATACTATACATTAAATGTAGGCGGATTTTTGTTGGCAACTGCATTGACAAGCCGAATAGATAAGCCTAAAATTATTAGATGACAAAAGAGGAAATAAAAAAGCTCAGAAATCAAGTAGAACCTATATATAATGGAATTATCAAAGTACATTGTCCTATTCTCAAGGAAGAAGTATATTTCAATGCTAAAGGAAAATATCATTTAAGATATGAAGTAACAGGCAGAGAAAGAACTCGTGAGGAGCAGGGTCATAAATTACGATTAGTTAAATATATAGAACAGATTGTCAAAAATGCTACAACTATTGAAGAATCAAGACTAGTTAAAGCTCCTATCGGGAGAAAGAAAAGAAATGGAAAAAAGATTATTAAAGATGTAATTTATAGCTCAATCGTACAAACTATTACGACAGCCTCAAGTAGTAAAAAAGTCAAAGTAATTTTGCGAAAAGTTGGAAATGGAAGGGTTATATTTTGGAGTGTAATGAAAGTTAAAAAATAAAAAACGCCATTTTAAGGCGTTCTTTATGTGCTTGTTTTCGGCTTAGGATATATCTTATCCGAATAAGGCTTTCGCCCACAAGCACAATTAAATTGTATCAGGTTTGTTAGATATGTCAATACCCCAAAATGTATTTATATTGCTAAATCAATCTAATTTAAAACGGATTGCTGTATGACCGAAAAAGTACATATTCGTTACAAGGCTTTACGAAAGATTAACCCGCAAGCAGCAAGGACGGCGGTGCTTGAGTATCTGTCTACAGCTCAGGCAACAAAGACAGAGACTGCCAGAGTTTTTGGGGTAGAACGATCGGTGATCTATGATATTTTGCGTAAAAAGAAAGAAGGAGATTTGAAGGACCGCTCAAAAGCCCCGGGTAGAGTAGCAAATAAGACACCGATTGAGATAGAAGCAAAAGTACTCGCAGCAAAAAAGAAAACAGCCCTGGGTCCTAAAAGGCTGACAATATATCTGCAAAAGAAGTATGGTATACGTATTGCCTATGGCACAGTCAGAGGAATCATTCGGCGAAACAAGCGTTAGAGAAGCCTTCTTTTCTGGCTACAGTTGGAGTATGAGAAAGGCAGCACCAACACCAATAAGAATAGTAATAATGGTAAGTGCGGCGTTGATAATCAGAGACAGCTGTATGGCACTCTTGGCCAAGGGGTTTCTGCCAATTGCTTCGATGCTTTTGCCAATTGATCTGGCAAAGATGAGAAAGCTTAAGATGAGGCTCGCAACAACAATAAGTCCTGCAGAGCCATATTTTACAAACTGAGACGCTCTCTCTGGGTTTTGCACGCTTTGAAAAGCAGCAAGATTGAAGTAATCAAGAAGTCGCAAGACCGACCGGGTATTGGTAAGTTCTGCATACTCGATTCGCACTGCAACAGGGATTTTTCCGCTTGCTCCTGTTAAGTCTCCCAGGGCTACGCCCAATACGTAGCCTGATATTGTTGATTTTTGCCCCACCCCTGGCTTTTCTGACGAAGTAATGTAGTCTCCTTTTTTGATCGTGCCGCCTGCAGCATTTGATACATTAACGTACGCAATTCCTGCTCGTACGACTGGTTTACCTTTTTGGTCTAAAGATTTGTAGACCAGTAAGGGTTTGTCCTGGAGCACTCCAAATATTCTATTGGAGTATGAGGCGTTTGCCCGAGTTAAGCCTTTATCTCCATACAAGAGAATGTCTCCATCAACAGCATTTGTATCGGCAATAGGATAGAGGTTAGCAATGTCGGTAGGCTGCAGTTGCGCATACCCAAGGGAAGGATAAAGGATAAAGGATAAAGGATAAAAAAGTAGTACAGCAAAAAATATTTTTTTCATATACTCAGCATATCATAGGTTGACTGCTTCTGGTTGTGCATAGATAGTGACGTTGTTATCTGCAACATACATGACCGAAACGGAGAATGTAAAAGTGATTTTTTTGCCGTCTACAGGCTTAATCACAATAGGACTTTTTTGAATAATGGTAAGAAAACTGGTATGTTGTGGTAGTACATCAAAATTCCCGCTACTGTTTTTTGAACTCACCGATAACGCTTTGCCGAAAAAGAGCAGATCTTGAGGAGAAATCACCTTGACGTTAAGAGTTTCCATAATATTAACCCGTGATGCCCGCTTCCTTGAGAGAGCCGATGTATAAAAATTTGTCGTTAGGAATGGTATCTAAATTACCAGAAAGTATGAGTGCGATATCTTGTATAGTAGTTTGCCGATCAACATACACACCTTTTCTACCTGTTTGGGCTTCGGTCATAAAAAAGGACTGCGTCAGGTAGTTGATAACTTTTTTTGTTCTCCCATACAAGATTCTGTTTTCTGTTGACAGTTCTGATTCGCCGACAATTGCGACAATGTGTGATATTTTGTTATAATTATCGAGCATTTGCTGAAAGACGGTCAGGGCTTCAAAATGGGTTTCTCCTAAAACGGTTTTTGTGACAGCCGACGACGACGATTGGAATAAATCGATAGACGGAAACATACCTTGTTGGGCGACACTGCGGGATAGCACAATCGTCGTATCTAAGAATTCCATAATAGCAGTAATTGCCGGATCGTTATTTTCGTCAGACGGCGCATAGACTGCCTGTACCGACGTGATGCTGCCATTTTCTGTGGAGATAAGCCTGTCTTGCACAAGGCTAATTTCGGTTTGCATGGTTGCCTGGTATCCTTGATCCGAGGGAGTAGTGCCAAGCAGTGTTGAAACTTCGTTGCCGGCTTGGAGAAACCGAAACATGTTGTCGATAAAAAAGAGAACGTCTTGCTTTTGTGTATCTCGGAAATACTCGGCTATAGTAATTGCTGCCAACGCTACGCGAAACCGAACTGCTGCGTTTTCGTTCATTTGGCCCAAGACAATCGCAGTTCGGGCAAGTACGCCGGACTGTGCCAGTCGCTGATAGAGCTCCTGACCTTCCCTAATACGTTCTCCAACCCCGGCAAATACCGATATGCTTTGATTTTTTGAAGTAATATTATGAATCATTTCGGTGATTAAAATTGTTTTCCCAACACCCGCTCCTCCGACAAAACCAACTTTGCTTCCTTTGAAAATCGGTGTTAAAAAATCAATTGCTTTAATGCCTGTTTCTAAGATTTGATAACTCGTTTTTAGAATATTTATAGGCGGCGTTTTGGCGTAGATAGATACTTTATTTGCTGGAGTATAATCAATGGCTCCTTTTACGTATGGTATCCCAAAAAGATTAATAATTTTGCCTAAAACGGTTTTATCAACAGGGATTTTTAAGTCCGATCCGCTGCCGTGTACCTTCATACCTCTTGCGAGCGCGGTGGGATTGGAGAGAATCAGGCACGAAGCGATGTTGCGAATTTGGAAATAGACTTCCAGTTTTACTTGTGTGTCCGAATCCGCATTCGCGGATTCGCCCTCCAGTATTTCTAAAAGAGCAGGTAAAGACTGCGTGGTAATTTCTACCTGCGCAATTTGGCCATTGACACTTTTAATAATGCCTTCTACTTGATTTGTCATATATTAGTATTCATTTTCTCTCTTTGTACTCATAAGCGCAGTGTATGTTTGTAAAAGATTGTTGTTGAAAGCCAGTCTTTTTGCTTGTCCTAAAAGTCTTTTTTGTTCGAGAATGTATGTATCTGCGTTTGTTTGCGCTTGGTCCATCGAGATTAAACGAGACGCTGTTCGTGATAGCTCTGATTCTAAAAACGTTTGTTGCAGCAAAAGATTGGTGACTTGGCTTTCGAAAAAATCCAAAATTTTCGTAAGCTCAGGTTCAAAAACATTCACACCTGTTTTTTTCTTGGTGGCGGGTACGACCTCTTGGGCATTGGTATTTTTGAGGTATGCAGTTTGTGTGATATCGGTAAACGTTGGGGTTTGAATAATAACACTTTGCATTTTTGAGTAATACACAATAATTTGCGTGTACATTTTGATTTTATCAACCAGGGTATTTAGTTCTGTAAGGACAGGAAAGTCTTTATGAAGAATAAACGGTTCGTAGGGAGTAGTATATTTTATTCCGGACAGCCATTCTAAAGCAGTTTTGCCAATAATAATCTGGTCGGCAGGAGAGTTTTTTGTACTCGTGATAAAAAATTTAATAAGATTGCTATTGACATCACCATAAAAATGGTAGTTTGAGGTTATGAGAATTCGCATGGTTTTATTATTCTTTGTTTGCAGAATATGTCTTTCTGCCGCTATTTGTTTTACCACTTGATGGACACGGGTGAGATCATCTAAGAAGTAACGGTTTTTTTCCACGAGGTCTCGGATCTTTTTTAATTTGGCCGAAGCAATTTCGGTGTACGCTTGACTAATGAGCTTAAGGGACATTGCTTGGTCGACAATGGTGGTCAGTTGTTTAATAGTCATATTATTTGCATAGTTCCGTAAGTTTTGGTGTTACTTTTTCGAGCATTGCGATAAGTTCTGTGTCACTTTTTAGCCTTGGGACGGCCTGTGCGATAGGAGTAAGTAAAGGATCTTTTGTAAACGCAGTTATCAGTATGCTCTTGTTTTTTTTGATAAAGCCCTCATTCTTGTCGCTTAAGAACGTGCTAAAAATCAACGCTAACAGTATTGATTGTATATGCAAAGGAATAGTAGTAAGGTCATCTTGTGCGAGTATTTCTTCGATCAGTGTTTTCTGCCGTAGAATCAGTTGCGTTTCGGCCGGAAGCTCGGTACTAAATCGGCTTAACGTTTCCATCTCTTGGGCTTTGGCAAGTACCTGTCTGGCACGCCTTGAGAGGGCATTGTTGACACTATGCTGCGTTTGCCTGCCGACCCTTGAAACAGAAAGCGCAATGTCGATGGCCGGCCGTTGATTTTTATTGTACAAGTTTGATTTAAACAGGAGATGGCCGTCGGTGATGGACATGAGGTTTGTTGGAATAAAGCCGGTAAAATCTGTTAATTGCAGTTCCATGACGGGGAGGGCGGTAATTGACCCACCGCCTGCTTCTTTATTAAATTTTCCAGCCCTTTCTAAAAGGCGCGCATGGGTAAAAAAAACATCTCCAGGATACGATTCTCGTCCCGGTGATTTGCCTCCCAGCAGAGATATTTCCCTGTATGCTTTTGCATGGATGCCCATATCATCAAGGATGAGAAGCACATCTTTTCCTTGTTGTTGAAAATATTCTGCAATCGTTAGCGCGCTTTTTGGTGTCAGAAAGATAAGGGGTGTTGGTTCGGTTGATGAAGTAGCAACGATTACTGTGTGGGAAAGGGCATTGTTGACTTGGAGGGTATTCATAAGGTTTCGAATAAAACTTGCCGGTTTACCAATGGCAGCATAGACGCAAATGGTGTCGCTATCTTTTTGGTTGACAATCAGATTAATAAGAAAATTACTGACACCGGAATGATTATCCCCCAAAACAAGTTCTCTTTGCCCTTTGCCAATCGGTACAAGACTATCAATAAGGGTTATGCCGGTTGTAAGCTGGGTGTTAATAAACTCCCTAGCATCAATGCCTTCGGCCTGACGATCCAATTCTCTTTCTTCTTTTGTACTGGTTTTTTCCAAGATTCCTTTACCGTCGATAGGCAGGCCTAAAGGATTAATGCTTCGGCCAAGTAAAAAGGTACCGACTCCAACAGTTACTTTTTTTCCTGTGGCATGGAAAGACATACCCGGGGAAATTGCTCCTTCGTCAAGCAGTAATACTTCTACACTTTCGGGCGAGAGGGAATTGATTATTCCTCGTATGCCCCCATCGCTTTCTACAATGTCTTCAACGCGGATTGTTGGTAGTCCATCAAGATAGGCAAGATAGTTGCGACTGCCGATGACATAGCCAATCTCTTGATTACTGTTTGAATTCATACATCACTTCAGGTAGTTTTTTAGGTTCGCAATAATTTTTTCCTTATTGGTTTCTATCCGTTGCCTCAGTGAATAATCCCGATAGATTCCTTTCCAAGAAAGAGCGCATCCGGCAAGAAGGTTTGGGTCTATCTTGATTTCCAATAAAAGATTTGGTCTGGTGATCATAACCATTCGCAACCATACCCCAAGTCTATTTACTTCTTCATCGGGCATACTAAAGGCAATAAAGAGAGTAAGTGTGGACATTTTTTTTATTTCTTTTTCCAGATTCCCAAGTACCTGGTATGCATTCATCTGGTTTATTTCATGGAAAAAATCCTCACCCAAGCTTTGGAGCCAAGTTATATTTGCAGGATCTTGGCTGCCCTGCGCTTTGTTAAAAAAACGAGTTTCCAGATGCTGTTTTAAGACAAGGAGTCTGGTTCTTGCCTGGTAGGTTGAGTACGTGTTTGCTAAGAATATACCAAGTAACGCATTGCTCATACAAAAAATTTCTCTTCTTTGGCTTTTTCTAATGCTTCGTAGACGAGATCAACATGTTCTTTGAACGATAACTTCTTTATCAGCACCAAACTTAATGTCCGCTCAAGCATGGCGACAACGTTTTCGTCAACAAGATGGAATTGTTGTTGTTTGTAGGTTTCAATGAGTCCTCTTGCTGCTTGCATTTCCAGTTGTATTGCCTGGGTGCTTTGCTGTTGGGTTTGGGTTAAAAAAGCAGAGAGGTTTTCTTCGAACGTCTCGAACACTTTATTGACTTGCTGTTTTAACATTTCCCCATTTTGCGAAGTAGACTTTTCGGCTTGACTGCCAAGGCGTAGCACGTATGCTTTGACTTCTTCTTGTGATTGTCTTACCGCCTGTTCTGACTGTCTCATTGTCTCTTTGACACTAAGCAGATACATTTCTTCCAAATCTTTGGTCTGCAATTTGCTTTGGGCTGAAACCTTTATTCCCGTCAGTTCTGCCTGGGCTATGATTGCTTCTGCCTTTTTGATGGCGCTTTGGAGTATGCCATATCCTTTTTGTTGGTTTGTCTCAAGTACACTAGTTTGCTTTTGTTTCTTTGTATAATTCAGATAGACCATCAATACAAGAAAAACAGATAAAACAGCACCAGCAACTACCGCCGGTAATCTGGGAATACTGTCTAAAATAAAAATGATATCAAAAGTAGTGGGCATTACATCGATAATAACACAGTCAATTGACATTCTGCAAATAATATTCCTATACTAGAAAGGTGAAGAACTTTTTCTCTGGTTTATTGGGCTCTTTTTCTCAAAAACCTGCTATAGCTCCATCCTCTGAACCCGTTGTATCTTCTACTCCAGCTTCTTTGGGGCAAGGTACATTGAATCAGATGGAAACCACGTTTGTGTCCATCGCTGCACATGAATTGCGAACGCCTTTAACGTCGATCAAGGGGTATTTGTCTGTGTACCTGAGCGATTATGGTAATTCGTTAAACCAAGATCAAAAAAACTTACTTTCCCACATTGGTATTGCCACAGATCAACTGTTGGCTTTAGTTGAAAATTTGCTTAATGTTTCGCGAGTGGAAAGACAAGCAATTGCCATAAATATAAAGCCCATAGATTGGCAAGCCGTTATTGCCGAAGTGATAGATGAATTTAGAGAACGAGCTATCCAAAAAAACATTCAACTGGAATTTACCGGTGCACCAGAGCGAATTCTCACCATTAAAGCAGACAAAGTTAGATTGACCGAAGTAGTGTCTAATTTAATTGCCAATTCGATAAAATATACCAATCCGGGGGGGTGGGTAAAAGTAAGTGTTGAAAAAAAAGAGAACGAAGTCATAACGAGTGTCGCCGATAATGGACGAGGCATTCCAAAAGAAGCGATACCACACTTGTTTACGAAGTTTTATCGGGTCACCCAGGGTTTAACGCAAGGCAACAGTCCCGAAGGGACCGGGTTGGGATTGTACATTTCCAAAGCAATTGTAGAACTCCATCATGGCAAAATTTGGGTAGAGTCGCCTGCCCGCCAGCAGCCTGAGCCGCAGGCGATGGCAGGCGGGGAGGAAGGCAAAGGATCAGTCTTTCGTTTTTCTCTGCCCATTGAATCCTAGTTACTTAAGTCCTACCGTGTAGAGGTTTGGCAGAATGTCTGGATTCCCTAAATTAGTGAGTATGACTACTTTTGATCCACTAGGAAATGGAAAGACATATTTGTCAACAAAAGGCCCGGCATAGACAGTTGTGCTATTTGTTCTGTCGTATTCCATAATTTCTATTTTTCTGTCATGGACAAAAATCAGATGTGTTGAGTCTGGAAGCCAGCTCAAGGGAAGCGGAGAGTCGAGAATCTTAAAATTTTTATCTTCTTTTGTATCGTAGACATAGACTGCTCCTTTTTTTATTTCTCGCTGCTGGGGTGTTTGGTTTGTACCAATAAGCGGTGGTTTGATAATGATAGGTACTGTTGCTGATTGGGAAGCAGTATAGAGAATTTTTGTTTCATCAGGCGACCAAGCAAGAATACTAAAGTTTTCGCGAGTGACTTTTTCTAGTAACAGGTTTAGTGTGTTTAGTCGGGAATTCTCTTTTTCGGTTTTATCGGTTTCCCACCTGGTCATAACGGTATCAAGGGTATTGGTAACGTCTTTTGGATTATCGTTAAGACTTGTGCTACTTAGCAAATATGTTGTGCTTGATCGCAATGCTGCGGAGATACTTGCGAGTAATTCTTTCCCATCGGGTGACCAGGCAAGGTGCGTTTTTGAAAATGTATCAAATGTATCATCTGCGATCTGCGTTGATGCACTTCGGAGCGTGAGGAGGGGACGCGTGGTCATATCCAGGACGTATACGCCATTTTTCCGAGCTGCCCCCGAAGCAACAGTGTATGCAATCCGGGTGAGGGATGGATCAAGCGTGGGGTTTTCTATGCCGGTTGCCGTGAGGCTTTCGAGTTTAGGAGCAGTTGCAAAAAGCAGGGCTTCTGCTTTTGCCACGATTTCTTTTTGGATGTTTATTTTTTTCTCCCAAGGGGAATAGCCTTCTTTGTAGATGCGGATAGTATAATTTCCAGGAGAAAGGTTAATGGTGCTGTCGGTTGCTGTGGTTAAATGGTCATTGATAAAAACCTGTGCGCCATCGGGAATGCTTCTCACAACGAGAAGTCCAGTGCCGGAAATATCTGGTTTTCCGCGGTCAAACCAAAAACGATAGCCTCTTCCATACAAGATAACCAGGGTTGTTCCTGTAAATAAGAAAAGGAGAATAGCAATCGAAATGAGTAACTGCTTTTTCACATCTCTTATTATACGTTTTCAAAATGCTGCTTGCAAGTTTTGAGTCCTGTGGATATAATCAAATTTAACAAACCTACTGGCAAGTTTTGATAGAGTAAGGATATTGTTTGATAGCTTAAAGCGAAAAGCGCAAAGTGTTATTTTTCATTTTTCGCTTTGCATTTTTAATTTTCAACTATGTTTTCAAAAAGAATCGGTATTGATTTGGGAACTGCAAACACGCTCGTGTATCTTGCTGGGGAGGGGATTGTGCTCAATGAGCCAACGGTGGTGGCAGTCACAGCAGAGGAAGATCGCGTTGTCGCAGTGGGGAAAGAAGCAAAAGAGATGCTCGGGCGGACTCCTGGCAATATTGTGGCGCTTCGGCCCCTTCGTGATGGTGTGATTGCAAATTACACGATTACCGAAGCAATGCTTTCCTATTTTATTGACAAGGCGTGTGGAAAATCTCGGTTTTTTAAGCCGGAGGTTATGGTATGTATTCCATCGGGTGTGACGCAGGTGGAGCGTCGCGCCGCCTTAGATGCTACTATGGCGGCGGGTGCCAAGGTTGCCTACCTTATCGAAGAGCCATTAGCTGCGGCCATCGGTGCCAAAGTTCCTATTGCTCAGGCTGCAGGACATATGATTGTTGATATCGGAGGTGGTTCAACCGAGGCTGCAGTGATTTCCCTAGGCGGTGTTGTTGTGCATAATTCTGTTCGGGTTGCAGGCAACAAGATTGATGAAGCAATCGCGCAGTATATTAAAAAAAAGTTTAATCTCCTTGTAGGAGAGCGAACAGCAGAAGAAATAAAAATTTCCATAGGGAATGCTTTGATAGAAGAAGGAAACCCTCCTTCGCATAAAGCTACGGGCGGGCTAAGAAAGATGGAGATTCGAGGAAGAGATAATATTTCGGGTCTTCCCCGAACCATTGAGCTGTCCGAGATAGAAATAAACGAAGCAATCAGACCTGTGCTGATGGATATTATTGCAGGAGTCAAAGGTGTTTTGGAGCAGACTCCTCCGGAGCTTGCAAGCGACATTATCGATAAGGGAATTGTTATGAGTGGGGGCACATCGATGGTAACAAACTTTGATAAGCTCATGACGCAGGTAACCGGAGTGCCATGTCATGTGGCAGAGGACCCACTCTTATGTGTGGTGCGGGGGACAGGAGTGGCGATTGAAAATATAGAATTGTATAAAAGAAGCATCTCAAAAAAATGACCTATATAAAACATGCAATAAGTATTTTGCTTCTTGATTTACACGAAAAATGACCTAATTTTTCATAAACTCTATGTGGTATAGTAATAAGGTTCTAAAGATAGAAAAATTAATTATTTTTTCAAGCTGTAGCTTTAGATTCTGAGATAAATTTTTGAGTATTAAAAATATTCAAAATAAGAGAAAAGCAGAAGAGCCAAAAATAAAATATAGTCTTATAGTTAAAAAATGGTTATGAAGAAGAATTTTTTGCTTACTGTTTCGATTACAAATGAAACAGAAGACCAAATCCTGAAGTATATACTATTAAGCTTAGAAAAATTACAAGAAAAGTTCTACATTGTGACCCCGAACCCGGAAATATTAGTATATGCGAACAAACATCAAGAGTTCAAATCAATTCTGAACAATGCACGATTAGCCCTTCCTGACGGCGTCGGCGTGATTCTCGCCGGAAAAATTTTAGGAAAACCTTTTACCGAAAGAGTAACCGGTGTTGACCTTTTGGAAAAACTCTGTCAAGAAGCATCAAAAAAGCCTATAACGGTGGGCTTTTTAGGAGGTGGACCAAAAATAGCAGAGCGAACCGCCGAGTGCTTGGTCAAAAAATATCCGGGACTCAAGGTTGTTTTTGCTAATTCAGAATGGCCAAATCGGGGTCCTGTCAAAAGCTCTTTTCCCGCCAGTGCTCCTTCTAAGCCTCACAAAAGTTCGGACGAAGTCCGCGCTGTCGGGATCCCTCCCGCTTTTGCCACCCCTCGCTCAATTGACATTCTCTTTGTTGCGTATGGTTTTCCTAAACAGGAAGAGTGGATGGCAGAAAACCTTAAAAAGATTCCAGTAAAAGTTGCAATGAGTGTCGGGGGAGCATTCGATTATATAAGTGGAAATGTCTCGCGTGCACCATTGCTTATTAGATTGATAGGGTTTGAATGGTTCTATCGGCTCATTGCGCAACCTTGGCGAATCAAACGCCAGCTTGCGCTTTTGGAATTTATCTTCCTTGTTTTCAAAGAACGACTTTTGGCGACTTCTGGGGACGGTCCTCAGATATCTTGACAAGACAGCCCAGACATGAAACAATTTTTATATGCCAAGAGGACCACGCTTTATTTTTAAGAACGCCTTCTATCACGTGTTTAATCGGGGAGTGAATAAACAGGCTATTTTCCTCTCGGAAAACGACTACCTTTTCTTTATAAAGAAACTACAAGACCTCAAAAAGCAATACGATCATTCGCTCTACTGCGTTTGTTTAATGCCGAATCACTTTCATATTTCTATACAAACGCGAAAAACTTCAATATCCAAAATTATGTCGTCTCTGACAACAAGCTATTCCATGTACTTCAACCGCACCTACGGCCACGTTGGCCCCGTTTTCCAAAATAGGTTTAAGAGTATTCTCATTGAAAACGATAGCTATTTCCTTACCCTTTCTCGATATATTTATTTAAATCCAGTGAAAGCTGGGTTAGTAAAAGATCCGCTTTTGTACCAATTCAGTACACTCAAAGAGGCAGTAGGAAAAGAGCCACTTCATCTTTTAGATTCCGATATTGTTCGTTTAATCGGGGAGAGGGACGGATCAAAAAAGACATACGAGCAGTTTATTTACGACGGTATCGACGAAGAGCAAACAGAAATAGCAGAGTTATTTGAAAAAGAGGAGGCAAGCATTGGCTCAAGGAATTTTGCTACGCGCAGTCAAAGAAAGCATCTTAGGCGAGTTGGGAAGCAGGTCGGAAAAAAGCGTTTAGTTTAGGCTGCTGTGGCAATAAACCTGAGGACCGTCCCCCGAAACCCCGTCCCGAAAGGGAATGGCTTTTCTTTTTAATCCCTCTGCGATATAATACGCAAGATATTCTTGTGCTCCAAAGCCAAATCCTTTGGGTGGAACACTAATCCAAATTGATGCAACGATTGCAATTTGCATCTCTCTATGCAAGGATAGCATAGGAGGTTATTTGTATGACAACGTATCAAGATCTCAAAGATTTTTTCAAAAGGCGAGACTTTAAGGTGATCATGGCAGCAGATGCCGAGACGCGTACTCTGGCCGAAAAGAATGGCAAGATTGTCTCAAAAATACCAGCAGGTGGCGTATCTGTTGCTCTTGATCCAATTGCAAAGGCAGCAGGCGCTACTTACATTAGTCGAGGCAAAACAGACGAAGAGAAAAAGCTTCTTGCAGGGAAAAACAAAATGACCATCGAAGACCAAGCTGGCACGTATGTATTAAAACGGTTATTTTTAAGTCCAGCTGAGTTTGAGGTCTATTACAACGGATTTTCTAATCAAACCCTTTGGCCTCTTTGTCATGTGGCGTTTGAGAATCCTCATTTTCATAACTCATGGTACGAAGGATACAAAAAGGTGAATGAAAAATTTGCCAGGTCAATACGAGAAGAAATAAAAGGGAAGACGTTTGTCTGGATTCATGATTATCAACTGGCTTTGGTGCCACTTTTTTTAGGTAGATCAAAAGATACCACGGTTAACATGTTTTGGCACATTCCTTGGCCCACATGGGAAGTGTTTCGTCTGCTGCCACAGAAGAAAGAAATTTTAGAAAGCCTGTTGTCTTGCGACTTTTTAGCCTTTCATCGGGGATACCATGTCCGAAATTTCTTAGACACTGTGGAGCGGGAACTTGAAGTTCGAGTTGATGAAGAGACAAATAGTGTTTACTACAATAAGCATGTGACGACAGTAAAAAATCTTCCTTTGGGCATAGATACCGATGTTATTGAGTCGCTTGTTGTTCGCGGGGAGGAAAAAACAGTATTGTTTGAGAACAACAAAGTCATTTTGGGCGTTGACAGGCTCGATTACACCAAAGGACTTCGATTGCGTATGGCGGCTATTGACAGATTCTTAGAAAAAAACCCGCGCTATATTGGCAATGTTACCTATGTAGGTATTTTGGCTCCTTCCAGAGAAGAAATCCCTGCATATAAACAATTGAAAAAAGACATAAAAGAATTAGCAAATAGCATTAATAAAAAGTATGGAAAAAAAGGCTGGCGACCGATTCATATGATCAATGAAATCTTTAGTCGTTCGGAAATTATCAATTTTTACAGAAAAGCAGATCTCTGTTTGGTAACGCCTCTTGATGATGGTATGAACTTAGTCTCGAAAGAGTTTGTGATTGCTTCGTCTACCTCTTCTCGTCCTGGTATGCTGGTGCTGTCGCAGTTTGCCGGGAGCGCAATAGACTTAACAAAAGCCATTATTGTCAATCCGTATAATACGGAAGAAGTTGCCAATGCGATAAAGCTTGGACTAGAAATGGGCACAGCAGAAAAGAAAAAACGCATAAAAGAAATGGCAGAGACATTGGAAGAAAGAAATGTCTATGCCTGGGCAGAAGATTTTGTCAGAAGCGCGGCATCATCTGCAAAATAATTTATTATATGGCTGATTTCGAGTTTTTACAAAATCCCTTGAGCAAGAAGTGGGTGGTTTTGGCACCACGGCGTGCCAAACGGCCAGACGTTGCCAAAGGTTTTGAGCCAGTCTGCCCGTTTTGTTTGGGAAGGGAAAAAGACGAACCAGAGATCTACCGCATCGGTGGAGGAGTTGGTGACAATAACTGGCAGATTCGCGTTTTGCCCAACAAATTCCCTTTTGCTTCGATTCATGAAATCATTATCCATTCTCCTGATCACCATAAAAATTTTGACGAGTTACCCCAATTACAGGTCGAACTCATTTTACAAACATATCGGCAACGCTATCTTACTCATCAAAAAAAAGGGCAGGTGTATATTTTTCATAATCGGGGCGAAGCAGGTGGAGAAAGCTTGCCACACCCACATACCCAACTTGCCGTTGTACCATTCGACATAAAAATGGACATTCCCCGTCTTGACCCGTCCGCATCGGCTGGCATTGGTCCTTTGAATCAAACGCAAACACACGTGCAAACGCAACATTTTTATCTTTTCTGTCCGAAAACCTCGCAGTGGCCGGACGAAGTATGGATTGCGCCAAAAAAGCGGGGACGGGCGTTTGGAGAAATAACAGATGAAGAAATTGTTGATTTAGCAAAAACGCTCCAACGATTAGTGCAAATTTTCGATCTTCGTCACGGCCATGAGTTCCCATTTAACTTCTATATCTATCCGGGCGGGGACTGGTACTTGCGACTGATTCCAAGGGTGAAAACACTTGGAGGATTCGAGATCGGAACTGGGGTTTTTGTTAATACGCAAGATCCAGGGGAAACAATTGCTTTTATTAAAGAACATTTTGAGCATCCAGATATAGAAAAGATTAAAAAGGAGCACCAGGCGGAGTACGAACGACGGGTCTAATATGGAAATGCGGCTGCCCAGTTTTCCAAAGCTAGTTAGAACTGAAGATTCCGTAGTTGACATATTCGACCCGTTCGGTTCACACTCAGGGTCGTGCTGAGTGAAATCGAAGTATTGACAAGTCTAAAATCTGGTATAGTAAAAGTATGATTAATTCTGCTCAAATAATTGATTCTTTTACATTTCTAGCGAGACTCGTACTCTCTCTCTCTCTCTCGTAAAGCTCAATCAAAAGAAAAATTCTTTAGAAATATTTCCCCTTTGTTCGCAGGGGAGATTTTTTGTGAGGGAGGAGAGATAAATTTATGAGCAAAAAAGTTATTACTTCCGCATCCGATGACATAATCCTCAAGCTCAAAGTCTTGGCTAAGGAAAAGGAAAGCGTCAAGCGCAAGCTGGAGGTAACGGCAGAGAAACTTCGGCTCAAAGCCGAAGCACTCGCTGTGATTGCCAAGGAAAAGGAAGTTGTTAGGCTAGAGCTGGCTGCGGCGACTGATGAGTTAGCTCGCAAAGAAAAATTGGCTATCCTGGGTAAACTAGCCGGCATCATGGGTCATGAAATTAGAAACCCTTTAGGTGTTATTAGAAATTCAATCTATTTCCTCACTCTGAAATTCGGGGAAAGCACAGATGAGAAGGTGAAAAGGCATATGGATATCATACAAGCAGAGATTGATGGCTGCGATAAAATCATATCTGACGTTCTCGATTTTGCGAGGACCAAACCACCTTCCACTACAGAAACAGAGATCAATAGCGTGGTTGAAGCATCTCTTTCCAAAGCCAGTATCCCAAAGACAGTTAAAGTCCAAACTGATTTGGGAGGAAATTTGCCCAAACTAAATATAGATAGGGCTCAAATCCAACAAGTTTTTTTCAATATTATTTCCAATGCCATTGAAGCTATGCCCAAAGGTGGCGAGCTACAAGTTACGACTTCGCAAACTGATACATTCATATCCATCGCCTTTAAAGATACTGGCGTGGGCATTCCAAAAGAAAACATCAGTAAACTTTTTGAGCCGCTCTTTAGTACCAAACCCAAAGGGCTTGGCTTGGGGCTTGCCGCCTGCCAGAATATTATTGTGCTCCATCAAGGAAAGATTGAATTTAAAAGTCAGGAGGGACAAGGGGCAACCTTTATTGTTACATTGCCAATTGTATAAAAATTAATATGACAAATAATATGTTAAAAATACTAATCGTAGATGATAGTAAGGAATTTTGCATGAGCCTGGCTGATATTTTGGAAGCCAAGGGCTACGGGGTAGAATCAGAAAACTCCGGAGAAGCAGCCATAGCCAAGGTTAAAGAAAAATCATTTGATGTGATTCTTATGGATATTAAGATGCCGGTCATGAATG
>Ga0209515_10003439_pt1 | contig 22698 bp, 21 predicted proteins | sample Subgroupgradi54m_FD_187454 | JGI IMG/M metagenome (GOLD analysis project Ga0209515, IMG submission 187454) | Subsurface groundwater microbial communities from S. Glens Falls, New York, USA - GMW60B uncontaminated upgradient, 5.4 m (SPAdes)... ... | reverse complement strand
GTCGAGGAATGTCCCTCCTTTTATCGAGCACCCCAATGATGTGCACTTGGTCACCGATACGGATGCGTGCTGGTCGATATCCAAGCGATGAGGGGATGATGACGGTCATCTCTGTGTCATCGATCATCAGATGAAGTGCGTTGCCACTTCGTTCGGTTACACGACCGGTCACATCCACCAAGCTCCACATGGTTTCTGGATTCACGGAAGGAGCATCCAGGGGTTGTGGGGTTGGATCCTGTATCTTGCGAGAGGATGGTTGCCAAGAATCTTTCGTATGCATCTCAAGGTGCGTCCCCTCGTCGTTTGTCATAAGAGAGCCGGTGACGTCTATGCGTGCCGCGAGTTTTGGCGAGGGCTGATGGCCATTCAGATGGACGAGTAGCCCCTCTCCCGTGGCATTGAGAAGGATGAACGTGCGTTTTGCGATCAGATTTGGTGGTGTACCCACGATGCCATGCAAAAGTACGTTTGGCGCTTGTGCGATGGACGAATGTGTCGTCATACGATGTGTACGAGGTATCTGTTTTTTTGGAGGTGATTTTGGATAAGGATATTTCACTAAACGAGGAGAGCGCGGTGTGGAGAGACGGTATTCTTCGAGCGTCATACTGGTGACAGATGTGGTGTCTATCATCCGTCGTGGTGATAGTGGTTCCGTCGCAACGGTTGCGGGTTGTGTAGAGAGCGCGACGAATTTAGGGATAAGAGCTGTGGTTGCGGCGGGTGTCATTTGGCTCGTCGTGACCATGGGCGTACGTTCTGGAATCCACCAGGTATTGTCGGCATGTCGAACGTAGTGTTCATCGTGTTTAAGCGCGGGGTAGGTAATGAGATCGTAGATCCCCGTGTCGGGTCCACGCAGAATTACTGTATCGCCGCCGTTGTTTAGATGCTGTCCAGGTAAGAGAATCCGCAGGCGGCCTTCATCAGATTCTTCGATGGTTGTGAGCGCGGTGATGCGTAAAATGAGCGTTTGAGCATCATGAATGGACCAGCCTATCATGCTCGTCGGTGTGTCACAGCCGGAAATCTCGATCCACTCTGGACCATTGTCTGGAGCAGGGAAAACCTCCTCTAGTCGAGCGCGACACATCGTGATTTGAATAGGTGAAGCCGATGCTGGTGCGGTTGTGGCCGTTACGATGGTTAGGGGAGGGGGTGGCTGCATGAGAGAAGTGGTCGTGGCCGCGGCCTCTGTGCTTGTTGTGGTGAGAGCAGCTACAAGAACTGCCGTAGAAGTGACAACGGTCGATGAGGATGCTGTTTCGACGATGATAGAGGTTGTGGTGGGAACGGTGTTCGTTGTGCTTGTGGCTTGGTTGAGTATCAAGAACGCTGTTGAACTCGTCGTTTCGATCGTTGAGCTTGTTTCGCCGCTACAACCATCGCATAGGCCAGGACTTCCTCGATCAACGACGTCTGCATCAAGCCCCGACGTGGTGCTCGCCGATGTCCATGCGGATGCACTTGAGCCATCTGTGAGAGGATCTATTCGCACCATCGCGGTTACGGGTTTTGTGCTGCCAGCGGCTGGTTTTTTGCCATCGCCCGCTTGATCGACGAGGATACCTTGGTTATCTATCAGGCGAAGCATTAGGGCATCATTACCGAGAGCAACGTCCGTAGTCACGATGGCAGGATGTACATTTAGAACGCTTTTTGTGTTGGTCTCATCATAATTCGCAACGAGGAGCGCTTGTTGTGCAGCGATCGTTTGAGAGGGAATAAACGTGATGGGCTTGGTGCTCGCGCCTTCGAGACGCCACCCATCAAGGGACTGTTCTTCTGAACCAAGATTCCAAAGTTCCACCCACTCGTCTGCGGTTGAGAGAGAGGAGCCGGCCCAATTCACCTCACCGATCACCACACGTGAAGCGGCGAGCGTTGAGTGAGGGACGATCAGGGCGAGGGCCGTAAGACAACTCAAAACACTGGAGCGTGGATGAGCACGCCCCCACCGATGTGTAGGCATAATGGAGTCGCGCATCCGGAACGTAGCAGAAACCCGCTATGCGTTTTTGTTCTGCACAACTCTCCTCTTCTATCGTGACACGACTTTCAAAACAGATGTGGACAAGTCGTTTTTATGACAAGTGTAGACGGTGTTTCTTTTTTTCTTGTTCAGCCAGCCTGACAGGCGCCTCTTGTTTTAGTCTCTTTCGTTCAAGGTGTGTAGAGATGTTTTGAGAGAGGTGTTTGTTGCGTCTGACAGTTTTTGATCCGCTTCCTGGAACAGGAGATGCCTCTTGACAGGGGGTAAATGTACGAGAATCGGCAGATGATTTTGTGCGGGCCGTGAGAGATGGGCTGTGGATAATACTTTTATCCATCAAGAGATGTTGAGCCTTGACGATGTCCCTCTTGTGTTCTAATTTTGTTCTATATGTCAACACCTCTTACGCCAAGACAAAAAGAAGTTCTTGATTTTATCGTGAACTTCATCAACGATCGTGGTTATCCACCTTCCTATCGTGAAATTGCGACGGGGCTTTCGCTCGCATCTCCATCTACGGTCCATACACACATTCAGTCGCTGCGACTCCGCGGGTATCTTCGTGAAAGTGGTGATGCAAACGGGGCTGCCAATCGGGAACTTGAACCAACAGACAAGGCGATACGCTGGTCACGCGCTGTTATTTTGCCCCTTATGGGGCTTATCACCGCTGGTCAACCGATTGAGGCGGTAGAAGAGCGTGAAACGATGGCGGTTCCCGTTGAACTCGTGCCAGACTCCACAAACTCCTATATTTTGCGTGTCAAAGGTGATTCTATGGTAGACGAGGGTATTTTGGATGGAGACTACGTGATCGTGGAGCGGAATCCGTCTCCTAAAAACGGTGAAGTCGTCGTCGCGCTTCTAGACAATGTGTACGCAACACTCAAAAAATTCTATCGCGAACAAGACCGGATTCGTCTGCAACCCGCCAATAAAACGATGCAACCTATCTACTGTTATGATCCCCTGATCCAGGGAGTGGTACGTGGAGTGATCCGATCATTTCATACCACGTAAACAGGGAACAATATATGAAAAATAGAAATCCCCCGAGTACATCAGGGGATCTCCTCCAGAACAAAAGAGCGAGTATGGAAACGTCTAACGCTTCTTTGCCGCGGCTTTCTTTTTAGGAGCGGCCTTGCGTTTAGGAGCGGCCTTTTTGGCTGCTGGGCGTTTTGCGACTTTCTTTTTGGCTGCCATATTGTATTATTTCACTCTCCTTTCTAGATTCAATTCGCCCCGCTGCTGGTAGGCAGCGAGATCGATGCTCGTGACGTGCATACGCATCGTCAAACGATCACGAAGAAAGTATAACACACAAAAATATCTTTGTGTGCATATCCCCCTTGTCAAGGGGTGCGCGAAAGACAAGAAAGAATAAAATATTATTTTTCTTTTCCTCTCTGCGTCGCTCTTGACTTCAAAAAAAAAGCATGTAATCCTAGCGGCGGATAGTGACGTGCGAAGATCGGTCCGTGGTCGGGGATTAGGTCATGCGCAAACGAGTATCCCGAGAAGATTTTCTTCTCTTGATTCAATCAGTCGAAACGCTTCGTAAGAAGTGTTTCACATCAAACGCATGCCTACCAAGTTATTTGTCGGCGGCATCCCTTACCGTGCAACGGAAGAGGAGCTCCGCGAATTGTTCTCTCAGGCGGGCGAGGTGGTATCGGTCTTCATCCCTGTTGACCGTGAAACCAAGCGCCCACGCGGATTCGCCTTCGTTGAGATGGTCGATGACGCCGGAGCAGAACAAGCGATTTCGATGTTCGACGGCTCCGAAATGGGCGGTCGCCGCATCGCTGTCAACAAGGCCCGTCCGATGGAGGATCGTCCTTCTCGCGGTCCTCGGATGTAAGAACGCACATACATCTACCCAAGCACCTCGGTTTTCCGGGGTGTTTGTTTTTGTGGTACCCTTCCCTTAAATATGTACGAAGCTATCCAGGCGAGAGATGACATGTCGCCCGCTGCATATGTTCCATCCAAAAAACTCATCTGTAAGATGAGAAAGCAAAAGATAGATCCCGTCCCTAACAAGGTTGAAATGCGGCGTGATGGTTCGAATCAGCCCGTGGTGAACATGCGATTGCTTGAAAGGATTCTTGAACTCCATGCAGAAAAAGAGAAGACTAACGTGGAGCCTGCATTACTTGTTCAGTGGCAAAAAGAGTGGATTGCTGATCATATGAACGATCAGGGCGACGCGTTCATGCGAGTACTCGAGCTTTCAGATATCTTGAATGATCCAGATTATGCCAAGAAATTGTATCGTCATCTTGCCATCGCACAAGAAGCATACGCGACGTCGGACACCCTTCCAGCGCCACCACCTCCCGTTGTTGAGTTGGCGGCAAGTCACAAAATAACAAAAAACCGAATCATCCTTTTTTGGTGGTCGATGATGTGGCAGATGAATTAGATGCTGCTGAGCTGATTATTTCGCCGGAAGCGCGTGAGCTTCATGATCGTATCGCGTTGCATGGGATGCCAAAAGCACCACGTGCCGTCACTCGGGGTGAATTGTTACATGATCCAAAAGTAAGCCTGTTGCCATATACCCCTCGAACACAAACACCTTGAAACAAGCTCTTTCTTGCCTCAAACTGTTTGTCCTTGAAGGTGAAGATTCCAAAGTCCAGCTGACAGCAGCATGAAGGTATCATCGGTATTTGCTTTTCTGTTTCGATAAATGTCAGCCGCGGCTCTGAAGCGCTTGATTCCAGCGATTGCGTGCTCAACTAAAATACGAACGCTTGAAATCAGGCGATTGTTTTGTTTGTCTGCATCCATGAGTGGATGTTTCCTCGAGCCTTTCTTCGGCATGATGGTATTTGTGTGCACCGAATGGATCCCCTGGAATCCCGTATCTGTGATGATGGAAATATGTTCTGGAATATGTCGTGCGATATCCGCTTTGTCGAAGAGACGTTTGTCGTGTCTTCTTCCGGACTTCGTGGGCGTGAGCACACCGACACGCTTCTTTCCGTCTGTCGCAATGATCGCTTTTCTGGTTGGCATCTTCTTCTTGCCTGAATAGAGCTTCTTTTTTCGTTTCTGATTGGTCGGTTTTTGAACGGGACGTTCAACCCCATCGAGAAATATTTCTCTGGCTTCAGGAAAGGTCTCAAGAAGCTCTTCAACACTTCGAATCTGACGCTTCGGCAAGACGAGCTTGATTTTCAGTGTTTTCTCAAGAACGGGAAAAAGAAAGTGAGCGCTGCGACAGGATCTTGATCGATCTCGTCCCGTGAAAGCTCCAAGGACATCAAAGGTTGGATATGTTTTCAAATAGAACAAAACAAAGGCAAGCTTTTCTTCTACGCTTCTGAGAATCCCGATCTTTCCGCCGCCTATTTTTCGTTTTCTGTCAGGCTTCATTTCTTTGTATGCAGCACGAAGAGCTATTTCAAAGGCAGGGACAAGCTCTTCAAACTCTTTCTTACTCATTCCAAGCAAGGCTTTTGTGGCTCTATCATCACGAAAAAAGGAGCGGAGGTTCATATGAACCTATTATATCAGAATGGGTATATGGCAACAGGCTTAAAGGAATATGGAGTTCGCGAATGTGCTCACAAGCGCCAAGGCCAACGTCTGACCAAGTATCTGTGACGTAACCCACGTCATCCATGATAGGACGGTTAAGCTGCATTCGTCTTATGTGCCTATCCGAATGCGTGGTCACTACGATACTCAAGTCGCCTCTGCCTGGCGTTGTGAAATCTCGACAAGAGTCTGTTGCGTCAGACGTGCTGTCAGTCGGCGTATCAAGCATGACATCGGACGAAGTCGTGTCACCGATAACGTCAGCTCTGGCATCGGTCTCATCAGTGGGAACGTCGGCAGTGATGTCGAGAACATTCTCGTTGACCGCGTCGGCCACGTGCTCACTTGCAACGTCTGGTAGAACGTCAGAGCTAGTGTCCACGAGTTCGACATCAGCTGAAACCTCATGTGTATCTTCCGACAGCACATCTCTACCAACATCGATGAGAGCAGTGTCTACCGATGGCACATCCACGACAGGAACATCTACCGCTGGAACGTCAACCGCGACGTCGCGAACGTCGGCGGAGACGATCTCCAACGAACGTACGTCAACTGGACTCGCGTCTGGCGAACCAGTTTCGACAAGGTTCGCGTCAACCTCTTCGGCCGCGATCTGACCGCTCACCGTCGCGGAACCGCACCCAATGAGGCACGAGATGAACAAGAAAAGAACGAATGAAATCTTCACTGTTTTAACCCTTTTTCTCCTTGCAATAACGCGAAGATGCGCTAACAGCAGGAATAATAAAATAGCACTTTTTTGAGGTTTTGTCAATCGATCTCCCCTCCGACGCCACCCCCTCTAGCTCCCCCTTCGTAAGGGGGAGAACATGAGGTGAGAAAGTCTTGAAATTGATCTGGGTAACCTAAGTCCCCGATGAGTACATCGAGGACAAGAAAAGAATTGCCGTGGATCCAAACCGTCTGCTGATTTAATGTGTACAGTGATAGGGACCACTCGCACAGCTCATCAGGGCTGCAGGACAGAGGCCTTGGGGGACATAATTGCCTGCAGGAAATCCGCTAGGACCCATAGGACCGCCACAGACCGCGTAGAGCGGATGCAAGATCATCTCTGTTTGTTGACCATCTGGGCCGACACGCCATGCTCGAAGGGTGCCACGTGAACGTAGGGCACCGTGATCATCATGATCGAGCGCCCACACGATTCCATCAGGCAGCACATTCATCACGTTGAACCTCGGAACGGAAATATCATCCGGAATCGCAACAGCAATACTTGTCGTCCATGGGTTAGCCGTGCGCGGTGCATCACTGTCGATGATCGGGTCAAGATCCAACGCATTGTCACGTCCAATCTCAAAGATCACAGAAGCAGGCCGCACGGGAGCCAAGCCACCGTCGGCGTGGGCACGCGGATCCTCGGTGACGTAGCACAGATGCCAAGGGGTCACCCCACGAACATAAAAGGAATCACTCAATCGAAGCGTTCGACCGTGACAAGTGCTCGGAGCCAGCACGCGGGCCTCAAAAACCACCGGGGATACAAACGTGTCGACACCCGCATCCTGAGACACCGGCGCCTCAGGATGCGCCGTAGCCACATCCTCTGTCATCGACACGAATTCATCTTGAACAACCGTTGCGTCACCTTCATTTCGGGTAAAGCCTGCATCACGAACCTCCTCGCTCCTCGCGTACTGGACATCATCAGCAACACGCAGCGGTTGAGCCACCGCATCGCTACACCCAGCACACGTCGTTGCGAGAAGAATGCTCAAACAAATCCATACTGCCAGCACAACACGTTTCATCACAGCCTCCGTTTACTCCTCCGCCGTTTCGCGTGACGATATTCGTAACCGCACGAACATCCCACCCTCTACCCCGTTCCATATGCAGCGCACTTCGTCAAGGGATGTCTGTGGAAAATATGAGGAAAACTCTACGGCAAAACGCGATCAACCAAGGCCATCGCCTGTTCTAAGGTTGTAATACGTATGTCTTCTATTCTTGGATCCACGATGCGTGCGCCTGATTCTGCGCCCGGGACAAATCCGCAGTCAGCTTCGTCTGGAATCGCGAGCCCTCGATTCCAGTACACCGTGTTCAACGCATGAAAATTACGAAGAGCGTGGCTTTGAATCTCACACACATTTGGCATTGAGCCGCGTGTATCAATCACATGGCTCTCACTCCATTCTACCCCGTCCGTTGCTTCATCCAGTCCATTACCAGAACGAATCTGCACAATCACCCCGTTGTTATTTAAAAAGAGGTTGTTCCCCACATTCGCATGATACGCATCGTACAGTCCAAGAGCGCCATACGAAGCGTGTGCGATCACATTGTGTTGAAAATTTGTCCCAACGGCTTGATACAAGGCTCGATGTGACGAAGTCGCATCCTCCCATCCGCCAATCCCCCAGGCCGGATCGGTTGCAGTACCTAAACGCTGTCCATCGATCAGATTATCTGTGATTTGAACCGCTTCACTCCCCCCTTTTACGGAGCCTGCCATGTTGCCAAAATCATGGATCCAATTGCGGTGGATCGTAATGTTATCTGCATCCGTGACATCAATCACCTCTTGCCACGTGCTTTCACCCGTCTCTGTGCTCCTTCCAGATCGAGCAAGATCACACCCTTCGATCACCACATGATCTGCTTGGCTTATTTTTATAACGTTTCCATCACTGCCCGCATCAGACAACGTGAGATTGCGTAGCGTGATGTTGTTTGCATGACCCTCTACGTGAACGATCGTCTTCCCCGCATGCACAAACAACAGACCATCAAACACAAGATGCTGCGCTCCATTGGTTACATGAATCCCTTCTTCCGTTCCAGACATCGTTAAACGTGCAGAGCCTGGACCATTCGCCGCAACGACATAGATAGGATTTGTCTGCGTCCCCTTGGCCGTGATTCGCAGCTCATGCGTCAAAATATAACTACCAAAAACACGAATCACGTCTCCTGGATGCGCATTTTGAATCGCCGAGCGTAGCGTTGCTTCTGTCGTCGAAGATACGGCGCGAAGGGCCCCCGGATAAGGAGAAAGATCAATCGCAGGCGTAGGGTACTGCTGCGAAGAAATGATGGTTGAAATCGGAGAAGGCGTCTGCGAACGCTGTACAGAAACAGAAGGGGTACGCGTCACCTGTCCTGGCCAAACAATCGATCGGCGCGGAGCTGGGGGCGGGGGCGAAACCACCGTAGGACGCATCGGTGTGCTGGGCGTTGGAAGAGGTGTTACAGGAAAGACAATTGGAGCACGTGAAAGGGGCGAGATAACCGGCGGAACGGGAGGTGGAGAAATGGCGGTTCGGACCATCGGCGGAATGAGGGTACGACGATTTTGTTCAATGGTTGGGGCCGCATCTCGATCAGCGCGAGGAGAGACCTCCGACGCAACACGTACTTCATCGCCAAACACATAATCTACGACCCTGGCTTCTGGTAGCACATCCATCAAACGAGCCCAGTTTGAGCCATATAATGTTCGTGCCATGCGCTCACCAGTGAGCAGCCGTAACATTCCACCCCGTTGAACGGTATAGATAGACGTGGTGTTTTGACGCTTTAGAAGACGCGTTCCTGGCCGGTAGGTTACGTTGCCTCCGTACCCATATCTCGAGAGCTCCGTGTCGGAAACCGTACGTATGCCAGAAAAATCGACATACCATGTCCGAAAGGTTTGTTCATTTGGAAAGGCATATCGCCTCCCATTCGTTGCCAGATAAAAAATCACAGGCCCAGACGCCTTGATTAACCCCGGAGAAACCGCCGCACGTGCATTCAAAGATCCGCTTCCAAAAAGAGCACTCGCGGCACAGACAATCCAGACAAAAGAACAAACTCGCGACATATAAATTATGTCTCTATCATGCCGCATTCACTCGTCCATCACAAGCGCTTTGACGATACGTCATAAATCCTCGTACACTGTAACCTATATTTTATGACACACTTCTCTTTGATCTGTCGAAAAACAACGTCCGTTTTTCTCACGTTCGTGATGACGATCAGCTCTTTGCTGCCGAACACGATCCCTGTGTTTCAAACCCCGATCGCACAAGCCGCGAGCTTAGCAGAAACACTCCCCATCGTTCCCACGATCGACGCCGCTGCAAAAACGCGATTGCGCGCACTGCTTGTCAACGGACAATCTCGAGGCAACAGGCCTACCGTGTTTGCCAAGATTGGCGACAGCATCACCGCCACCGGCTCGTTTCTTGTTGATGCCGGCTGTCCCACGGATCCGCCAAACCCATTTGCCGGCATGGGGGCAACGATTGCGTATTTTAGTGCCACAACGTTTAGTACCTCTGGCGCTTGGTGCAATGCATCCAACTCTTTTACACATGACTCGCGAGCCGCCGCTTCTGGTTGGCGAGTAGACGATTTGTTAGGTATTTCTACTGGAGACGCTCCGATGCGCGCCGGATGTAATAGCGGAGAGAGCCAAATTGCGTGCGAACTTCGCTTGAGCAAACCGTTTGCTGCTCTCATCATGATCGGCACAAATAACGTAGATACGATTGCTGGTGGAGCCACCGTCGCAAGCTATAAAGCTCAGCTTTCAACACTCATAGATCAAACCATCGCCGCGGGAGTCATCCCTGTGTTAAGCACAATCCCTCCACGACTAGACCAAGGCGGCGCTCTTGAACCGCAGGTGACACAAATCAATCAAGCTATCATCGAGGTTGCACAGGCCAGAACGCTTCCTGTTTGGAACTATTGGCGCGCCCTCCAAAACATTGGAGCGGCCAACCATTTTGGAATGGACGCCGAAGGCATTCATCCAGCAGCTTTTCGTGGTGGAGATGCATCCATCGTCGAGGGAGCAGCGTTAAGCTCTGGATACAACGTCCGGAATCTAACAGCGCTCCAAGTACTCACAAAGCTCAAGGCGATCGTAATCGATAACGGCCCTGCAGACGGTGGATCAAACTCAATCGTGCCCGAATCACCCACAAAAACACCCATCGTCACAACCCCCATCGATCCCATCGTGCCCGTCGTACCTCCTATTGTTCCCGTCGTCCCCGTTCGAGTCCCTCCTGTACAAAACCAACAATCAAGCACCCCTCGCACTCTCCGAATCTATGTTGCTGGCGAAAGCATCGAACATCGTAATCGCATGACTGAACGACCTTTCACCGCTATTGGTTCGCTGAATGATCCTTCCAATAACGACGACGATCAATACGGGTGGATGATCCCACTTGCAGAGCGGTTAAAACTCCGTGACACCAACCTCTCAATCCAGTTTGTGGGTAGAGAGCCCTGGACAAACGCTGAAGATGCCACCTACACCGGCACATATCCATCCACGACCCCAGGCAATACATCAGCCATATCCGGATCAAGCATAGAAGATTGGACAAACGCTCGTCGAGCAGAGCTTGTCGCACGTACATACTGCTACGATGTCGCCTTTGCTGCTCGTGGCGGCAATGATACATCTGTTGATGATGCGACATTTAAATCTCAACTCAAGGACCTTGTCCGTTTGCTTGCGCACGGATCCTCTTGTCAAACTAACCCCGTTGTTTTTGTCACCGGACACATGCCCGATAGTCAAGGCACTATCTCTGCGCTGCGACCTAACTTTGTAGATCGCGTGCGTGCAACCGTCACCGAACTTGAAAATTCAGACCCGGGACTCCGTGTTCGTTTTATCGACATGTTCAGCGCGTTTGCCTCCAATCAAATCACTATCGCTTTTCCAACCCCGAGTTGGACAAACGGAACCAACAGTTTTGATGTGGGTAAGATCGGTCGTGTAGGCGATGGGCTGCATCCACGTCGTCTCGCCTCTATTTACGCAGGAGAAATTGCAGCTAATGCAATAAACCTAGCGGATCTTGGAGGCTCTTCAAACACGGCTCCTGTGACACCCACGGAGACCAACACAACCCAAGTTCCACCACCAGCATCTTCAACTCCGCCCGTCTCTCCCGTCACGACCCAAGCTCCATCGACATCTCCCGTTTCTACACCAACTTTCACGTTGTCCGCATCTCCAGAAAACATTTCTATCGTCCAAGGCCAAACAGGCACCGTGACACTCGCACTTTCTCGAACCAACGGGTTTACAGGCAGTGTTCGTTTTTCCTATGATCGTTTGCCTACCAACGCTCGGGCGTCGTTTACCCCATCGCGTACAACTGGCAACACCGCCGTATTCACATTCAGCATCTCCCGTAGTGTGGCAACGGGTAGCTACACCGTAACAGCTCGGGCCGTGAGCGGCACCATCACTCGCACCATCGTGATCCCTTTGAATGTGGTTTCCGTTACCGCCCCTGCCCCTAATTTTACGATCGCCCGCTCTCCAACAACCCTCTCCGTGCAACAAGGTGCAGAAGCCTCTGTCACCGTTACACTCTCACGTACCAACGGATTTACCGGCCCTGTTACAATATCTGCTGCAGGATTACGGACAGGCGTCACCGCTCCAACTATTACCATTCCAACCGGTTCAAATAGTGGCGTCATATCCTTTATCGGAAGCGGATCCGCAAGTATTGGCGGGCCTACAACTATCACGCTCACCGCGGCGAGTGGAAGCCTACGTAAAACAACGACCGTCGCTCTCACCGTTTTAGCCGCACCCGCTACACCTCCCACTTCAACTCGCGTTCCACCTACAACTTCAACACAGGTCCCTCCGACGCCACCAGGCCCAACCCCTCTCCCCTCTCCAAGAGTAGGAGCTTACAGCATAGGCACGCCCACTCTTCGAGATATTTGGGTAGATCCTGTGAGTGGTAACGATACCAATACAGGGAACACGCGCGCCCAGGCCCTTCGTAATCTCACTACCGCCTGGAATCGCGTCCCTCAAGGCACCACCCTCACCGGCACAGGATACAGAATCATGATCACCCCAGGCACCCTCGCTACAGCTGCCATTCCAGAATACCTAGAAGGACGTTACGGCACCCATCAATTCCCTGTCATCATCCAAGCCGTTGATGGTCGCGATACCGTCACGCTGACCGACGATCTAAACATCTACGACACCAGATATCTCTACCTGATTGATTTTCGTATTGCTCCCGGTCACGATCCTCTTCACTGCGAAAAATGCGATCATTTACTTGTTCGTGGTATGACGATTGACGGAGGTGCAAGCCGCCCTTCTCACGAAGGGATCAAGATAAATCAATCTCAATATGTTTACATCGAGGACACGGACGTCTCTGGCGCGGACGACAACGCGATAGACTTTGTCGCCGTTCAATATGGTCAAGTAATCAACAGCAAGATTCACAACGCTACCGACTGGTGCGCCTATGCAAAAGGCGGTTCTGCGTACCTTCGATACGAAGGCAACGAGTTTTACGATTGTGGCACTGGAGGATTTGTCGCCGGACAAGGCACCGGTTTTGAGTACATGACAAGCCCTTGGCTCCACTACGAAGCTTACGGCATCACCTTTGTAAACAACGTTATTCACGATGTGAACACCTCCGGTCTTGGTGTGAACGGCGGCTACAACATTCTCGTGGCATTTAACACACTCTACCGGATTGGTCGTGGCGACCACCTCATTGAGTTTAACTTTGGCACACAAGGTTGCGATGGAGACACAACCTTGCAAGGAGGAAGTCGCGTTCTCGCTGACAATTGTTCTAGTTATCAAACCGCAGGAGGATGGGGCGACAGAACCAGCGGAGAACAGCCCGTCATCCCAAACAAACATGTGTACATCTACAACAATGTCTTCTTTAATCCAAGCGGATACGTCAGTCCAAACATGTTGCAAGTCCCCGGAACCTTTGCGCGCGCCCCTTCTGCCTTCAATCTTCCATCCACCACACGCGCCGATGAAGATTTGGTGATAAAAAACAACATTTTTTGGAACGGTGATAGCTCCACCCCACTCGGCATCGAGGGTACCTCGCATTGTCAGAGTGATAATACGAGTTGCAACGCCGCGCAATTAACGCGTGACAACCGATTTAACGTCGTTCAACCTCAGCTCATAAGCCCAGCAAGCGGTAACTTTCGTCCTATAGCAGGGAATAACCCACTTGGCATAACAGCCATTCCCCTGCCAACACTGCGCTGGAATGACCTACCGACAAGACCACAAGCTCCCGCCGGCTATACCTCCATAAGCGTTCTCACGAATCGTGACGGAGTAAGCCGTAGCGCCACCAACAATGTAGGGGCGTACTAATTCACCATCATCTACGTTATAAAACACCCCATCTTTCGGAAAAGGTAGGGTGTTTTACTATTTCGATCCAACACCACCTTGCCAAACACCAAAAATTTCGTATAATACCACCGCTTCATCGCTTATACGGTGGCCATGGTGTAGTGGCAGCACAGGAGGTTGTGGTCCTCCTAGTGAGAGTTCGATCCTCTCTGGTCACCCCACGTAAAAGCCTTACTTTTTAAGTAGGGTTTTTTCGATAAGTCTCACGTGGCTAGCCAGTAGAAAACATGACGTCACGAAGCTTTTACGTGGATCGCGTGCGACGAGCTACGCGAGGAGTTTTACGCGACCAACAAATGCGAACAGTCCACGCAGCTATTATCCGCATCACCCACCCTTGACACACCTCCCAAATCTATGGAACGGAGTATAGGGATGTACTACGTCTATCTTCTCCAAAGTCAGATCGATCAGGGCTGGTATATTGGGTACACTTCGGATTTACGCCGGAGGCTCGTAGAGCATAATCGAGGCGACACGATCTCCATCGTTCATCGTCGCCCGCTTGATCTGATCTATTACGAGGCGTATCTTGATAAAAAGGACGCAATCGGACGTGAACGCTTTTTAAAGAGTGGATCGGGTCGTGGCTTTTTGAAGAAACAATTAGTGAATTTTTTGAAGGAATAATTTTGACAACAGGAATCAAATCAGAAACAGTTCGATTTTTGTTTTGTCCTAGCGATGTTCAGTGGTTCTAACCAAACAACGATTTTGGATATCCCTAACGAGAGTTGGAACTGGATGCTATTATTGTTGTATGAATATGAACGAAGGCTCATCTATGGAAAAAGTGTTGATGGTAGATGTCGCAAAGCCGGAAGATGCTGCGGGGATTGTACGTGTTCGTCATGAGACATGGCTTGCCACATATCCAAATGCTGAGGCGGGAGTAACGGAAGAAGATATATTTGCGAAAAACTTTCAAAGCGAGGATCAGATAAAGCGCTGGAAAAGAGGTATAGAGGATGAAACAGGTACGCGAAAGATTTGGGTAGCTAAAAATGATGCGGGTGAGGTGGTGGGATATGGTCAAGGCAAGAAAGGGGATGCTGAAAACGAAATCTGGGGATTATATGTTTTACCTACCTATCGGGGTAAGGGGCTGGGAAGTAAGTTGATGAAATCTGTAGTAGATTGGTTGGGAAATGAAAAACCAATTACGTTATCTGTTGCTACTTATTCTTCAAGTGCCGTAGAGCTTTATAAAAGATTTGGATTTATAGAAGTGGATGAGCCGGGTGCTGGACCGGTTTTTGCTTCTGGCGCTACCGCGACATCGATAAAGATGGTGAGACCGAAGAAATAGTACGGCTATATGAGTGCTGTAACATCTGGAATATAAATCGTCGCATCATCCCTCCTCTCAAAAACAGTTCTCACCTCCTCTACCACGGCACCCCACGTAAAAGCCTTACTTTTTAAGTAGGGTTTTTTCGTTGTTAAGGCTCACGTGGCGCAGCCAACAGGAATCGAACTGGAAAGGGTTCGATGTTTGTTTTCATCCCATTGACGCAGCATCACTAATATGGTATAAGTAATTATACTTTATAAACCATATTAAGCCTATGAACCTCCTCCAGCTATCGATGCGCAAGCGCCTCGATGAAAAACATAAGCGTCTGAACGCGCTTCGTCCGCTCCCTGTATCTGCCGTTCAAAAGCTACGGGAGCAGTTTCAGATTGAGATGACCTACAATACGAACGCGATTGAAGGGAATAGTCTCACCTTGAGAGAAACATTTTTGGTTGTGAATGAAGGGTTAACGGTGAAAGGAAAGCCCCTAAAAGATCACCTTGAGGCAAAAAGTCATCAAGCAGCATTGGAGTATCTTTACGAGCTCATTGAACACGGCCATCGTGTCACGTTATCCGAACGCCTTATTCGTCAACTCCATCAACTCGTCATGCAGGATGTTGATCGAGAATGGGCAGGAGTGTATCGAAACGGTCCCGTGATGATTACCGGGACGAAGCATCGACCACCAGAAGCGCTTGAAGTGTCCAAAAAGATGCACACGCTCGTTACCTGGCTGAACACGAATGAACAGAAGATACATCCAATTGAACTCGCTTCGCAGGCACATCATAAACTCGCTGCGATCCATCCGTTTTTTGACGGAAATGGTCGAACGTCGCGTTTATTGATGAATGTTCTTTTGATGCGAAAGGGATTTCCTCTCACGATCATCTTAAAAAATGATCGAAAGAAGTATTATCGTGTTTTGTCACGGGCAGATGATGGCGATCTTGCTCCTCTCGTTCAGTTCGTTGCTCAGACAATTGAGAGATCATTAGACATCTATCTTAGGGCTCTAGAACCAACAACGAAAAAAAGTGAGCAGTACGTGTCTCTTGCGAAGTTGAGCACCGGTACGGAGTATTCTGCTAAATACCTCAACCTCCTTGCAAGGACTGGGCGGCTGGAAGCGCACAAAGATGGGCGTAACTGGGTAACGACAAAAGAGGCTCTTACACGCTACGAAGAAGGTAGGCTACGCAAGAGATGATAGGTCTGGAATATAGATCGTGGCATCGTTTATTTAAGCAAAAACAGTTCTCACTTCCTCCACGACGGCACCCCACGTAAAGACCTTCCATTTATTGGAGGGTTTTTTCGTTAAGGTCCACGTGGCGCGGCCAACAGGAATCGAACTGGAAACGGTTCGATTTTTGTTTCATGAAGCGATAGTACGTGCTACTATCAAGCAAATATGACGTCTACAAAAAAAGAAGAGCAACTCGTTCTCTATCGTTCATCAGAAGGCGATATCAAGCTTTCTATCCGTCTAGAAGACGAGACCGTTTGGCTATCCCAGGCCCAGATGGCGGAACTCTTTGAAAAAGATGTCCGTACCGTCAGCGAACACATCAAAAATGTCTTCAAAGAGGCTGAGTTGAGCCAAAATCAAACTATCCGGAAATTCCGGATAGTTCAAAAAGAAGGTCAGAAGTTGGTGGAGCGCTCCATTGATCTCTACAACCTAGACGTGATCATCTCGGTAGGTTACCGAGTGAAATCAAAGCGCGGGACTCAATTCCGTATTTGGGCAACAAAAACCCTCCGAGACCACATTCTAAAAGGATTTACGGTCAACGAAGCTCGTCTAAAAGCGCTACAAGAGGTTCATGGAAAGCGCCTCAAGGAATTTGAAAAAGCCATTCAGCTGTTCCAAGGCACTATCCAAAAGAAAGGGCTGAAAAAAGATGAGACGACGGGACTACTTTCTGTCATCACGGACTACGCGAAGTCGTGGCTCCTCCTGCAGCAGTATGACGATGGATCTCTTGAGATTCCGAAGAAAAAACAGATAGGTACTTTACTCGATTACGAACAAACTCTGAAAGAGATTGAAGGGTTGAAATCGAATCTTGTGCGTAAGAAAGAAGCGAGTGATCTTTTTGGTATGCAGCACGGGCATGGCTTGAACCGGATTCTTGGAGCGATTGAACAATCATTCGCGGGAAAATCGTTGTATGATAGTGCCCAATCAAAAGCCGCTCATCTTTTGTACTTTGTAATAAAGGATCATCCATTTTCGGATGGAAATAAGCGCATCGGTTCTTTTTTGTTCATTCTGTACCTCGCAAAGAACGATTTTCTTCTTTCGAAAGAAGGGGAGCGAAAGATTAGCCCGAATACTTTGGTGGCGCTCGCTTTGCTCGTTGCAGAAAGCAAGCCAAGTGAAAAAGAGACAATGGTTGCACTGATTATGAATTTGTTATAAACGAGAAACAGCGATTTTGAATACTGCCGACACAGTTTACGTTGCTTTTTTCTCGAGCCCTATCTTCCACACCCCATGCTCCAAAAAAGCAGGGATCGTTTGTCTATTTGCCTTATTGATCAAATTTGAATGGGAGAGTTTCTTCATTTTTCCGTACTGGGCCAGCGTCACAATCTCTAGACCTTCCAAATAGGCCAATCTTTTGTAGTAGCTATTTGTGAGTGCTTTTCCGACGATCTCCTCCATTGTCTTCGTCGTTCCTTTTCCATCAAATTCCTTGAAGGCATCGTAGTATTTCTCGCGATCAATGAATTTAATATTGATCGGTACAAATCCTTCTCGAATGAGGAGATAATTATTCACGACTCGACCAATACGACCGTTTCCATCGACGAATGGATGCGTATGCTCGAAGGCGAGGTGAAGACGGGCGATACGTTCAATGATATTTTTATGATTTGTAGCATGATATTCGGACAACATCTTTTCAATCCGTCCGACTACCTCTTGTGGGGCTGGTGCAATGTGACTTCCGACGCGAACATATTCGCCGGTCTGACGAAATCTTCCTGCGATATCGTCTCGAATATTGGAAATCAGCATGTTATGAAGGAGGGCCATCATCTCAAGGGTCAGTTCCTTCTCTTTCGCGGTTTTATGGATATACGACACAACCCGCGCAAGGTTTTTTGTCTCAAAGAGTTCTCTTTCGGTTACATAGCGATCCAGATCAATCTGTAAGAGAATTTTCTCTGTCTCTTCAAGGCTCAGAGTGCTATTCTCAATAGCATTTGAGTTATACACCTGTTCAGCGACTTCGGCCTCGTTGATTAATTGGAGGAGCGCTTCTCTTCCACTGGAAATCCCATAATACCTCCCACGCAAGGAGGCTATCGTTTTATACACTGCAAGTGTTTTTGCCATATGCGTATGCTAGTGTCTTTTTACGATTTTGTCAATATAAACGTAAAAATATGTAAAATAACACCATGTTTTCACGATTTACACGGTACGAGCAGGTTAGGAATATAAATCGTCGCATCATTTCTCTTTGCAAAAGCAGTTCTCACCTCCTCTACCAAACCACCCCAATCGAGCTTAGCTCGACCAACAGGAATCGAACTGGAAATGGTTCGATGTTTGTTTTAAGGTATGAACATGAAAATCATTACGCTGAACACGTGGGGTGGACGAGCGGGAAGAGACAATCTGCTTTCATTTTTTGAGAAGTACAGAGAGGACACAGATGTTTTTTGTCTCCAGGAAATTTGGGCGGCGCCCTACGAGCCCCTAGAAGGGTTGGCCACAGGAGGTCTCTCAATCGACCACACAAACATCATGACACGCGGCATGCAAGAAATTTCGACACTTTTATCCGACTACACCGTCTTTTTTCATCCACACCATTTAGAGAACTATGGCTTGATGATGCTTGTAAAAAACACGTGGAACGTAACGGCCAGTGGAGATGTGTTTGTCTACAAACACCGAGGGTATATCCCGGAAGGAGACGTTGGAAATCATGCGCGCAACGTTCAATTTGTCACCTTAGAAACCGAGAAAGGGCCTCTTTCCATTTTGAACTTTCACGGGCTGTGGAATGGCAAAGGAAAAACGGATTCGGACGATCGAATCACTCAATCAAAAAATATCCTTGCTTTCATCCAGACCTTAAAAGGCAAACTTGTGTTGTGTGGCGATTTCAATCTCCTGCCTGATACCGAAAGTATTCGCCTGTTTGAGTTGGCAGGACTGCGAAACTTGATCAAAGAATACCAAATTACATCCACTCGAACGTCCTACTACACCAAACCAGAAAAATACGCAGACTATATATTTGTAACAGCGAACATACCGGTGAGAAGTTTTATGGTACTCCCCGAAGAAGTGTCGGATCATGCGGCCCTACAGCTTGTGGTTGACTCACCTTTTACACCTCGTGGATCACCTCAAAACCACTAAAACTGCCCGTGAGTGCAAGACCTACAATTTTTCCAGTACAGAGTTTTTTTGAACGAATTTGTTCCGCGATTTCATTCATGGTAGCTCCAGAGCCAATGGCATCATCAATCAAGAGAATGTTGCGATACATGTTTTGCTCCTCTACCACGAATGATTGACGAGCATTCTCAAGACGTTCTTCTAGTTTCGAGAGGGTCTTCTGTGGCACCATGATAGGTGTACGTATTTTTGTAATCTTTACTATTGGTAGAGGAAGATGCAGCAGCCGCTCGAGCTCTCGCATGAGCTGAACGTTTCGTTTTACGGTTGGCGGAATAAATCCTACAGCATCAATCTGAAACCGCTTGATCACCTCCGTGATACGACCTTCGACGTCCCCCACTATGCGTTTCATAAGCCCAAGATTTTGGCTTTGTTTTGCATACAGAAGCAGCTCTCCAAGCTTGGTTTTTCCAAATCGTTCGATGCTGTAGAAATCGAGATAATACAACTGATCGAGAGCGACAAAAGGAAGGGAATGTGAGATTTTATACAGACCATCAATCAAGCCTTCTTTTTTGTAGGCGTCGAATCGCTCAACACTCGCCAGGTATTCGCGAGACGTTTTTATGGGATCAAGCTTTCGAGCCAAACACCAGTTGATAAAGGCGTTGGTCCCCGTTTGCAAGACGCCGTTCGCAGGAATCTTCAAGAAACGCTCGTTCATGAGATGCTCCTCTTTTGCAGGAAAGGCGTAGTCTTCTTGTACCGCAGGAGCTTCGGCAAGGCTATAAAATACCTTGGGAGGCGTTCCTTGTTTCTCCAAAACCCCTTCACGGACAAGCTTAGAGAGGTGCCGAAAAACCGCTGACGGCGTCAACTCTACCTTCTCAATAATCAATTTTGCCTTTACTTGCTTCTGTTCTGCGACAAAAGCTAGAATTTGATCTTTTGTATCAGTGCGCATAATCTATAGTACACAGTATATAGTAGACTATGTACTATGTCAACGCCTAGACCATTCTCTTAGGTATGCCTACGCTACGCCTCGGTACACACGAAGCTGAAGATAATTCTGAGTTTGTCTGTCTATATCTTGAATTCGGATCTTAGCTTATGCTCAAGACATATATGGCAACAGGCTTATTGGATTTACAGACGGCTGGTATCGCGTTGAATCGAACGGAGCGCGAGGCTGGATAGGCCAGCAATTTTTGGAAAATAGTGCCCAACAAACGGGTATTTCTTGGTCATCGTACCATGAATACACGTCTCTCTCCCCTAGTCGCGGCCCCTCCACGTCTGCCCCCACAGCCCCTACGCAACCACCAACGACTGAATCAGCGTTCTCAGGAACGCTTCATGCACGAGACCTGATCAAGCTCGTGTGTCCATCGTCTACGTCGACGGATCATCCGTGCAAAGCTGTGTATTACGTGGGCTTAGATGAAAAACGTCACGCCTTTCCAAATAGCCGTGTATTCTTTACGTGGTTCTCGGATTTCGCTTCGGTGCAACCTGTGACAGCACAACGACTAGGACAGTACGCGCTCGGTGCAAATGTGACGTATCGACCAGGGAACCGCATGGTCAAGTTCACGACCGATCCCAAGGTCTACACGGTAAGTCGTGGAGGTGTTCTGCGTTGGGTAAAAACGGAAGAATTGGCGAGAGCATTTTATGGCATGTCATGGAACCAAAACATAGATGATATCGGAGATACATTTTACACCAACTACAGGTTTGGGTCGGATATTTCCTCGAACACCGATTACAACCCAGCAACGGAGATGGCAATGAGTGTAACCATCGATTAGCCGTCCACCCAAGCTCATATCTCGCGCAAAAATGAAAATTCCACCTGTTCAATAATCAATTTCGCCGTTACTTGCTTCTGTTCTGTAATAAAAGCGCGCATTCAGTCTTTTGTATCGGTCCACACCATCTATAGTGCACAGTGCATAGTAGACTATGTACCATATCGATATTTACATCGATGCCACAACAAACATTGAACTGGAAACGGTTCGATGTTTGTATTAAGATGATGTATATGGCTGGAATAACGATCCCTCAGATCATCAAAGATGTAGGTTTTGATTTCGATTGGGACACAACCAAAGTTTGGGCACTGAAAGAGCCAACGGTCGAGATGCCTATGAACGAGCTTGCGTGGCATTTCGATATTCCTTTTTGGAGTTCCGAGGGAACCGCTGTGTACAATCTTTCACCGAAAGAGGTCATGGAACATCCAGACCGTGAGTCCACTCATTGGCGACTGATCCAAGCGGCGGATACGACCTATCCTATCGACATCATGGAGAATAAGGGGCGTTGGCTAATTCTGGATGGATTACACCGTCTGGCAAAAGAGTACGTAGCAGGAAAAACAACAGTCAGCGTTCGCAAGATTCCAAGAAGTCGGATATCGGAAATTGAAGCACAGTCTTCGCCAAACTCCCTATGAACATCTTTACCTTGAGTGCAAACATCTTCTTCGTGACAGATCTCAAACGATCAAAAAAGTGGTACGAAGATGTACTTGATGATGATGTGGAATAAACAAACCTCGTCTTGCTGCAAAATATGTGGAAAAGTTTTCTATAATCGCTCCGTAGATTAGACACGATATCGAACGGCTAGAACTCGATAAAAATGCCTCATCAGATGCACAAAACACAGAATATGCTGCAGCAAAACTTTTGACCTTATACAGACGAATTATATCCAACGAGGGACATAATCGATCCCTGGATTCAGGTTCTTTAACTCTGCTTGAAAACTATCTAATTCTTTTTTTGGATAAAGATACGGAAAACTTAGAACGTCCACTTTCTTTTTCTGTATCACCAAATACATCGGTCGAATACTCGTTAAGAACAAACTTGGCATTCCGCCCCAGAGAAAACGCTGATTGAACGCTTCGATCTGCGAGATCGAAAACCTGTTTGTTTTCACCGGAGTGACGTGGACTAATTGATCGCCTTGGATCTCCCATCGTTCATGCCAAAATATATGTCCAATGCAGATACCAACAGCAACAACCAATACCCAAAAACTTCCCCAGAACAAAATAAATCCCGTCTCAACTAAACGAGACCAGTCCACAAAGAACGGCATAATGATGACGATCCAAGCGAATATAAGCAACAGTGGTAACCATACAACGGCTGCTCTCCACGTTCGAAAATTCGTTTTTAAAATCATATTTTCTCTTAGAGAGAGAATAGATCACTCGTGCTGGTCTGTCTAGACAGAATAAGCCGTTGTGGCTT
>Ga0209515_10003437_pt1 | contig 22709 bp, 26 predicted proteins | sample Subgroupgradi54m_FD_187454 | JGI IMG/M metagenome (GOLD analysis project Ga0209515, IMG submission 187454) | Subsurface groundwater microbial communities from S. Glens Falls, New York, USA - GMW60B uncontaminated upgradient, 5.4 m (SPAdes)... ... | reverse complement strand
TGGCCCAGCACCGTCACCCGCGTCTCATAGCCGGTGCGCTTCTCGATGAGCGCGCCCAACAGATGGCCGATGCCGCCCAGCCGCACGTGGCCGAACTCATCGAGCTGCTCCGCGGTCACCACATTGGCGTCGGCCTTCAGCTGCGCGCCCTCGGCCACCACGACGATGCTGAAATCCTTGCCGCGGGCGTGCCGTTTCTTGATCAGCCCGCAGACCGCCTCCAGGTCGATGGCCTCTTCCGGGATGAGGATCACATCGGCGCCGCCGGCGATGCCGGCGTAGGCTGCGATCCAACCGGCGTGCCGTCCCATCACCTCGGCCACCATGATGCGGTGATGGCTCTCCGCCGTGCTGTGCAGCCGGTCGATCGCCTCCATCGCAATGTTGACCGCAGTATCGAAGCCGAAGGTAAAGTCCGTCGCTGAGAGATCGTTGTCGATCGTCTTGGGCACTCCGACGATCTTGATGCCCTCCTTGACCAGCTTGGTCGCCACCCCCAGCGTATCCTCGCCGCCGATGACAATCAGCGCGTCCAGCTGCAGCGTCTTGATATTGGCGAGCACTTTCGCATGGTCTTCGGGTTTTTTGTACGGATTGGTCCGAGAGGTGCCGAGGATGGTGCCGCCTTTATGCAGGATGCCGGAGACGGCCCCCAAGTCCAGCGGCACCGTATCCGCCTGCAGCAGCCCGAGCCAGCCGTTGCGGATGCCGACCATCTTGATGCCGGCTTGGATTGCGCGGCGCGTGGCAGCACGGATGACCGGATTCAGGCCCGGGCAGTCACCGCCGCCGGTCAAGATGCCGAGCTGTTTCACCTGACTCATTCGTTCTCCCCCAGTTGCAGTTTCCGGTCGATGTAATCCGTCGAAATCTGCCCCCGCTGGAACGTGGGGTCGCTGAAAATCTGCTTGTGCAACGGGATGGTGGTCCGCAGCGGCTCGATGAAAAACTCATCGAGGGCGCGCTGCATCACCCGGATCGCCTCTTCCCGCGTGGCGCCGGTGGTGATGAGCTTGGCCAGCAGCGAATCGTAATACGGCGGCACCTCGTAGCCCGCAAACACGTAGCTGTCCACCCGCACGCCCCGCCCCCCGGGCTCATGATAGGCGACGATGCGCCCCGGGCTCGGCGTGAAGCCGTTGCTCGGGTCCTCGGCGTTGATCCGGCACTCGATCGCCCAGCCATCCATCGAGATATCGTCCTGTTTGCGGCCCAGCGGCTCCCCGGCCCCGACGCGGATCTGTTCCCTGATCAAATCCAGCCCGGTGACCATCTCCGTCACCGGATGCTCCACCTGGATGCGGGTGTTCATCTCGATGAAGTAGAACGTGCCGTCCTTGTTCAACAGAAATTCGACCGTTCCGACGGAGCTGTAGTTGGCCGCCTTGGCCGCGCGCACCGCCAGCTCGCCCATCTTCCGCCGCAGCTTGGCATCCACCGCGGGCGAGGGCGCTTCCTCGATGAGCTTCTGGTGGCGGCGCTGAATGGTGCAGTCGCGCTCGCCCAGATGAATGGTGTGACCGGACTTATCGGCCAGGATCTGAAACTCGATATGGCGCGGCTCTTCGAGATACTTCTCGACGAACACATCGCTGCTGCCGAAGCTGGCCTGCGCCTCGGCCTGGCAGGTCATGAGCGCGCTCAGCAGCCGCACGTCGTTGTGGCAGACGCGCATGCCCCGTCCGCCGCCGCCGGCGGAGGCCTTCACGATGATCGGATAGCCGATGCGCCGGGCGGTTTTCAGGGCGTCGTCCTTGTCCTTCACCGCCGCCATGCTGCCCGGGATGATCGGGATGCCGGACTTGCGCATCAGATCTTTCGCGGCGATTTTATCGCCCATCAGCCGGATCGACTGGGCCGAGGGGCCGATGAAGGTGATGTTGCAGGAGTCGCAGATTTCGGCGAAGTGCGCGTTCTGCGAGAGGAAGCCATAGCCCGGATGGATCCCGTCGACGTCGGTGATTTCGGCCGCGCTGATGATCGCCGGAATGTTGAGGTAGCTCTGCTCCGCCTTGGGGCCGCCGATGCAGATCGCCTCGTCGGCCAGGCGCACGTGCAGGCTGTTGCGGTCGGCCTCCGAGTAGACGGCGACCGTCCGGATGTTCATCTCCTTGCAGGCGCGGATGACCCGGACGGCGATCTCTCCCCGGTTGGCGATGAGGATCTTGGAGAACATGTCAGCGGCCCGCCATGATCCGGCGAGCGCTGAGCGGCTGGGGACTCACGAGGGAGGTTCCACCACAAAGAGCGGCTGGCTGAACTCCACGGGCGCGCCGTTCTCCACGAGGATCTCGGTAATGCGGCCGGCGACCTCGGATTTGATCTCGTTCATCAGCTTCATCGCCTCCACGATGCAGACGACCTGGCCGACTTCCAGATCCTGGCCGACCTCGACAAACGGGGGCGCGTCCGGGGCGGGCGCGCGGTAGAAGCTGCCCACCATGGGCGATTTGATGACGACCTGGTGGCCTTCTTCGCCGGCTCCGGGTGTGGGCTTTGCGCCGGAGGGCGCGATCGCCTGCGGCGTGCCGGCGACGTATTCCACGACGTGGGGCGTGGGGCTGGACGTGGCCTTCTTCAACCGGATGCGCAGGCCCTGCTGCTCCATCTCCAGCTCGACCAGGCCGCGGCTCTCCATGAGCTGCAGCATTTCCTCGATCAACCGGAAGGCTTCGCGTTCAGACGCCTTCAGCCGCTTCTCCACCCTGACCTCCGTTGCCGTGGTCCGTTGTGAAGTTACACTCTGGATACGTAGGACGCGTTCCGGGTATCGACCCGCAGCATATCTCCGGTGTCCACGAACAGCGGGACCTGGATGGTGGCGCCGGTTTCCAGCTTCGCCGGCTTCATCCCGCCCTTCGACGTGTCGCCGCGGATCCCGGGCTCGGTCGACTCCACCCGCACATCCACGAACATCGGCGGCTGGATGCCGATCATCTGCCCGTCGTGAAACTGCCCTTCAAGGTCCATGTTCTCCTTCAGGAACCCGGCCGCCGCGCCGATGAACTCCGCCGCCACCTGGACCTCTTCGTAGGTCTTGGAATCCATCAGGTGGAAGGTGTCCGCGGTCCGGTACAGAAACTGCAGCGTGCGTTTCTCAATGTGGGCTTCCTGGAATTTTTCGCCGGCCCGGAAGGTGCGCTCGATGACCGAGTTGTCCCGCATGCGCCGCAGCTTGGTGCGGACAAACGCCCCGCCCTTGCCCGGCTTGACGTGCTGGAACTCGACGATAATCCACAGCTGGCCATCGATGACGATCGCTCGTCCGCTGCCGAACTCAGTCGTTGAAATCATCGCTTCCCCTTCTTCGACACCCGCGAGATCGGCTTGCCGTCCAATAACGCTTCCAGTCCGAGCCGGTAGCTGGCCGCGCCGAACCCGGAGACCTGGCCCCGGCACACCGGCGCGATGAGCGACTGGTGGCGGAACGGTTCCCGGGCGTAGATATTCGACAGATGCACTTCGACCGCCGGCAGTCCGGAGGCCTCGATGGCATCACGGATGGCGACACTGGTGTGCGTGTAGGCGGCCGGATTGATCAGCAGCCCATCGAAGCGGCCCTTGGCCGAGCCGATTAGCTCCACCAGTTCGCCTTCATGGTTGGACTGGACGATCAACAGCGAGGCGCCGCGGCGTTTCGCCACCTGCTGCAAGTCACGGTTGATGCTGGCCAGGTTGGCGGTACCGTAGATGGACGGCTCGCGCTTGCCGAGCAGCTGCAGATTGGGGCCGTGCACGACGAGAATCTTCATGTCTTGGATGACCGCTCCGCTTCCTCGACGAGCATTACCGGAATCCCGTCGCGGACCGGGTAGCGCCGGCCGCAGGCCGCACAGATAATCCGCCCCCCTTCCTGCTTCACGGCGGTCTTGCACGCCGGGCACGCCAGCACGCTCAACAGCTCCGGGCTGATCATTCCGGCCGTTCCAGTGTCGCGAATAATTCCGGGTCGAGGCGCGTCGTTGACTCATTCGGCACGACCGCCGAGGGAGCATGACCATGGAGCCGCTTGATGGCCTCGCCAAGACGGGCAAAGCTTCCCCGCTCGCCGGAGAGTTTATCGACATGATTGGCGAGCTGGCTGACGTGGCCGCGCAGCACTTTCCAATCCTCCCCGAATGTTTTTGCAATCACATCCAGCTGCTCGATCTGGCTGCGAATCCCTTTCACGTCCTCCGCGATCTTGAAATTCCGAAGGCCCAGACGGATCAAGCCGAACATGGGCAGCAGGGTCTGCGTTGAGCAGCCGAACACCTGCAGCTCCAGCGCGCGTTGGGGAATCGGATTATCCTGATCATAGATCCGCTGGGTCAGGAACGCCTGCTGGTAAATGACATCTGACGGAACGAAGAGCAGCGCGTAATCCGTCGTGCCGACGTCCGGTTTGATATATTTCGCGGTCGTGACCATCTGTTTCAGCAGCTGGTCTCGAAATGAACGCCACGCCGCCTTGGCCTCCTCGCCTGAGGCTTCAACCCAGGCGCGGTAACTGGCCGATGGAAACTTGGAATCGATCGGCACCAAACAGTCGGGCAGCTTCATCGCAAAATCGACCACGTCCTGCCCCACCGCCAGCTGACGGGGCTTCCGCAGATACAGGCTTTCCCCCAGGTGGTGCTTCAGCAGCATCTCCAGCTCGGCTTCACCGAATTCAATGCCGGCCGCCTGCGGCGAACGGAAGATCGACACGATCGGTTTGAGCGTCATGGCCATCTCGCTGACGCGCTGCGTCGCATCGACGCTCAGCTTCGTGAGCGCCTCGTTAATGGAGGCCACGCGCTCATCCCACTTCGCGGTCAAGTCCTTATAGACGTCCGACTGCTTCTGGGCTTCGCGCGTTCGTGATTGTCCTTCGGCGCTCAACGCATCGTACCGGCCGCGCAGCTCGGAGGTGAGGGTGCTCAGCTCCCCCTTCATGGTTTGAGCAATCTCGGCGACCCCTTGTGCGGTGCGGGCGGCGGCATCCGCGGCTTGCGAAAACCGCTTCGCCCGCAGCTCGCTGCGAATCATCAGCACCACGGCTGCGATGGCCACAAGGGTCAGCACGATCGTCATCATCCGCCGGTCTTCGCCATGTAGCGCATCCGCAGCTGATACAGCGCGTCGGCGAGCAGCTTCTGCTCATCGACTGCCAGATTCCCCCGGGTCTTCTCTTCCAGCACGCCGAGCAGATCGATCAGATACTTGGCTTGCGGCAGATTCGCGGCCTGCTTGCGGGTCGCCGGATGCGGCATGTCGCCCAAGGCGATCAGCGCTTCCATCGCCAGGCCGGAGACAAACAGGTCAAACCGCGCCTCCGGCATCTCTTCAGCACCCCCGGCTTCATGCGCATGAGGCTCCGCATGCGCCTGGGGCTCGGCAGGCGAGGTGGGCCGGACGGGTTCTTTGCCAGGGCCCGCAGGAGCGGCCGGGCCGCCGACCGTTTGCTTCTCCCGCTCGGCCTGCTCTTTCCACGACTCATCCACGCGCTTCTTGACCGGTTCGTTCATCGAATCCCTCTAGGCCACAATCAATCCCGCATAGCCGGTGACCGACTCCGGATCGCCGCCGGATGCCGCGCTGGTGCCATAGGCGACGCGCTGCACTTTGCTAGCCCCCAGGGCCCGCGCCGCCTCCAGCACGCAGACGGCCGCACCGTATCCGCACATCACCATTAAGTCATCCTTCACCCGCCGGGTCAACGAGGCGGTGTCCATCCGTTCCAAATCATTGAGCAGCATCTGATCGTGCAGCGCGCCGCGGGGGGCCGACTGATGCTGGGACAGATCCGAGCTGGCGATCAGCAGCGTCGGCTCCGCCTGCTCCCGGATCAGATCAGCCAGCGCGTGCGCGAACTGCGCGAACTCCTGCGGATCCTCGGAGGCCACGAGCAGCGGCACCAGGCGCAGCTGCGGCGGCCCCAGCCGCTGAAGAAACGGCACGACGACTTCGATCGCGTGCTCTCCCTGGTGCGTGGAAGCATCCACCGACAGCCACGGACATCGCGCGCGCAGCGCTGCGGCAAACGGCGCATCGATGGGCGTGTCCCCCAGCGGCGTGCGATAGGCGCCCTCCGCCATCAAGTGCCAGCCCGTGCCGGCGGAGGCATGCGGCGGTCCCAGCACGATGCAACGGTTCGGAATCGTCACGCGCGCAATCGTCTGGCCGGCGATCCAGCCCGAACGCCCGAAGCTGCCGTGCGGCACCAGCACCGCGGCCGCATGGATCGCTCCCAGGCCGTTGCGCGCCAAGGCATCCACCAGATCGCGCAGCACCGTCCGCTCCGCCGGATAATAGTAGCCTGCCACGGCCGGCCGGCGGGTAACGGGCGCTGCGGCACTCATGGATGGCCGTCGGAATGGCCGTTGGGCGAAATGACCACCTGAGCCCGCCGCGGCAGCGTAAGATACCGCGCGGCGGCAGCATGCACCATCGGTGCGGTGACGGCGTCAATCTTCTGCTCGTAGGTTCTCCAGGCATCGTAGCCGAGCCCGTAGAGCTCATCCACCGCGGAGCGCTTGGCCAGCCCCACCAAATGCTGGATATCCAGCCGGTGCAACCCGACCAGATAGCGCTGCGCCTGAAAAATTTCTTCGGCCGTAAATCCCTTGTCCACCGCAAGCGCCAGCTGCTCTTCCAGCACCTGCAGCACGCGCTCGCGCTCATTCGGCCGGGTCGCGGCATAGATCACCACATAGCCCGGGTCCCATCCCGGCACATGCACCGCCCCCAGCGTATAGGAGAGGCCGTGCTCTTCCCGCACGGACTGGAACAGCCGCCCAGCCATGCCGGAGAGAACCGCGGTCAGCACATCCAGCGCAAAGCGATCCTCCGCCGTGTGGGTGCTGCCCCGGAACCCCATCATGATCAGCGCCTGCTCTTTTTCCACCGTCTTCGCGGCCTGGCGGATGCCTTCAAGCGGCTCTTCGGGCAGCCGCGCCGGCCAGTCCGCCGCAGCCGGCGGCATGGTGCCGAAGGAACGCTGCAGTTGCTTGCTCACCGCCTGCTCGTCCACATCGCCGAACACCGATACGACCATATTCGACGGAACGATCCACCGGTCCGCAAACCGGCGGCAATCTTCGCGCGTCAGCGTCTGGATCGTCTGCCGGTCGCCCAGCGGATCAAACCGGTAGGGGTGGGTGGCAAACAGCGTGCGCCGCAGCAGCCGGCCGCCGACGTCGAAAATCTCGTCTTCCTCAGCCGCCAGGTGCTTGCCGATCAGCTCCCGCTGGATGACCAGCTCTTCCTTGGGAAAGGTCGACTGCGTGATCAGCTCATGCACCAGGCCGAGCCCTTCATCCAGATCCTGGGCCAGCACCTGCAGGATGATGCCGAATCCGTCCCGGCCGCTGAACGGCTCCAGCGTGCCGCCAAGCGACTCGATGCGCTGCGCGATCTCCAGCGCGCTGTGCCGCTTGGTGCCCTTGGTCAACAGCTGTGCCACCAGATTGCACAGCCCTTGATGGGATTCATCTTCGACCCGCACCCCGCCGCGGAACGCCACGGCGATGGCTGCGATGGGCAGCGTGCGGTCGACGCCGACCAGTGTCGTGGCGCCGTTGGATTCGACTGTCTTCTCCACCGAGACCGGGGCCAGCAGTTGCGCCGCCGGCGCTGGCTGTTCGGCCCGCTGCGGCCGGATGATGGCCGTCGTCATCTTTGACGGATCGCAGTAGCGCCGCGCCGCGTTGCGAACCTGCTCGGAGGTTACGGCGGCCACTCCTTCCACATACCGGCTGGAAAACAGCGGATCGCCCGTGCCCGCGAACGAGGAGGCCAGATCCGAGGCCTTGGCCTCGACCGTTTGCAGGCCGAAGAGATGCTCCGCGCTCACCTGGCGCTTGGCCTTGGCCAGCTCGGCGTCCGTGATCCCCTTCGCCTTGATGTCATCGAGGATCTCCAGCACCGCCTGCTTGGCGGCGACGAGCTTCTCCGGATCGGTCCGGAACTGGATGGCAAAAATTCCCGGATCATACGGGGTGTAGTTCCAGGCGGTGATCACATGAACCAGCTTGCGCTGCCGGACGATCGTTTCGTAAAACCGCGAGCTGCGGCCCTGTCCGACGACGCCGGCCAGCACGTCGAGCGCGTAGAGATCCGGATCGGAGATGCGCGTGGAGGTAAACCCCATCACCGCGTAGGCCGTCTGCACGGGCAGCTCTTCGAACGCTTCTTTGGCGCTGGCGACGGGCGGTTCCAGCGGAATGACCCGCTGCGTATAATCGCCGGTGCCCCGGGGCCACGCGCCGAAGGTCTCTTTGACCATCTCGGAAAATGCAGCCGGGTCCAGATCGCCGACGCAGGCGAGTGTAATATTCTGCGGCTGGTACTGCGAAGCGTAAAACTTCGCCATGTCCTCAACCGTCAGCCGCTCCAAGAGCGGCTGATAGCCGAGAATCGGGTGCCGGTACGGATGCTCGAGGAAATGGCGGGACCAGAACAGCTGATGGATGCGCCGGTCCGGATCATCCTGGTTCATCTGGATTTCCGAGATAACGACCGCCCGCTCCTTGTCGAACTCGGCCTGCGGAAACACCGCATGCTGCATGATGTCCGCCACCATCCCCAGCGCGTCTTTCAGATATTTGGATTCCACGAACAGCGAAATGCCGGTGGTGTCGAAGGAGGTGAAGGCGTTGATGGTGCCGCCGTAGCGGCGGACTTCCTGCTCGATGGTGCCGGGAGCGCGCGAGGCGGTGCCCTTGAAGAGCATGTGCTCGATGAAGTGGGTGATGCCGGTGCCGAGGTAGGGGCCTTCGCCCCGCAGCCCGCCCTTGATGCGGACTTCGATGGCGACGAGGGGTTGGCGGTGATCCTCCTCCCACACGAGCTGAAGCCCGTTGTCGAGGAGGAGCTGGCGGACGGTAGAGCGGGAATCGATTGTGCTTGCGTGCCCTTCCGGCATCATCACCATCATGAGGACGAGCCCCGTCAGGCGGGCACAGCGAAGCCCGGCGCCACGGCTGGGCTGACTATGGGATGGGGCGGATTGAGCGGCTCGAACAGACTTACGACGAGCGGGCGCGGCGGCTGATCGCCTGGCGCAGCTCGCGGCGCTTACGCTCGCTGGGCTTTTCATAATGCTTTTTCGCCTTGAGCGCCTTGAGAATACCTTCCCGCTCAAGCATGCGCTTAAAGCGCCTCAGCGCCTTTTCGAGTGACTCATCGTCCCGTACTTCTACGCGTGGCATATATGTGGCAACCTTAACGCACTATTATAGTAACCGGCGGTTCGAAAGTCAACCACGACCCGCTAGGGCCCCAGCATGAATTCTAGCGGCACGACCACATCCTTGCTGGAATCCTGCAGCGACGGCGGAAACGGCGGAAACGGCGCGGCGGTCTGCACGATCTGCATGGCCACGGTGCGCAGCGCCCCGGAGGCGGCGGATTTGTCCCCCACCACGCCAGCGGCGCGAACCGCCCCGTTGGAGACCAGCACGAACCGCACGTAAATGATGCCCTCGGCCGGCGTGCCGGCGGCCCAATCGCGGGTGTTGGCGGTGTGCTGAATCTGATCCCGGATCACGCTGAAGTAGCTGAGCATGACCGGATTGCTGCCGGCGGTCTCGAGCAGGTTGGCCAGATCCACCACCGGTGAGCGCTCGATGTCCGGCAGTCCGGTTGAGGCTCCGCCTCCGACGCTGCCGCCGCCTGCGCCGGATTGCGTCAGCGCGGTGGCATCCGATCCGAGCAGCGGCCTATCCGGAATGCGGATTTGCGTCCGCTCCCCCAGCGAGGCGGTCAACGGCGCCATCGTCGTGTCCCGTCTGGCCCGCATAACCTGGGTTTCCAGCTGCAGCTGCTGTTTCTCGGCGGGCTGCGCCGAATAGATCACTTCGATCGGCGCGCGGTTGCGGACCTTGCCGGCCCACGGCAGCGACCCCCACTGGCTGATCAGCACCACAAAGTGGATCGAAAGCGAAGCGGCAAACGACGCCGTCAAGATGCGATCACTCATCCGCGGCCCAGCCGTGTTCTCCCAACAGCGGCACGAAGACGCAGCCGGCCACGCCGGTCTGCCGCAGGCTGCCCTGCCGCTTCTCCACCTCGGTCAGCATTTGGCCGGAGACCGGCCCGATGGGCACCGCCATCCGCCCAGGATCGTTTAATTGCTCCACCAGCGGCCTCGGAAGCTCCGGGGCCGCCGCGCTGACCAGAATGGCGTCATACGGCGCATGCTCCGGCCAGCCCATCGATCCGTTGCCCGGCGTCAAATGCACGTTCAGATAGCCCAACGCCTCCACCTTCCTCTTGACCCCGGACAGCAGCTCCGGCAGCCGCTCCACCGAATAGACTTCCAGCGCCAGTTCCGCGAGGATCGCCGTCTGATAGCCCGAGCCGGAGCCGATCTCCAGCACTCGCTCATGGCCCTGCAGCCGCAGCAGGCTGATCATCAGCGCCGTCATGTACGGCTGGCTGATAGTCTGGCCCGAACCGATGGGCAGCGGATGGTCGGCGTACGCATCCCGCTGCAATTCGGCCGGGACAAACGCGTGGCGCGGCACTTTCCGGAAGGCGGCCAGCAGCCGCGGATCGGCCAGCCCGCGGGCCTTCAGCTGCCGTTCCACCATCCGCTCGCGCTCCTCGTCAAAGCTCATCGCACGAGGTGACGGCACAGCATGCCCAAGAACCGCACCGTTTCCCGCAGCGGCTGAATATGGCTGCGCTGGCCGTTGTACACGCTGCGCACCGGCACCGAGACGATCTTCCAGCGCCGCGCGGCCGCGGCCAGCACCAGCTCGGTTTCGATTTCATAGCGCCGGGCGCACAGCGAGGTCTGCTCCAGGAATTCTCTGCGGATGAACCGGAAGCCGCACTGCGAATCCGGCACCGGCTGGCGGGCGATCCCGGAGACGATCCAGGACATTAGCCCGTTGGTCCAGCGGCGGCTCATCGGCATGACAGCGCCGTTGGACATCCGGTTGCCGAGCACCAATCCCGCATGCTGGCGCTCGCCGGTGCGGATCAGCTCCGGAATCTCCGACGGGTCATGCTGCCCGTCGCTGTCGATCGTCACAATCCCATCATAGCGGGCGCGCAGGGCGTAGGCAAAACCGGTCCGCAGCGCGCTGCCCTTGCCTTCGTTGCGCAGATGGCTGATGACCACCGCGCCCTTGCTGGAGGCGACGGCGGCGGTCGCATCCCTGGAGCCGTCATCCACGACGATGACGGCCAGGCCCTGGACGCTGATGCGGCTCACCAGCTCCCCGATCGTCTTGGCCGCCTGAAAGGCCGGAATGATGACGCAGTATTTTCCGTTCATCCGGGCAGGCCCATCGCAGGAAGATCAGCCTCAACGGTGCGCCGAACCGGCGCAGACGCCGAAAGGATCGGCCGGAACATCAGCCATTGCTCCGGATACCGCGTCAGATACCGCTCCAGGATGCCGGCATACCGCTGGGTCAGCGCCCCGACGGCTGACACGCCGGCCGCGCGGCCCGGCCACAGCGGCGGCTCGATGCATAACCGGAATGCCCCGCGCCCTTCCCGGATCAAAAAGGTCGGCACGATCGGCGCCTGCGCGCGAAGGCTCAGCACCGCCGGCCCCTTCGGCAGCGTCAGCGGCTGCCCTAAGAAGCTGGCTGAGACGCCGTTGCGGCCGAACTCCCGGTCGCCGAGCAGCCCGATCATCCGGCCTTCGCGCAATCGCTGCAGACACTGCCGCGCTGCATGCGCGCCCAGCGGCACGACTTCCAATCCGCACCGCCGGCGCTGCCGGTCAAAGAGCGCATTCGTTCCGGGGTCATCGTGCTGCAACGCCACTACTGTCAGCGGCACGCCCATCCGCTTCAGCACCACGGCGCCGAGCTCCCAGTTGCCCACATGGGCGGTCAGGATGATGGCCCCGCAGCGCCGGCGCCTGATGTCGTCCAGATAGCTTGCGCCGTCTACTACCACCGCGGAGTCACTCCGGTGCATGGTGAAAAATTCAACCAGGTACCGCCCGAAATTTCTGAAGACCTCGCGCACCCGGGCCTCCGAGGGATCAACGCCCAGGGCGGCGAGATTCGCGGTGACCGCGGCGCGATCGGCGGCGGAACCGCGGCCGTGCGTGTCGGCGGTCCATTCGGCCAGCCGGAAGGCCTGCGACGGAGGCAGCGCCTCGCTGAGCCACTGCGCGAGCTTAAACGCCGCGTAGCCGGTTCGCATGTCGTCTCTCCAGCGATACGCCGGCCGCCGGGGCGTGTGCTGCGTGCTGATCCGCCAGCCGGATCAGCAGCCGGGCGATATCCACCGCGGCCATGGGATGGGCCAGTTCGGCATGCCGGCGCCGCAGTGCTGCCAGCTGCGCCGGATCCTCCAGGAGATCACGGACCGTTTGCCGAACGGTCTCCGAGGAGCTTGCCTGCACCGCAGCACCCTGCGACAACAGAAAACGCGCGTTATACGCTTCCTGGCCCGGGATCGGGTTGACCATCACCAACGGCAGCTGTTTCGCGAGCGCTTCGGAGGTCGTCAGCCCGCCGGGTTTGGTCACCAGCACCGTGGCGATGCTCATCAGCTGGGGAATCGCCTCGGTATAGCCGACCGGAATCATGCGATGGCGGAACCGCTCGGCCTGCAGCCAGTTCAACAGCGGGCGGTTGGTGCCGGCCAGCACCACCAGCTGGCATGGAAACGGCAGCGTATCGAGGTTCATCACAATTTCCCGCAGCTGCCCGAATCCGCCGCCGCCGCCCATGATAAGCAGAATCGGCTGGCGCAGATCCAGCCCGAACTGCCGCGCGGTCGCCTCGCGGTCGACCGGCTCCAGGAACCGCAGATCAATCGGAATCCCCAGCACCTGCACCTGGGAGGCCTGCGCGCCCTGCGCCAAAAAGCGCTGCTTTACCTGCTCCGACGGCACGACATAGGCGTCCACCGTGTCATGGAACCAGTACAAGTGCGGCGCATAATCGGTCAGCACACCGACCAGCGGCACCTGCACGCCATGATGTTTTTTGAAATCGGCGGCGACGCCGCACGGATAGGCCTGCGTGCAGGCGATGGCATCCGGCCGCACGGTGTCGAGCAGCCGCTGCAGCTTGGCCGCCTGGTAGCGGTGCAGCAGCTCGCGGAAATAATGGATGCGCCGATGGACGCCGGGGTTGTCATAGAGATACTCCCAGACATCGGGCTGATGGCGGATGAGCGAGTAGTACGTGCGGGATATGGCCCAGCGGACGAAGCGGCTGGTGTACTGGAAGGCGTCCACGGTGACGATCTGCGCCTTGGGATCCAGGCGCGCCAGGGTCTGCTCGATGGCGTGGCAGGCCCGGTGGTGCCCCGAGCGGGAGGTGATATAGAACAACAGGAACCGTCGCCCGGACATCGGAGCTTAGTCTTCCATCGTGAGCACCCTCCCGATGCGCGTGGCCGCCTCTTTGAGCCGAGGCTCGATGTCGACGAGCGCGAAGCGCACATACCCTTCGCCATACTCGCCGAACCCGCTGCCCGGCGCCACCACCACCCCGGCTTCCTGCACGAGGAGTGTGGCGAACTCGAGCGAGGTCAGCGCGCTGAACTTCAGCGGAATCTTCGCCCAGACATAAAAGGTCCCCTTGGGCATGGGAAGACTCCACCCGATCCGCTTCAGTCCCTGGAGGAATGTGTTCCGCCGTTTATGGTACGTCGCCACCGTCTGGTGAACATAGTCCTGCGGGCCGCTCAGCGCCTTGATGGCGGCCCACTGCACCGCGCGGAAGATCCCGAAATCGCAATAGCTTTTCACCTTCGCCAGCGAGGCCAGCACGTCCCGGTTCCCCACCCCGAAGCCCAGCCGCAACCCCGGCAGGCTGTAGGACTTCGAGAGGGTGTGGAACTCCACCGCGACCTCGCTGGCCCCGGGCACCTCGAGAATGCTGGGAGCCCGTTCGCCGTCGAAGACGAAATCCGAATACGCGAAATCATGCACCACCATGATCCGGTGGCGCTTGGCCCACGCCACCACGTCCTTGAAAAACTTCAGGTCCGCCACCGCCGTCGTCGGATTATGCGGATAGCTGATGAAGAGCATCTTGGACTTCTTGAGCACCCCTTTGGGAATGCTCTTCAAGTCCGGCAGGTAGTGGCCTTCGGCGCTGATCGGAATGTTGTAGAGCATGCCCCCGGCCAGCACCACGCCGTTGAAGTGGACCGGATAGGTGGGATTGGGCACCAGTGCGATATCGTCGTGGTTCAAAAACCCCAGCGACAAATGCGAGATGCCCTCCTTGGACCCGATCAGCGGCAGCACCTCCTGCCGCGGATCCAGGTTGACCCGGAACTTCCGGTGATACCAGGCGGCGATCGTCTCGTTGAGCTTGCGCTCCACGTCGCCGCCTTTGCGCGAGTACCCGTGGTTCTCCGGCTGCTTGACCCGGACGGCCAGCTCATCCACAACATGCTGCGGCGGCGGCAAATCCGGGTTGCCCATCCCGAGGTCGATGACGTCGATGCCCCGGGCCTGGGCCTGCGCCTTGAGCTCATCCAGAATGGTAAAGAGGTACACCGGCAGCCGCTTGAGCCGGTTGGCCTCGTGGAAGAGCCGCTTATTGTTGCGCTGCGCTTCCATCTTCGCGCGCTCGCGCAGCTGCTGCTGCACGCGGCGGATGCTCGGCGAAGTCAGCGTGCGGGTCTTGGCCATCAGCCTACTCCCGCCAGATGGTCCATCGCCTCGACCGCGTGATACGAGCTGCGGACAAACGGGCCTGCCTTCACCCAGGCAAAGCCGGCTCCATAGGCCAGCTGCTCATAGGCGGCAAACCGCTCCGGACTGACGTACTCCATCACCGGCAGATGCGCGGCATCCGGACGCAGGTACTGGCCGATCGTCACATGCGTCACCCCGGCCCGCCGCAAATCTTGAAACGTGCGCACCACTTCCTCCTCCGCCTCCCCAACGCCCGCCATCAAGCTCGACTTCACGATCTTCACCGCCCCCGAGGCTGCCGCCATGCGCAGCACCGTCAGCGAGCGATGGTAGTTCGCCTGCGGCCGCAGCAGATCGGAGAGCCGCTCCACCGTTTCCACGTTGTGCGCGAAGACCTCAGGCCGGCCTTCCAGCAGCACCTGTTCCACCAGCTCCCGCCGCGCGTGAAAATCCGGCACCAGCACTTCGATGCTGACGCCGGGATTCGCCTCGCGGACCGCGCGAATCACCGCCACAAAATGGCCCGCCCCTTCGTCCTGCAACTCGTCGCGAGCCACCGAGGTGATCACCGCGTGCCGCAGCCCCAGCCGCCGCACCGCCTCCGCCACCCGCCACGGCTCATCCGCGGCCACCGGCTCCGGCCGGCCATGCGGCACGGCGCAGAACCCGCAGCTGCGCGTGCAGCGCTCGCCCAAAATCATGAAGGTCAGCTGCCGCTGCGACCAGCACTCGCGCAAATTCGGGCACAAGGCGCTCTCGCACACCGTCGTCAGCGACAGATCGCCCACCAGCCCGCGGACCTCGCGCGCCGTCCCGTCGGGCGAGAAGGGCTTGCGCATCCATGCCGGATACCGCTGCATTACACCCGCACCTTCACCGTCTTCAACTGTTCCACGATCGCCTCGGTCATCTCCTTGGTCCCCACCGCGGTCGGATCGTTGCGCTCCGGCTTCAAGTCGTAGGTCACCTTCTCGCCCTTGCGCAGTACGGCCTCCACTGCGGTATTGAGCCGCTGGGCCGCCTCTTTCTCCCCGATGTAGTCGAGCAGCATGGCTCCGGAGAGAATCATCGCCGTCGGATTGGCCTTATTCAGCCCCGCGTATTTGGGCGCGCTGCCGTGCACCGCCTCGAAGACCGCGATCCCCTCGCCGATGTTGGCCCCCGGCGCGACCCCGAGCCCGCCGATCAAGCCCGCGCACAAGTCCGAAAGGATGTCGCCGTAGAGATTCGGCAGGACGAGCACGTCGAACTCCTGCGGCCGAAGCACCAGCTGCATGCAGGTCGCGTCGACCAGCCGGTCCTCGAATGCCGCCCGCCCCGCATAGGCCTGCGCCACCCGGCGGGAGACTTCCATGAACAGCCCGTCGGTATACTTCATGATATTGGCTTTGTGGATGGCCGTCACTTTCTTGCGCCCGTGGGCCAGCGCGTACTCGAAGGCGAACTTTACGATCCGCTCGCTGGCGGTCGTGGAGATCGGCTTGATGCTGATGGCCGCATCCGGCTGGATGGGCTGCTTCGTCAGCTTCTGGAACTCGGCGATGAACTTCTTGGTCTGCGGCTCCCCGGCGGCGAACTCGATGCCGGCGTACAAGTCTTCGGTGTTTTCGCGGACGATGATCAGGTCCACGTTCTGAAACGGCGACCGCACCCCGGCATACGTGCGGCACGGGCGCACGCAGGCGAAGAGATTCAGCGATTTGCGCAGCGCCACGTTGACCGAGCGGAAGCCCTTGCCGATCGGTGTGGTGATCGGCCCTTTGATCGCAACACGGGTCTCACGGACCGCTTTCAGCGTCTCCTCGGGCAGCGGCGTGCCGAACTGCTTGATGGCCGACTCGCCGGCGATCCGCTCTTCCCACTTGAAGGCGATGCCGGTGGCGTCCAGACAGCGGCGGGCCGCCCAGGCCACCTCGGGCCCGATGCCATCGCCTGGAATAAAAGTCACCTTGTGCAGCATCTTATTTCCGTTTGGCCAGCCACTGCGAGAGCCGCTGCAGCGCTTCGTCAATCGTCTTGAGGGAGGCGGCAAAACTCATCCGGATGTAGCCGGGCGCGCCGAACCCTTCGCCGGGCACCGCAGCCACCAGCGCCTCTTCAAGCCACTGGGCGGCGATCGCGTCGGAGGAGTGGCCCAGGCCGCTGACATTGCACCAGGCGTAAAAGGCCCCACCCGGCACCGTGCAGCGCAGCGGCGGCAGCTTGTTAAGGCCGGAGACCAGCCGGTCCCGCCGCTGTTGGAATTCTTTGAGCATGGCGGCCACCGGCTGCTGGTCGCCGGTGATCGCCGCCAGCGCCGCATGCTGGCTGATGGAGGTGGGATTCGACGTCGAGTGGCTTTGGATGGTGTCCATCGCCTGGATCCACGGCTGCGGCCCCACCGCCCAGCCGATGCGCCAGCCGGTCATGCTGTAGGTCTTGGACACGCCGCCGACGATGACCGTCTGCTCCGAGAGTTTTGGATCCACATCGAGAATCGAAACGTGCTTGGCCGGCGGATAGACCAGCTGGTCGTAGATTTCGTCGCTGACGACGATCAAATCGCGCTGCCGGGCGATGGCCGCGAGGGCTGCGAGCCGCCCCTCGTCGATCATCGCCCCGGTCGGGTTGCTCGGGCTGTTGATGATGATCGCTTTCGTCGCCGGAGTCAGCGCGGCGCGCACCGACTCGGGATCCGGCAGAAACCGGTCCTCTTCCCGCGTCTCCACCACCACCGGCTTGGCACCGGAGAGATGAATCAGCGCCGGGAAGCTGACCCAGTACGGGCTGAAGATGATGACCTCATCCCCGGGCCCGCAGAGCGCCTGGAAAATGTTGTAGAGGGCGTGCTTGGTGCCGCAGGTAACCAGCACCTGGGAGGGCTGATAGCTGGTCTTGCGGCGCTGGTTGACGACGGAGGCGACGGCCGCGCGCAGCTCGGGAATGCCGGCGACCGGCGTGTAGCGGGTCTGGTTGGCGCTGATGGCGGCCGCGCCGGCCTGCTTGATGTGGTCCGGGGTGGAGAAGTCCGGCTCTCCGGCCGTAAAGTCGAGGATCGGCTTGCCGGCCTTGGCCAGCGCCTTGGCCTTGGCAGCCAGCGCCAGCGTGGGAGAACCTTCGACGTAGCGAAGGCGGTCGGCCAGGGTGACGGCGATCATTCCGTCACACAGTCCGCCGCCTCAAAGAGACGGCGGGGGATCACGACGCAGCGCTCCCCTTTTTCTTTTTGTCCCAGAGCTTTCGAAGACCCTCGAAGAACTTGGGCCGCTTCTGGCCCTCTTCGGCTTTGGCTTTTTCAGGCTCCGGCTTCGACGGCGCGGAGGGTTTGCGTCCGGGCTCGGCCTTGGGCTGCGGCTTGGCCGGCTCCATGGCCGGCAGCCGGCTGAAGGCCAGCACCGCCAGTTGCGCGCCGTCGCCGGGCCGCGGCGGGGCAACGCGCAGGACGCGGGTGTAGCCGCCCTTGACGTCGAGAAACCGCGGAGCGATTTCGCCGAACAGTTGTTTGACCAGGTCGCGGTCCTGCAGCACGCGGAAGGCGCGGCGGCGGGCATGCACGCTGCCGTCCTTGCCCAGCGTCACGAGCCGGTCGGCCAGCCGCTGCGCCACCTTGGCGCGCGCGTAGGTCGTGCGCAGCTGCCCGTGGACCACCAGGCTCTTCACCAGGCTGTGGACCATTGCCTGCCGGTGTTCGCTCGGCCGGGAGAGCCGTTGATTGTTTTTAGCGTGCCGCATGATGCGTCCGTCTTATGCCGGGTTCTGCGTGGCGGCTTCAGTCCCCGCCGTGCCCAATCCCAGCCCCATGCCCTTGAGCAGCTCTTCGATTTCAGCCAGCGACTTCTTGCCGAAGTTGCGGTACTTCAACAGCTCGGCCGGGCTCTTGTCGACCAGCTCGCCGATCGTGTGGATCTTCGCTTCGCGCAGGCAGTTCGCCGAGCGCACCGAGAGCTCCAGCTCGGAGATCGGCGTCTTCAATTTCTCCTGCATCTCCTCGTTGACCTCGGCCGGCGCTTCCTCTTCCGGCTCTTCCGGCAGGCTGCCGTAGTTGACGAAGAGATCCAGATGTCGCTGCAGGATGTTCGAAGCGTACAGTAGTGAGTCCTTCGGGCTCATCGAGCCGTTGGTCCACACCTCAAGCAGCAGCCGGTCGTAGTCCATCACCTGCCCGACACGGGTGTCCTCAACGCTGAAGTTCACCCGTTTCACGGGGGAAAAGAGCGCATCCACCGGGATGACGCCGATGGCCTGGCCTTCCTTCTTGTGCTTCTCGCCCGGCACGTAGCCGCGGCCCCGGCTGACCTCCAGCTCCATGCGGAACTTGCCGGGCTTGGTCACGGTGCACAGGTGCAGATCCGGGTTGATGACCTCGATCGTTTCGTCGACTTCCAGGTCGGCCGCGGTGACCGGGCCCTTTTTGTCCTTCTCGATGACGATCGTCTTGGGTTGGCGTGAGTGGGCCCGCAGCACCAGCTGCTTCACGTTGAGCACCACCTGGGTGACGTCTTCGAGCACGCCGGGAATCGCGCTGAACTCATGCAGCACCCCGTCGATCTTCAGCGAGGTCACGGCAGCCCCCTCGATCGAGGACAGCAGAACGCGGCGCAATCCGTTGCCGATCGTCATGCCGTAGCCCCGCTCGAACGGCTCCGCGATGAACTTGCCGTATGTGTCGGTCAGCGAATCGTCATCGCACACGAGCTTCTTCGGAGTCGCAAAATCACGCCACAGCGTTCCCATCCCGTCCCTCCAATCCTGTTGGTGTTACTTCGAATACAACTCGACGATCAGCTGTTCCTGAATCGGCAATCCGATGTCGTCCTTCTGCGGCACGCGCAGGATGGTCCCTTTCAGCGCCTCGTTATCCGTCTGGATCCAGGCGGCCGCGGGCCGGTCCTTCGTCCGTTCCAAATTCTCCTTGATCCGCTTGGCCTGGCCGGTGCGGTTGGCGGCGACGGCAATAACGTCTCCCACACTCACGGGAAACGAGGGGATGTCGACCAGCCGCCCGTTGACGGTCACCGCGCGGTGGTGCACCATCTCCCGGCCTTCCCGTCGCGAGGTGGCGAAGCCCATGCGGTAGAGCACGTTGTCCAGCCGCCGCTCCAGCGTCTCAAGCAGCTGCTGGCCGGTGACGCCCTTGGCCTTCTGCGCGACGCTGAAGTAGCGCCGGAACTGCCGCTCCAGCAGGCCGTACATCCGCTTGACCTTCTGCTTTTCGCGCAGCTGGATGCCGTAGTCCGACAGCTTGATGCGCAGCTGCCCGTGCTGCCCGGGCGGAAACGCCCGCTTTTCGATCGGGCACTTCGGGGTAAAACACTTGGTGCCCTTGAGAAAGAGCTTCATGCCCTCGCGGCGGCAGAGCCGGCAGGACGGTCCGGTATAGCGCGCCATTACACCCGTCTCCGCTTCGGCGGACGGCAGCCGTTATGCGCAATCGGCGTGACATCCTTGATCGCCGTGATGGACAACCCGGCCTGCGACAGCGCCCGGATCGCCGACTCGCGTCCCTGGCCCGGCCCTTTGACGAAGACTTCCACCTCTTTCAGTCCGGCTTCCAGCGCCTTCTTGGCCGCGTTGCCGGCGGCGATCTGTGCGGCGTACGGCGTGGATTTGCGCGAGCCGTGGTAGCCGCTCGATCCTGCCGTGCTCCAGCAGACCGCGTTGCCGGCCCGGTCGGTGATCGTCACGATCGTGTTGTTGAATGTCGCGAAGATGTGCGCGATGCCCTGGGTCGTTGAGAGCTTCTTTTTCGCGCTGCGCGTCTTGGGCCCGGACTTCGGGCCGCCCTTGGCCGCGTCGGCTTCGGGCGCTGCGGCGGCCGCCGCGGGAGCCGCCGGGACAGCCGCTTGTTGCGGCGCGGCGGGCTTTGCGGGCTCGGTCGCCGGTGCTGGCTGCTGCGGCTTGTCTTCAGCCGGGGTTGGAGATTCGTTCGCCATTCAGTATGTGCCTCCTGTTGCGACTTAGGTTCGCGGTCCGCCCGGCCGGGTGTCGGTCCGGGTGCGCTTGCGCACGCCTACGCGAGGCCGCGGTCCCTTCCTGGAGCGGGCGTTGGTCCGGCTGCGCTGGCCGCGCACCGGCAGCCCCTTTTTGTGGCGCAGGCCGCGGTATGAGCCGATATCGATGAGCCGTTTGATGTTGCCGGAAACATCGCGCCGCAGGTCGCCTTCCACTTTCGCCGAGGCCTGGATGGCCTGCGTCAGCCGGCTGACTTCTTCGTCGGTGAGGTCCTTGGCCCGCTTAGCCGGGTCCACCTTGGTGGAGGCCAGCACCTTGTGGGCCGTGGCCTTCCCGACCCCGAAAATGTAGGTGAGCGCGACCTCGGTCCGCTTTTCCTTCGGCACTTCAATTCCGACGATGCGTGGCATGCGTTATCCTTGGCGTTGTTTATGTTTTGGATTCGAGCAGATGACCCGGACGATTCCCTGCCGCCGGATGATCTTGCACTTGCTGCAGATCCGCTTGACTGAGGCCCGGACTTTCATGTAAGGCGTCCCTTCTTCTCGCGAGGTTACACCAGCGTCGTCAGAACCGCCGGCCCCTCGTTCATGATCGCGACCGTGTGCTCAAAATGCGCGGCCAGCGAGCGGTCCCTGGTCACCGCGGTCCAGCCGTCCTGCAGAATTTCCAGCTCGTGCCCGCCCAGCGTCGCCATCGGCTCAATCGCGAGCACCATGCCGGCCTTCAATCGCAATCCGGTATGCGGCGGGCCGAAGTTCGGAATCGGCGGCTCCTCATGCAGCGCCCGCCCGATGCCGTGCCCCACGAACTCCCGCACGACGCCGAACCCGTCCTGTTCCAGCCGGCACTGCACCGCGTGCGAAATGTCCGAGAGCCGGTTCCCGACGACCGCCTGCGCGATGCCGCACTCGAGCGCCTGCCGCGTCGCATCGATGAGCCGTTGGGCCGTCCGGGGCACCGCCCCGACCGTCACCGTCGTCGCCGCGTCCGCGTACAGGCCGTGCAGGATCGCGCCGGCGTCGATGCTCACCACATCCCCTTCGCGGACCTTCCGGTCGCCGGGAATGCCGTGCACGATCTCTTCGTTAATCGAGACGCAGATCGTCGCGGGAAATCCCCGGTATCCCAGAAACGCCGGCTCGGCCCCCTTCTGGCGGATGAAGGCCAGCGCTTTCTCATCCAGCGCCTTGGTCGTCATCCCCGGCTCGATCGCCGCGGCCAGATGCGCCAGCAGCTCCGCGACAATGCGGCCGGCGTCCCGCATCTGCGTGATTTCCTGGGGCGTCTTCAGCTCGACCATCGCTTCATCTAGGCGCGCAGCCATCCTTTTCGGCGCAGCAGCTTCAGCGAACGATTGAAGACCGTTTCAATGTGCCCGCGGCCGTCCACCCGGTGCAGCAGTCCGGCCCGCTGGTAATAGCGCAGCAGCGGCGAAGACGCGCGCCGGTCGATCGCCAGGCGCTTGCGAATCGTCACCGGCTCATCGTCCTTCCGCACGATCAGCTTGCCCTGGCACCGGTCGCACCGGCCGGAGCGCTTGGGCCGCATCGTGCGCAAATGGTAGTTGGCCCCGCACCGGCCGCACACGCGGCGGCCGCTCAGCCGGCGCACCAGCAGCGGCTCCGGCGAGGTGAGAGCCACCGCGGCGTCCAGGGGCGCCTTGCGTTTCCTGAGCACGCGGCTTAACCCGGCGGCCTGCGCCTGCGTCCGCGGGAAGCCGTCCAGCACGAATCCTTTGGCCAGCTTCTCCGGCGTCAGCCGGCTCGCCATCACCTGCACGACCAGCGGATCCGGCACCAATTGCCCGCTCGCCACATAGGCGTGCACCCGGCGGCCCAGCGGCGTGCGCTTCGCGATCTCGTGCCGGAAGATTTCCCCGGTCGAGAGATGCGGCACGCCCAGCCGCTCTTCCCATAAAAATGCCAAAGAACCTTTACCCGCCCCCGGCGGACCCAGCAGGACAATGCGCACGTTACCGGCGGCCGCGCATCCGGGCGGATTTAAAAAAGCCCTCATAGTGCCGCATGAGCAGGTGCGATTCGATCTGCTTCATGGTGTCCAGCGTCACGCCGACGACGATCAGCAAGCTGGTGCCGCCGAAGAAGCTGGCCACCCGCGAGGGGATCTTCATCCACGCCATGATAATATCCGGCAGAATCGCGATCCCGACCAGATAGAT
>Ga0209515_10003436_pt1 | contig 22718 bp, 18 predicted proteins | sample Subgroupgradi54m_FD_187454 | JGI IMG/M metagenome (GOLD analysis project Ga0209515, IMG submission 187454) | Subsurface groundwater microbial communities from S. Glens Falls, New York, USA - GMW60B uncontaminated upgradient, 5.4 m (SPAdes)... ... | reverse complement strand
CGGACATGCGGTGACGCACATGCGCCACGCGCGACAGACGTTTTGATTGATGAGTACCACACCATCTTCGCCGCGTTTGTAGATCGCGCCCGACGGGCACGCCGCGACACACGCGGGATTCAGGCAGTGATTGCAAATGCGGGGCAGATAGAAAAACGCCATCCGTTCCAACTGAAACATCGCTTCCTGTTCGGCGGGCGACAGGTTGTGCAAATTCGGATCGTTCCGCGCAAAATCGGGCGACCCCGACAAATCGTCGTCCCAATTCGGTCCCATCTTGATGTCGATTGGTTGCCCGGTAATGAGCGACACCGGACGCGCGGTCGGTTGATCGTCGCCCGCGGGCGCTTCGATCAGGTCGAGATATTTGTAGGTGAACGGTTCATAGTAGTCGTCGATCACCGGCATATTGGGATTGTGAAAAATATTCAGCAGACCTTTCTGTTTGCCCGCGCCCCGCAACGCAATCCCGTCGCTGGTTTTTTCCCAACCCCCTTTGTAAATCGCCTGGTCCTCCCACTTCGTCGGGAAACCCGTGCCGGGCTTGGTTTCTACATTGTTCCACCACATGTATTCGGCGCCTTTGCGGTCGGTCCAAATATTTTTACACGCGACCGAACAGGTATGACAGCCGATGCATTTGTCGAGATGGAACACCATCGAAATTTGTGAGCGGATATCCATTAGAACACCACCTTGTCATTGAAGGGGCTCACGTCGCCCCCTCCACCGGCAAAGCCGGATGGAGCCTCCCCCTCAACGCCGCTGTGCGGCTGATTATTTTCAGAAAACAATTTTATCCATTTTTTTGACCGTGACATGCGTGTCGCGATTGGGCGCGATGGGCCCCCAATAATTAAAGTGATACGAAAATTGCCCATACCCGCCGCACAAAAAATTCGGTTTCAGATGAATGCGGGTCAGGCTGTTATGCCCGCCAGCCCGCTTGTTGCCGCGCACCTGTGATTTCGGAATGCCCACGGTGCGCTCGGGCACGTGATAGACAATACACACGCCGCGCGGAATTCGCGCACTGACGCACGCGCGCGTGCAATACACACCGTGATCGTTGTAGACCTCGACCCAATCGTTATCGCGAATGCCCAAATCGGCGGCGTCGGTTTCACTCATCCAGCAGGGTTCGCAACCACGCGAGAGCGTGAGCATGCGCAGGTTTTCCATGTAGGTCGAATGGATGTGCCACTTCCCGTGCGGCGTGAGACAGTTGAGCACCTTGGCTTTGCCGGCCTTCAACGTTTCTTTCAAATCGCCGTACACTTCCGACTTCGGCGACGGTTTGTAGGTCGGGAGATGTTCGCCGTAGGCAATGTACATTTCATGATCGAGATAAAAATGTTGGCGTCCGGTGAGCGTGCGCCACGGCACCAATCGATCGACATTGTAGGTGTAGGCACAATACGCACGCCCATTGTGCATGAGTCCGGACCAGAGTGGCGAGGTGTTGTAGCGACGCGGCTGCGCTTGCAGATCCGCATAGCGAATGCGCACGTCTTTGCTGCCCTCACCCAAATCCGCCAATTTCAATCCGGTTTTTTTCTCCATGTTTTCGTACGCGCGCACCGTGAGCACGCCGTTGGTTAACGTGGAGAGATGCAAAATCGCGTTGGCCGCCGATTCGTCTTCCTTCAGCGAGGGATATTTTTTTCCGTCGATGGTTTCGACGGGGAAATGATTGGAGACAATCATTTCGTCGTACTCCTCTGCGCAGAAATAATGATTGCCGTGCGCGCCGAGTCCCTTGGTCTTGACGTTTTCGCCGAGCGTAATGAATTTTTCGTAGAGTTTTGTGTAGTCACGGTGAACCACCGCCAGTTTATGCATGGTTTTTCCGAGCACGGGTTCGCATTCGCCGCGGGTCCAGTCCGCCATGTGCGGTTGCGAGATTTCATCGACCGAATCGTGCGACAGCGGCGACGCAACGATATCGATTTGCGGATCCGGCAAATATTTTTTGGCGAGTTCACTCGTGGTGCGCGCGAGTTCCTTGAAAATATTCCAGTCGGTCTTCGCTTCCCACACGGGCGCGATGGCAGCGGAGAGCGGATGAATAAACGAATGCAGGTCGGTGCTGTTGAGATCGGCCTTTTCGTACCAAGACGCCGCCGGGAGTACGATATCGGAATAGAGTGCGGAGGAATCCATGCGGAAATTCAGATCGACCACGAGATCCATTTTCCCTTTTGGCGCGATCTCGTGCCATTTGAGTTCCTGGGTGTGCTCCGGAGCATCTTTTGCGATGAGGTTCGAATGCGTCCCCAGATAATGTTCGAACGCATACTCGTGTCCCTTCATGCTCCCCGTAATCGCATTCCCGCGCCAGATGTACCAGACGCGCGGATGGTTCTCCGGCGCTTCCGGATCTTCGACCGAGTACGCGAGTTCGCGTGATTTCAATTTTTCAAAGACGTATTGCGAAATCGCCGCGTCGTCTTTCGCACCCGCGGCCACGGCCTCTTGGCCAAGCGCCAACGTATTTTGTTTGAACTGCGGATAGAACGGCATCCACCCGTTACGCACCGCCGTGACGATCGTATCCGCCGTGTGTTTCCCGGTGATGTCGTTTTTCGGCACCGTGTTGTACCGCGAATACTGTCCATCGTACCGATACTGACAGGTGTTGATGTAATGCCACAACGGCGCTTGTTGTAATCGACTCGCCGCGTGCCAATCCTTGGCGAAGGCAATGGCACTCCACGAATCCACCGGCGCCAATTTTTCCTGTCCCACATAATGATTCAACCCACCGCCGTTTTTGCCGACGCACCCGGAGAGCATGAGCGCCATCGCGCCCGCGCGATACATGAGGTTGGCGTGGTACCAGTGATTGATCCCCGCCCCAATGATGATCATGCACTTGCCTTCCGTGCAATTCGCCGTGTTGGCCCACTCCCGCGCAAACTGCAGCACGGTTTTGGAATCGACGCCGGTCAGAATTTCTTGCCACGCTGGCGTGTAAGCGGCATCTGCATCGGTGTAATCTTTCGGATAGTCGCCGGGCAACCCGCGTCCCACACCATATTGCGCCATGATCAGATCGTACACCGTCGCCACGGCAACTTTGCCGTGCAACGTGTCGACATATTTGACCGGCACACCGCGCAGCGCTTTTTTGTCGAGACCGAACTCCGTGAATTCGGTCATCACCACGGCGTCGTTGTTGGTGAGCAGCGTCAGTGCGGGATCGTACGGATTGTCGTCCGTGGAATTTTCGAATTTCATATTCCACTGACCCTGCGCCTTGTCCCACCGATGTCCCATCGCACCCTTCGGCACCACGAAACGTCCCGAGGGTTCATCGATGTTCAGAAATTTCCAGTCGCCGTTTTCAATATCTTTAAATTGCGCGAGCTCGTTCGCGCGCAGCAAACGGCCCGGGGTGTAATGATCGCCCACCGGATTCAACACCACGAGATACGGACTGTCGGTGTATTGCTTGCCGTATTGCAAAAAGTAGGGCGTCTGCTTTTCGTAATGAAATTCTTTCAGGATGACATGCGACACCGCCATCCAGAACGCGCCGTCGCTGCCCGCGTGCAGCGGAACCCATTGATCGGCGTATTTGCAGACTTGACTAAAGTCGGGCGAGAAGACCACGGCCTTCGTACCATTGTGGCGCGACTCCGCGAAAAAATGGCAATCGGGCGTGCGTGTCATGTTGAGACACGCACCCATATCGGCGATCATTTTCGAATTGTACCAATCGGCACTTTCGCACACATCGGTTTGCTCGCCCCAAATTTCCGGGAACGCGGTCGGGAGATCGCAGTACCAATCGTAGAAACTTAAATTCACGCCGCCGAAGAGTTGGAGAAAGCGACCGCCCGCCGCGTAGCTCAACATGGACATCGCAGGAATCGGCGAAAATCCGATGACGCGATCGGGACCATATTTTGTCGCGGTATAAATGTTGGCGACCGCCATGAGCTCGAGCATTTCGTCCCAGTGCGCCCGTCGGAATCCACCTTTGCCGCGCGCGTTCTGATATTTTTTGCGCGCCTCGGGATTGTTTTGCAACGCCTCCCACGCCTTGAGCGGGTCGCCGGTTTTTTCTTTCGCCGCGCGATACGCGTCGATCAAGGCACCGCGGATCAGCGGATATTTAATGCGCAGCGGACTATACAAATACCAGGAATACGAAATTCCGCGCTGACACCCGCGCGGCTCGTACGGTGGCAACGAATCTTCCAGGAGCGGATAGTCGAGTTGCTGTGTTTCCCACACCACGATGCCATCCTTCACGTGAATCTGCCACGAACACCCGCCCGTGCAATTCACGCCGTGCGTGCTGCGCACAATCTTGTCGTGTTGAAACCGATTGCGGTAAAACTCCTCCCACTTGCGCGTTTCCGGGGAAATGATGTCTTTGATCCAGCCCATGGGGAATCTCCTTGATGTCCTTTAAATGACGCGCTACTCGGACTCATCCTGTCGATCGTAGAGATCCTGATTCACCGACCGTTTCTTGCGACGTCGACCGAGCACACCATACAATCCCAACAACATGAGCGCGCCGCCACCGCCCGCAACAAACAATCCCCACCCGTAATCGCGCGGTTGTTGGTAGGCGTGTTCTTTGTCGGCTTGTTGTAGAAATCCCACCAACGCGCGAATTTCGGTGTCGGTAAATGGCATCCCTTTGTACGCCGCTTGCATCACGGGAAACGGCGGACCACCCAGAATGGCGCGCACCCCATCGCCACCCATGCGCGAAAACACCGTGGTTAATTCGCGCGCTAAAATCCCACCACCAATGACGGCGTCGTTTGTGACGTGATGACACGAAATACAGGCCGGACCGTTGTTGGTGAAACGCGTCGTGCCCTGAAACAGATTGCGTCCCAGCGCAATATCCTCTGGCGTTGGGACACTGATTTTTTCTGGCGCGGCGCTGGGCGCGAGCAAAGCATGGCCCGAGGCATTGTCCAGAAACGCAATCACCGCAGCGACCTCAGTTTCCGTTAACGCCAGATTGGGCATGGGGACGTTGTTGAATTCCTGCAAACGCTTCAACGCGACGGCGTCGCCCTCCGCCAACATTTTATCCGGTTCGCGAATCCATCGGGACAACCAGGCGCGTTCTCTTTTTTGTGTGATCCCCTTCAGATCGGGACCGACCAGATTTCCGCCACCCACCGTGTGACACGCCGCACATTTCTTTTGAAAAATTTCCTGGCCCGGTTCCCCCGCCAATCCCAGCGCGGGTCCGAGCAACCATCCCGCCATCACCAGCAGTCGGAGTCGTGTCATAGAAAAACCTTTCGCACAGGCTGAGACGTGACGCTGAAAGTGGGAGCAAAATACCACGCGCGAAATAAACCACCATGATGTGCATCAGCCGCACACCATGAGCTTGCGCATATGCCGTCCGCAGTGCGTTTCAGGCGGAGGCGGTTCGGTTCAATATGCTGCGGAATGGACCGATCGAATATAATTGTGAGGGACTGTTATGGTTTCAACGTGCCCAGGAGCTTGGCGGCCTCGGGGCGCGGGGCGGTAGCATAACGGAGGTAGTGCTGCAGGGTCTGGCGGGAACGAGCGTGATCTCCCCACTCCGCGTGCCAGCGCCCCATGGTCCAGAAGAAATCGAGCAAATCGGCCGGTGCCGCGCGCCAAAATGGTTCGGGGAGGAGAGAGAGCGCATCGCCCCAGCCCGCAATGGTATCGTGATCAATATTTGCGGCGGGCGTGCCATCGAATCCACGCGACGCGATCGGAAGCTGCTTCGCAGCAGCTAGTGCCTTGTCCGTTTGCCCCGTTTGCCACAGCAGATCGATCTGCAATGCCATCACCCAACCGGGCAGACCAGGCAGCGCGGTGAGTTCAGCCCATGCTGGCGCCATGTGGGTCCAGTCGTTGGTCAATTGGGCGGCGGTACGAAATTCCGCGTAGAGCGTCAGGTACTCGGTGACCGGTGGCGGGAGAAGACGGACGGCGAGTGAGGCCCGCGCGAGATAATGCTGCGCGAGTTGCCGTCGCCCCAAGGCGAGTTGCGTGGGGATACTTGTCCGCCAGATGGCACTGCGTCCGGCGGGATTCGTCTCGAGACGGGCGGCCCGCTGAAAAAGGACGTCCGCCTCGGCCCACTGTTTGGCACTGGCTAGCGCCACGGCCACCTTCGTGTACACTTCCGAATCGAGCGGCGCTAGCTGCAACGCCTGCGAAAAATATGTTTTCGCCTTGGTCAGATCTCCATGCGACAAATAATATCCGCCGGTAATGAGCGCCGCATTAACTCGGTTGATGCCATTCTGAATCATGCGATCGAGATCTGGCAAGGCCGCTTCGATCTGCCCCTGTTCGATGAGTAGCTGCGCCAGTCGCTCCCGCGCGATCGTGTCGCCGGCCAGTGGGGTCAGGCACTTGATGGTCTGTTGCGGGGTTTCATGCGCTCGCCCAAGATCACACGCCATGACTCGCAGCGCGGGATCGTTGGGGAGTGCGCGCAATCCGGTCGCCACCTCGCGTTCGGCGGTGGCTCGATCGTCCGTTGCCATCGCGATCATCGCTAGCGCGGCCGCGATCCTGACATCAACCGCGGACGCCCCGAGTGTGCGCGCGAGCCGCAGGGTGGCGGTGGCTCCGTTCGTGTCCTCGTTGCTCTGTTGCTGCAGCGCCACATTGAGCAAGTCGATCTGCATAAACTCGCGGGGCGTAATGCGCTGCGCGTGGGCCTCGAGATCGGTTCCGATCAGCTCCTGATTGGCGGTGAAGGGCTGGAAGTCATAGCTGGTGGTCGTGTTGGCATCGTCGGCATGGCCCAAAGCCACGTGATAGGTCGATTCTTCATCGGGGGTCGGTTGGAAGGTGATACCGCTCCCCTGATATAAATCGCTCCACGCGCTCATGGCCTGTTGGACAGACATCGCGTAGACAAATGGCGTGAGACCCGCCTCGGCAAAGAGGGTAAAGAGGACCTTGGTCTTTTCCGTGCACGCCCCGCCCTGTTGTGCGATCGCCTCCAGCGCACTCCCCTCCATCGGCAGATCTTTGGTGAACCAGCCCAGTCCCAGTCCACCGCTCACCATCAGGCGATCCGCGATCGCCCCCATGCCCAGGAGTTTCAATCGGCTCGTGATATGAGCCAGCCAATCGGGTTGATAGGTGTGAAAATAGGGCATCCGCTCGGCGCGCGGCAGCAGCGCGTAGAGATAGAGCGCGTACCCCAGGCGCTGGGCGTAGACAGCGGTTCCCGGTGCCCACGATTTTGCCACCACCTGTCGAATGGCCGCGACCTCGCGCTGAATCTGTGGGCCCAACGCCCCCGTTAAACCCCACGGCACTTGGCGGCCCAGATCTTTTTCAATCAGGTGTCGATACTGTTGCCAATGGAGAAAAACGGTGTCGGCGATCTCGGCGCAGGTGATGGTCTGATCGCCCTTTCCCACGACGATGCGTTGAGGGGCATGCGGATCGGCCGTGGCCTGGGGCTGTCCATAACCTTGATCGATGGCTGCGTCAGTCAGACCGTCGTGACGTAATTGACGATACCAACGCGCGAGGATCTGGTCGTCACAGGTGATGGTGGGTGGCGCCATTAAAAGTCCTCATCGATCTTGATCGGTGGCGATTTTCCCGGCGTTTCTAAGGAGCGAACAAAACCTTCAAGGTCGCCAACGCCATCGGCGACACGATCCCATGCTCCCTGTTGTGCCCACAAGGTGACTAAGTCGGCATAGAACCAGCCGGATTGGGGGGCCAATCGCGCCGCGCGTTCTTGCAACTCGCTGGCGCGTCCCAGCTCACCTGCGAGGGCGTAGAGATCGGCCATGGTCGCCAAGACCTCCGCCTCCGCGGCGCGCCGCGCGGCCGGTTGATCGCGATCCGTGGGCGGCCATGGTGGCGCTGCCGTGTCTCCCCACTTGGCTCGCTCTTCGTCGAGCGCCTTCGCAGGCGCGCCGGCGAAATCTTGCCGCAATGCCGTCGCGTAGTGTTTGAGGATCGACAGATACGATGGATCCTCCGGGTCGGGTGACTGGCGAAATATTTCGATCAGATGCCAATAGGCATCGTGTCGATGTTCCGCACTCGCTGCGGGGTTCGTCGCCACGGAAGTGAAATACGAAATCGCCCCCTTGAGATCACCGCGCTGCTGCAGCAGCTGCCCCAGACGCGCATCGACCGCCGGATCGATTTGCCCGGGCCACAGCGCAGCATTCAGCTGTCGATATTCATGCTCCGCCACGGTCCGCTCCCCAGCGGTGCGGGCCATCTTGGCGAGTACGCCATGCCCCGTGGCACAGGCGGGACGTGACTGAAGAAGCGGTTCCAGCAGCGCGTGGGCCACCGGAAAACCTTCGGCTCGCCAGGCAATTATGGCACTGGCAATGACCTGCCCTTCCGGCGAAAGCCAGGGTTGGAGTCTGGAGAGATCGATTTTCCGGAGCGCATCCTTTGGCGCTTGTTCATCGCCGAATAAGGGGAGCAGCACCATCGGGTAGAACGGCGGATATTCCTCTGCGGCTCGGAGCATCGTGGTCGTGGCGTCGTCGGTCCCGGGCGTTGCCATCCGTCGAGACAGCTCCGCCATCCAGTACATCACCCGAGTCGCGGCCGAAAAAGAGCGTTCTCTCGCCCAGCCAACCAGCGCCTCATTCCGCTGCGACCGTCGAAAGGGGTTGATGAGGTAGCTCGAGAGGAGGTCACTCTGACTCAGTTCGACGGTAGGGAAGCGGGCGCCCAATGCATCGTTGATTCGCCCGGGGAGAAAAAGGTGCGCCGTACTACCGGCGCGTACCCCAACTGCCGGAAAGGCGATCCGATTCAACACGCACCCATTGCGCGCCGCCTCCGGCGTGAAGGCCTCCGCAATGTACGGTTGGAGTCCCGCGCGCTGGAGCATCGTCAAGAGTTGACGATGGGGAGTTATGGAAGTGGTCGAATCGAAGCCCGCCCCAATGATCGCCGCCGAAAAATCAATCGGGGCATTGCTATTTGCCCCAAAGCTAAACGAGTGGCCGAAGGGAATCCCATTGAGTCCGCCGTCGGACACGAGCGTGGCCCCCAGGGCGGAGAGGCCATACCGCGCGGCATCCGGAAAATAGGTCGCGAGAAATTTGGTCCGCGCGGCCGCGCTGAGTCGGGCCAGAGTTGTCGTCGCGGGAAACTGGACGAAGATAAAGAGTCCGTACGCCAGTGCCGCCGCGTAATCGGGATCCGTGGCGGCAAAACGCTTCGCCACGATCGGGCGAAGCACGGTGTCGAGGAAACGCTGGCCATGCGCCATGGCCTCCGGTGTCGCGTGCTCAATCGGGACCCCAAGCGTGCCTTCGAGCAGCGCGGCGAGTTCGTCTGAACGCTCCGCCGCGAATTGCCAGACCTCGCCATCGTCCACGGCGCCATCTGCGGCCCCAGTCCGAGGGCCGAGACGAGTGCGATCCTTCGGGTCCCGCGCGAAAACCCCGACATCCAGATCGCGATTTGAATATCCAGCATCTTGCAACGCTCGATACAGCGAGAAGATCGGCGCACCATCGCTGAATGTGATTGTCGCATCCGCCATATTGCGCACCGGTTAGTGCGACGACTGCTCGTAGTCAATCGACTTTTCCCTGCGGTGAGGAAAATTTTTCACTCCCGCGGTGGTGTCGCACGCACATGAGGTCATTGTTGGGCTTCAAGCATGATCCACATCATACGGGCGCCTGATACAGCCCATAGGCGCTCCGCGCGACTTGCTCTAGAAAGGACGCCATCCTTGCAGCTGTGCTTTTTTCCGGTGGGTACCGATGAAGCGCAGCCGATCGATGACGCTGGAAACGGCGTCATTTCCCGATCTCGCGCGACGCGGGTGACTTGGACAGAGGATCGCATGCCGACCGACGTGACCGACTCCTTCGGGAGACGCATCGACTATCTCCGCATTTCCGTCACGGATCGCTGCAACTTTCGTTGCACGTACTGCATGCCCGCAGAAGGTGTGCCGCTGCTTCCGCACCGCGATGTGCTCACGTTTGACGAAATCACGCGCATCGCACGATTGTTTCTGCGCCTCGGCGGTCGCAAAATTAAATTGACCGGTGGCGAACCGCTCCTGCGCAAAGACATCGTCACCTTAGTGGCGCAACTCGCCGCGCTGGAAGGCTTGCAGGATCTGGGCGTCACGACGAATGGATTTTATTTACAGGAACTCGCTGGCCCGCTCCGCACTGCGGGATTGCAACGCATCAATGTCAGCCTCGATTCGATGAACGCCGCGCGCTTTGCGAAACTCACGCATTCGCTGAGTTGGAATCGCGTGTGGGCCGGCATTCAAGAAGCGATCCGCGTGGGATTGCGTCTCAAAATTAATGTCGTGACGATGAAAGGCATCACGCCAGATGAACTCGCCGAGTTCGGACGTCTCGTCTTGGAACATCCCATCGAGGTGCGTTTCATCGAATTCATGCCGCTGTGCGGAACGGGGTGGCATCCGGAATGGATGATTCCACTCCACACCATCGAAGAGTATTTTCATGAGCACTACGCGCTACAAGCCGTTCCGCGCGGTGCTGCGACCGCCAAGACATACCAATTGAAAAACGGCCGCGGTCGCGTGGGATTTATTGCCTCCATGACGGAACCGTTTTGCGCGCAGTGCTCGCGCTTACGTCTCACCGCCGACGGACAATTGCGCGCGTGTCTTTTTTCGAACACCACGACCGATCTGAAATCGGCGGTGCGTAGTGGCGCTTCGGACGACGACATCACCGCGATTCTCGGGGCGACCATCTGGAATAAACCCCGGGGACATGGCGTTGACCCCCACATTCACAGCGCAATGGATCTACCAAAAATTCGCGCCTTCGGAGGATGAATGCCCCCCGCCGCCATGAGGCGGGGTATCCACTTCCCTCTCCATTTGGGGAGAGGGTTGGGTGAGGGGGATGCTCAATTTTCCCTTCACTCTGCAATCAAGGATTCTCCGCAAACGGCGGGGAATCAACCCGACGAGGTTCACATGATTTCCACCGCGCACAAAACCACGACGCAACGCACCGCCCACGCCACCGCCACCCTCGAGTTGAGTCCCGCGGCGTTGACGATGCTCCGCGCACGCAACACGCCCAAAGGCGATGCGTTAGAAGTGGCGAAGGTCGCGGGCATTATGGCGGCGAAGCGCACTTCGGACATTATTCCGTACTGCCATCCACTGCCGCTGGATCAGGTCACGATTGCATATGAGTTCGGCGAAAATTCTGTGCAAATCAACAGCAGCGCCACCGCCATTTGGAAAACGGGCGTCGAGATGGAGGCGTTGGTCGCGGTGCAAGTCGCCGCTGCCACGTTGTACGACATGTTAAAAATGGTCGACACCGACATGCAGATCACCAACATCCGCGTCACGGAAAAAACCGGCGGCAAGTCGGATTTTCGCGAATCGATTCCGGAAAATTTTCGCGCGGCCGTCATCGTGACTTCCGACGGCACCGCTGCGGGAACACGCACCGATCGCTCGGGGCAGATCATCCGCACCCACCTGGCGGAATTCGGCATCACGCAGATCGAATATATCGTTCTGCCCGACAACGCCGACGAAATTACACGCGCGTTGGAACGTTTGCAGGAGCAGCGCTGCGATCTGGTGATCACCACGGGCGGCACGGGACTTGGTCCGCGCGACGTCACCGCCACCGCCACCCGCGCGCTGCTCGACCTGGAAATCCCGGGCCTCATGGAAGCGGCGCGCGCCTTTGGACAACAGCGCACCCCGTACGCCATGCTCTCGCGCGGCGTGGCGGGGCTGAAAGGGAAAATGCTGATCGTCAATCTCCCCGGCTCCTCGAATGGAACGACCGAATCATTAGATGCGATTTTTCCCGCCCTCTTGCACAGCTACAAAATGATGAGAGGCGGTGGACATTAATGGAACACGTCGCCTTTTTAATTCCACTCTTTGCGAGTACCGCCGCGCTGTACGCGTCGGTCGGCTTTGGCGGCGGCTCCACCTACACCGCGCTGTTGGTGTTGTTCCAGGTGCCGTTGTTGCTCATCCCAAAAATTTCCCTGGTGTGTAATTTGCTCGTCGTCACCGGCGGACTCTATCAATACATCCGCGCGAAACAACTCTCACTGTCGTTCGTCCTCCCATTTGTCGTCACATCTATTCCATGTGCCTACATGGGCGGACGCCTGCCGATTGCGAAAGAAACCTTTCTCATTCTCTTGGGCATCTCGCTGTGCGCGGCGGGATTGCGCATGTTGTGCGCCACATCATTAGTCACCCGTGGCACGCAGACCACTCCCCGCAAATCGTGGGTGATCGGGCTTCCGATGGGCGCACTGCTGGGATTACTCTCCGGCATGGTCGGACTCGGGGGCGGAATTTTTCTTGCCCCGCTTCTCTATTTTTTGGGATGGGGCACGCCACGCCAAATTGCGGCGTCGAGTAGCTTTTTTATTTTTGTCAATTCGCTCGCCGGATTGTGGGGACAAATGGAAAAAGATACGGCCGTCGTAGCGTGGCCGGTATTGCTTCCGCTGGGCATCGCCGTGCTGTGCGGCGGACAAATCGGATCGCGGCTGAGTGTCGGCGCATTGTCGGCGAAACATCTGCAACGCATCACCGCCATGGTCATTTTATTCGTGGCGTTTCGTATTTTCTGGGAGCGTTGGTCATGATCACCATCGCCACTGCCAAAGACATTGTGGCACAAACAATCCGCCCGGGGCGCGTAGCATCTGTTCCGCTGGGTCAGTGTGTTGGAAAAATACTCGCCCGCGCTGTCGCCACGCCACACGATTTTCCGCTCTTCGCAGCGTCCGCCATGGATGGGTACGCACTGCGCAGCGCCGACACGCAACACGCAACACCGGCGCGGCCGTGCCAATTGCGCATCACGGAAATTCTTTACGCAGGCGATCACGCCACGCGCACGATTGATTTGGGCGAAACCATTCGCATCATGACCGGCGCCATGATTCCGCGCGGCGCCACTGCGGTCGTGCCTCAGGAGGACGTGGCACAAACGACCGCGCAACAAATTACGCTCACGCGCGCGGTCGCTGCGGGTGACCACATTCGCCCCGCGGGTGAGGAATGTCGAAGCGGCAACATCGTCGCATCCGCCGGCGACACGCTCACCCCCGCGCGGATTGGCTACTTGGCGGCGCTGGGGATTTATGAAGTGCCGGTATATGCCGCACCGCGCGTGGCCATCATTCCCACGGGGAGTGAACTCATTCGCGATTCCGCGGCACTCACTCCTGGAAAAATTTTTGAGAGTAATTCGTTTGCGCTGGCCGCCGCGCTCATGGAATTAGGTATCGTCCCCACGATCTCTCCCCCCGTTCCAGATGAAGAGAACGCGCTGCGCCACGTATTGCACGACGCCATCACCACGCATGACATCACCCTGGTGAGCGGTGGAGTTTCCGTGGGCGACAAAGATTATATTCGCGCGGTGCTAGCCACGTTGCAGGTCGAATCGCTGTTTTGGAGTGTAGCGCAAAAACCGGGCAAGCCGCTTTTTTTTGGCAAACGCGATGCGCGTGTCGTGTTTGGTTTGCCGGGCAATCCGGCGTCGAGCCTGGTCTGTTTTTACGAATATGTGCAACCGGCGATTTTGCGATGGCTCGGGCATGCATCAATCTGGCCCGTCTCCGCTTGCGCCGTGTTGCAACAGCGTGTCACGAAAAAAGATCGACGGGCCCATTTTCTGCGCGCCGTCGCGACGCACGACGCGGGCACACTGCTCGTCACACCACAGTCGTCGCAAGACTCGCATCGCATGGCGTCGTTTGCGCGCGCCAACTGTTTTCTCATCGTACCGGCAGACGTACAGGAACTGGCGTCCGGCGCGCGCGTCGACATTCACTGGATCGGAGAAAAAATATGCACGTAACCATTCGCCTCTTTGCGAAACTCAAAGAGATGGCGGGCGTCAGTTCACTTGCGCTGGATCTTCCGCCGGACACCACCGCCGCGCAGGCGTTGGGCGCCGTGTTTCACGACGAGCCCAACCTCGCCGCGCTGCGCGACGCGCTCCTCTTTGCGATCAACACAACCTACGTCCCCGCAGACGCTTGCTTACACGACGGCGATGAACTGGCGTTCATTCCGCCCGTGTCGGGAGGGTAGCACCATGGATGCGATCATCATCACCACGGAACCCATCGACGTCGATGCACTGCGCGCGCAACTCCCCGCCCATCCCTGCTGCGGCGCGCATGTGCAGTTCGAAGGCATCGTGCGCAATCACAATCATGGGAAAGCGGTCACCGGAATTGACTACGAATGTTTTGTCGAAATGGCCGAACGTGAACTGGCGTTGATCGTGACCGAGGCGAAAACACAATGGCCCATACACGATGTGCTCCTTGCGCATCGCATGGGCGCGCTACAGGTCGGCGACGTGAGTTTGGTCCTGTGCGTACGCGCACCACATCGCGCCGAGGCCTTCGCCGCGTGCGCATGGATCATTACGGCGTTGAAAAAACGCGTCCCGATTTGGAAGAAGGAACGGTATGCCGATGGACACACTGAATGGACCGCCTGCACGCACTGACCGCCAGGCCGTGATTTTGGCGGGCGGGCGGAGCGCGCGGTTCGGCAGCGACAAAGCGCTCGCCCCGATTGGCACACGCTCGATGCTCGAACACACGGCGCACGCACTGGCAACCGCCGGTTTCGATATCGCCATCAGCACGAGCCATGCGACGCACGCGCAGTGTGGGTATCCGGTAATCTGGGATAGCGATCCACTGCGCGGACCGCTCTATGCGCTGTGCAATATCTGCGAATATTTTCCGCAGACCACCGTATTCGTCGTGGCGTGCGATACGCCATTCCTGACTCCCACATTGGCCGAATGGATGTGGCAGCAACACGCCGATCACGCCATCACAGTGCTCGCCTCTGCACAACGCGCGTCACCACTGCCCGGAATGTATCGCACCGATCTGCTGCCAATCATCCGCACGTGTCTCGCGCACGGCGCACAGAGTCTGCACGCCCTACTCCGCGCCACACCGCAACATCTGATTATTCCGCTGGAGCAATGGCGGGCGATCGATCCGCACGGATGCGCACTCATCAACATCAATACGCGCGAGGATCTTTATTTGACGCGTGATCGCAATCGATTCTGACAACGACACAACGGATTCACCCGCGTGGCGATTTCACTCTGCACGCCGGTCAAGGCATCGACACACAGCAGTCGCCCAACAAAGGGTGCGCCGATGCGCAATATAATTTTCAGGGCTTCCATCGCTTGCAATGTTCCGACGATCCCGGGCAACACGCCCAGCACACCCGCCTCCGCGCAATTGGGGGCGAGCGTTCCCGATGGCGCCTTGGGAAACACGCACCGATAACAGGGCCCGTCCCCCGGACGAAACGTACTCACCTGTCCTTCGAAACGATACACACTGCCATACACAAACGGCCGCCCCACCAGCAAACACGCGTCATTCATCAGATAGCGCGCGGTAAAATTATCGCTGCCGTCGATCACGAGATCGTGCGCGGCAATCAAGAACGACGCATTGTGCTCAGCCAATTGTTCTGGATACGCATCGATGGCCACATGCGGATTGAGCGCGAGCAGCACATCGCGCGCCGCGTACACTTTGCGCGTTCCGACCTGCGCCGTGGAATACAGAATCTGCCGTTGCAGATTCGACACGTCGATGACATCGTCGTCGATCAATCCGAGTCGCCCCACCCCGGCGGCCGCCAAATAATACGCGACCGGAGAACCCAGCCCGCCCATACCAACGATCAGCACGCGCGCCGCCTTCAACGCCAACTGTCCCGCACTACCGACTTCCGGTAATGCGAAATGTCGTTGATAGCGTAATCGTTCGTCGGCACTCAACTCAGGCAAAGTGTCCGCACCGCCGCTCGGCAATTGCGCCGCCACCCCCGCCTGAAAACCGCCGCGCAACGAAACGACATCGTGATAACCGAGCGACCGCAATAATTGCACCGCCTGCTCCGACCGCGCGCCGCTCGCGCAATAGCAGACGATGCGTGTGGCAGGAGATGGCACATGATGCGCAATCGTCGCCGCAAGTTCGCCCAGCGGAATCCGCACCGCGCGTGGCAAAACACCGGCCACACATTCGTGTGGATCTCGCACGTCGATCAACACGCACGCGTCGGTCAATTCTGCGGGATCAATCTGCACCGTCCCCCCCTATTTTAGCGCGCTCAACTCCCGCTGCAACAAGTGCACAATCGCCGCCATGCCGTTCAGACCGTGTGCGGTTTCTACGCCGGGGGAATAATTCGTGGTGCAATTAATATCGTAGGTAATCTTCCGACCCTGCGCATCTTCGATGAATTCGAAACCAGCGATGTCGATCTGGTGGTCGGTCATGAAGCGAATATAGTGTTCGATAATCGGATCGGCGAAATCTGCGCGTAGTGAAAACAGACTCTGACGATTTGTCGCGGTGGGCGCTGGTTCGCCGACCGGGCAAAACGCGGAACCAATCTCGCAACTCTCGGCGGGACACAATTCAAACCCATGACTCGTGTCGGAATTGATCGCGTACAAAAATTTCCCGTCCACGATTTCCACGCGCGTAATGCGTTGGTGCGGTGAGGCGACATATTCCTGCAACAACATCACGTGATCGATCGACGGTTCGCTCGCGAGTGTTTCCGCGGCGGCGTCGAACGCGGCATGCGTCTGAAAAATTTTCACACCGAGTCCCTTGCCACCGCAATTATGTTTGGTCAGAAACGGACAGGCCATGTGGCGCGCGGCTTTTTTTAATTCGTCTGCACCACCACACACCGCAAGAGTTTGCGGCGTGCGTAATCCCGCGCGCTCCAACGCGGTGTATTGCCGCACCTTGCTCACTTCCAAACGATACGCACTACTGCCGTTCACCACGCGTCGTCCATGGGCTTCAAGCCACGCAATGACTTCGCGCATGAAAAAAATACTCTCGGCATGCCCGCGTGTGTGCGACGACGGACTGATACGATTCAGAAAAATTCCCGGCGGCGGTGTCGCCTGCAAATCAATGCACCCGTGATGCAGAAACCATTCTTCATATGGCACACTCGCCCGCTGCAGCTCGCGGACCAAGGGCGGGAGCCAGTCTGGATTTTCATAGAGGATGTAAATTTTTGGGGATGCGCTCATTCGGAGAGACTACAAATGATCGCCCGGGATCACAAACAAATAACTATCGGACTGATGCGCCTCATATCGCCCACCAAAGACGTATGTCAGTAAGTGTCCATGGATCAGAAAACATTCATCGTCTGCGTACCGCTGTTGGTCGCTCTGTCGGGCTGCGGCTTCGACAAACTCCCCGACGCCTCCACCAAGGATTTTTCGCTGGAGCGCGGTCTGAGCACGAGTTTTAGCACCGCCCGCGGCATGGCCATTGTCGACACCGTCGGCGCAACCATTCAGGTCATGGTGACCGATGTGCCTGACCCCGGAGTCGGTTGTTCGTATACGGCCTATGCGATAACCGACGAAGGCGCGACCGCGCTCGGCAACATCACCCTGACGGCGTCGTCCGCGACACTGTTTTCCGGTGAGCTCATGGCAGATGCCGCCGCCCTAGACATTGCACTGCAAGATGTGGCGAGCGTGGAGGTCTACGATGCGTGTCCAAACACCGCCGCCACCAAAATTTTCACGGCGACGATCACCGCGAGTAGCAGCGATGCAACGAGCGAAGCGGGCAGCGGGCATAGTCATTAATGTCCGCGTCTGCGCAACGGGAGACCTATGAAAAAAATTCCATACCAAATGATGGCCGCTGTGTTGCTCACACTGTGCTTTGCGTCGCTCGCGCACGCCGACGGGAAGGCAATTTTTTCCGCAAAGATGTGTGCGACCTGCCACAGCAGCACGACCAACAAATCCGGCAAACCGGGGCCCGCCTTGGGCGGCGTGGGATCGCGCAGAAGCAAGGCGTGGCTCACAGAGCAACTCAAAAATCCCAAGACCCACGATCCAGCATCCGCAATGCCGTCGCCCAATTTGAGCGCACCGGATATCGAGGCGCTCGTGCAGTATCTGCAGTCCCTGTAATTTTTTTGGAAGGAGTCCGTTATGAACAAACGAATTTTTGCGTTCGCCTTGATGCTGATCTCGGGCGCGTATCTGTTGGCCGTCACACTATTCAGCGAAGAGTATTGTCCGTTTCGCAATATGGCCAACGCGGACAAATTTCCTCCGCCTGCGTTTTTCACCGGTTTGGGTCACGCACAAGCCATTCCTGCCTTCGCCAGAAAATACAAGACGAGTTGTCAAACCTGTCACACGGCGTTTCCGAATCTCACACCGTTTGGCGAAGCGTTCAAACGCAACGGTCTGCGCTTTCCCGGCGAAGGAACGGTCTTCGAGTCGCCGCATGCACTGGCGTTGGGCGACGAGTCCGACAAAAAAGAATTCCCCAAATCCGTGTGGCCCGGCGCGTTGCCGGACTCCGTGCCGCTGTCCATCACCGGAGCCTCTGAATTTTCCAGTCTGCCAAAAAGTTCCGCGACCAACCAGAAGGCACAGTTTCAGCAATTCGGTGGCGGGATCAGTCTGCTGGCGGCGGACACCCTGGGAAAACATTTTGCCTACTGGGGCGGTCTCGATTTTTCGTCGAATGTGAATCTGAGTACCGGCGTTAAAACCTATGAAGTGGGCGTCGAACGGGCGTATGCCGTGATCAACCCGTTGCAGAACGCGAGTCACCTCGTCATTCGGGTCGGGAGTTTTGAACCGCACCTGCTCAATGTTTCGGCCCATCGCAGTTTGCTGGGCGATTATTTTTCGACCACCGATCGCACCGTTGGCAACAACGGCTTCACCCTCGAGGGCTCGCAACAGGGCGTGGAATTTGGCGGCGCCGTCGCCAAGGGTCGATTGGGGTACACACTCGGCGTCGTGGAAGGGACGGGCAATCGCTACAACAACTACAAAGATTCGTATGGGCGCGTTGAATATAAATTCGGCGGTCTGCGTTTCGATGGCGTGGAAGACGATCACTCAAAAACCACGGAACACCCGTGGCGCGACGATTCCCTCACCGTGGGCGCATTTGGGTATTTGGGTTTTGCCTCGTTGGTCACCGGTGCGGGCGCGGAACAACAAGACCGCTTCTACCTGTTGGGTGGCGATGTCCATGCGAATTTCTGGAATTTTCTGGTCGACGTGGGATATCTGCGCCAGAAAAATAATCGCCCGCTGTTGGCGACGCCCACAATTTCGGTGGGCACGAATCAAATTTTTGCTGAAGCGAACTATGTCTATTACTGGTTTTTGCCCGGCGTACGATACGAATATTTCGACAACAGTCAAACGCGCGATCATCGACTCACCGTGGGCGCAACGTTTCTGGTGCGCCCGAACATCAAAACCTATCTGCGCGGCGGGCTCACCAAAGTTGCGGCTGGTAAATTCACCGACAACCCGGAAATCAGCGCTGGCCTGACGATCGGGTTTTAGGCGGACGCTGCGCTTTACGATTGCGGAAACAGACCCTGAACGGATACACTGAGTCCGGGTGGTGCATGAAAACGGTGCGCGTAAAAAAATGGTGGTTGTGTGCGATGGCAGCGCTCTGCGCGCTCATCGTTTTTTCGGCGGCGTGCCCGGCCGTGTGCCAGGCCATGGCAACACAAGCGGCGACCGCGAGCCCGCATGATTGCTGCCCCGCCGACGTACCCGCTTCGCAACCTGTCGCGCCACCACACACCGTTTGCCACTGCGATCACCCAGCACTTGCCCTCATGTCCGACTTCACCGCGCGCGCTCCCGCACAGGATTGGCATGTGTTTGCGGTCGCAACGACATTACATCACCGCGCGTCGCATGTTGCGCACCCGCTCCAGATCGCCCACGCACCGCCCCACGTACACTCCGTCCCATCCTTATATCTCCAAAATAATTCGCTACTCATCTGAATCACTCCCTGATTTTTTTCACGTCGCATTTTTTCTCTGTTCAGGAGCGCTTATGCTGCATCGACGATGTTTTTCATTCCTCTGTCGCGCTGGACTCGTGGTGAGTGTGCTGCGCATTGCGGTCAGCGCCGCCGCAACAGACGTGCGGATCTTGACGTTACCCGCAGCAATCGCGGAAGCCCTGGCGACGAATCCCGACATTCAAGCCGCCGGATTTCGCACGACGGCCGCGACCGCGCGCATTCCGCAAGCGAAGGCGCTGGATGATCCGATGATCGGCGTGGAATTCTACAATATGCCACGCACCACCTTCGATGTCGGGCGCTCGGAAGACGTCGATTACACCGTGCAACAAAATCTGCCGTTCCCTGGAAAACGCCATACCCGCGGTGTAACGGCCCGATTCGACGCCGATGCCGTGGCCGCCACCGAACGCGGAAAAATCCGCGATGTCATTCTCGAGGTGAAAAACACCTACTACGAACTCTATCGACTGGAACGCTCCGCCCAGGTGAATCGCGACAACCAACAATTGTTTCGCCAGCTGTTGCAGAGCGCGACAACGGCCTACGCCACGGCACACGTCGCGGTGGACGCGCCGCTCAAGGCACAAGTGGAATTGTCCAAATTGCAAAATGAAGCAATCACGTTGCAACAGGAACACACTACGCACCTGGCGCATTTGCAGGCGTTGCTCGGTCGCTCGTATCATGATGAGATCCGCTTGCCGGCCACACTGCCGTGGCCGCACCTCACGGCGTCGCTCGAAACACTGCGGGATCTGGCGCAAACGAGCCGACCGGAAATTCAGGTCGCGCACGCGTTGCAGCATGAATCACAATCGCGCGTCACCGAGGCGCAACAAAAATTGCTCCCCGATTTTTCCTTCGGATTGGCCTACAAACAAAAACCCGCCTTGCCCGATGTCTGGGCGGCGCACGCCACCATGACGCTGCCCGTATTTTTTTGGAAGCAACGCGCCGCCATTTCCGAAGCCCACGCCCTGCAACACGCCGCAGTCGCCGAACAGCGGTCGGTGGCGCAACATACGCAACATGAAATCGCGCAGGCCTATGCCGGCGTGCTGGCCACAGAAAAAATTCTCGCGCAATTTCGGCGCGGGATTTTGCCGCAGGTAAAAGTCACGTTGGATTCGGCGCACACCGCCTACGCCAGTGGCACCGTGGATTTCCTGACCGTGGTCGACGCCGCGCGAACCTACAAGGATCTGCAAATGTCGTTTTACGAGACCCAGGCGCGTTTCGGCATGGCGTTCGCGGCACTGGAACGATTGGTTGGGCGTGACTTGGAAGGGAATCCGCGATGAAAACACATCAACGCCGATTTTTTTTCGGCTGCGTGGTGCTGGGTGGTGTGGTCGGACTTCTCGCCTGTTCCAAGCACGCGCCCACGCACACGGACACTCCCATCGCATCGACACAATCCACCCTGCACATCGCGAATGATCGACAACAACGCATCGGCATGACCACCGCGGTCGCCGTGCAAAAAGATGTGCGCCGCGACATTCGCACCGCGGGTCGCGTGGCGTTCGATCCTGCGCTCGCCATTGCACAACAAGAATTTCTCGCCCTGCGCACCGCCGTGCCGTCACTCACCGCCGCCGCGCGCTCGCGTCTGAAAATTCTCGGCATGAGTGACGAAGAAATTCACGCGCTCGCACGCAGTAAAAAACCGTCCACAAATTTATATCTGCCCGATGCGCAGAGCGGAGTCTGGGTCTACGCCACGATTTTTCCCTCCGAAATGAACGCGATCACACCGGGCACACACGCAGTGATTTCGCTGCCCACCAGCGCACTCACATTTTCCGGCACCGTGCGCGGGATCGATCCGATTGTGAATCCCGTCACACGTTCGGCGCGCGCCCGCATTGAAGTCGCGCACGCGGGTGGTGTGCTGCGGCCCGACGCATTTGTGAATGTGACGCTGCAGAGCGAAAACAGCAACGCACTCACGATTCCAAAATCGGCGGTGCTCTACACGGGCACACGGACACTGGTCTTCGTCGTGAGCGGACCGGAACAATTTGAACAGCGCGAAATTTCCACCGGCATTGAAACCGACACCGATGTCATAGTGCGCGACGGACTGACCGCGGGTGAGCGCGTCGTCACGCAAGCCGCTTTCCTGGTCGATTCCGAATCGCAACTCAAACCGGCCACACCGAGGGAATTGCCGAATTGTCCGACCGGTGAAGCCTGGGATGTCGGCATGTCGATGTGCATGCCAAAACATGGTGAGTAATTATGATCGAACGCATCATCACATTCAGCGCGCGCAATCGACTGCTCGTCCTCGCCACGATCGCCGTGTTGATCGGTGTGGCGGTGTGGTGTGTGCGACACATGAAGCTCGACGCCGTGCCCGATCTCTCCGACACGCAGGTGATTATTTATTCGCGCTGGGATCGCAGTCCCGATATCATGGAAGATCAGGTCACGTATCCGATCATCACCGCACTGCAGGGCACTCCGCGCGTGAAGGCCATTCGCGGCGTGTCGGATTTTGGATTTTCGTATGTCTACGTGATTTTCGAGGACGGCACCGATCCCTATTGGGCGCGCAGTCGCACGCTGGAATATTTGTCGAAAATTTCCGCCCGCCTGCCCAGCGGCGTGCAGACTGAGCTGGGGCCCGACGCCACGGGTGTCGGTTGGGTGTTGCAATATGCGTTAATCGATCGCTCCGGCCAACAAACGCTGCAAACGTTACGCAGTTATCAGGACTGGCATTTGCGATTGCAATTGCAAAGCGTGCCGGGCGTTGCAGAAGTGGCGAGCATTGGCGGGCAGATCAAACAATATCAGGTCACCGTCGATCCGAA
>Ga0209515_10003427_pt1 | contig 22739 bp, 23 predicted proteins | sample Subgroupgradi54m_FD_187454 | JGI IMG/M metagenome (GOLD analysis project Ga0209515, IMG submission 187454) | Subsurface groundwater microbial communities from S. Glens Falls, New York, USA - GMW60B uncontaminated upgradient, 5.4 m (SPAdes)... ... | reverse complement strand
CCCCAGAAAGCTGCCCCGCGCGCAAGCGCGCGGCAGAGAGAAGGGGGTGGGCGAAATCCGAATCCGTGTTGCATGCAACTGCGAATTCAGTGGGTGGGCAGAAAGACAAAAAATGAGCCGACGACGGACTTTTCTTTTTTCATATTAAAAGCAAATTTATGACCAAACCAAAATATTTTCTTTACGCGCGAAAGAGTACGGAAGACGATGACAAACAAGTGATGTCGATCGAGGCGCAATTGTTCGAGCTTCGCGAGTTCGCGCATAAAGAAAATCTTGAAATTGTGAAAGAATTTCAAGAGTCGAAAAGCGCAAAGAAGCCAGGTCGTGAGAAGTTCAACGAGATGATGTCCCACATTGAGTCGATGGGTAATGTAGGTATTCTCGCATGGCACCCCGATCGCTTGGCGCGCAACTCCATCGACGGCGGGCGCATCATCTATGCCGTGGACACGCAGAAGATCGTGGCTTTGCGCTTCCCGACTTTTTGGTTTGAACCAACCCCGCAAGGACTTTTTATGCTTCAAGTAGCGTTCGGGCAATCGAAATATTACTCGGATAATCTGAAACAGAACGTCGAGCGTGGAATCCGCCAGAAACTGCGCCGTGGCGAATGGCTGACCAAAGCGCCGTTTGGGTATGTAAATAACCCGAGAACGCGAAATATAGAGCCTGACAAGGTGAAATCTCGCCTTCTCGCCCGCGCTTTTAAAGAATTCGCCACAGGGAAGCATTGCTACGAATCAATGGCGCAGTTTCTAGCGGATCATGGCATTGTTACCCGAAACGGAACGCTACTCAGTAAATGTGCCATCTCTGGCATGCTTTCCAATCGGGCATATTTGGGGTTGGTAAAGCATCATGGGGAATGGCATGATGGCACATTTCCTCCAATTCTTTCTCCCGACCTATTTGAAGCCGTACAGAAAAGATTGAGCGAACGAGCACGCAAGGTCAAAGTGAAACCAAAGCACGATTTTCCGTTTACCGGTCTTTTTCGCTGCGGTGAGTGCAGTGGAATGATCACCGCGCAATGGGCGAAAGGGCACGGTGGGCTCTATCGCTATTATCGGTGCACGAAAAAGAACGGAAAATGTACGCAGGGGTATATGCGCGAAGATGTGCTCGTCGCTCAAGTTAAAGAACGGCTTCAAAACATCGTGCTTCCCGACGGCTGGATCGAGCATATGACGAAACAGGTGGATGAGTGGGAGCGAGAAGAAACCGTGTCGTCGGGAAGCCTGCTCGAGCGGATGAAAGGCAATGAGCGAGAGACGCAGATCAAACTCGACACCCTCGTGGGTCTATATCTCGATGGCGATATTCCCAAGGAGCAGTATTTGAAAAAGAAAAATGATCTGCTGGGTCAAAAGGTGTCTCTCGCGCACAAAGTTGCATCCGCCCGAGCAGAGAGAAAGAATTGGGTCGAACCTTTGCGGGAATGGATTTTAGATATGAAAAAAGCCGCAGAATTGAGTTCGTCCGACGATTTTTTAGAAATTCGAGACTATATGAAAAAAATCGGAACGAACCCGATCATGCGTGACAAATCCGTCGCAGTCTCATTTAGCCCACCCACTGAATTCGCAGTTGCATGCAACACGGATTCGGATTTCGCCCACCCCCTTCTCTCTGCCGCGCGCTTGCGCGCGGGGCAGCTTTCTGGGGAAGTTAACAATTGTGCCCTCGATAGGAATCGAACCTATATTTAGAGTTCCGCAAACTCTTGTCCTATCCATTGAACGACGAGGACGATCAAACTATCCCTCCAACTCACTTTACTCACTGCTTCACAATGCCGTTTCATCTCGCCCCGTAGCAATCCGTTCCGACGGATTTGCTTCTGGGATCCACTCCACGACGAGGACGGCGATGATGCGGCACGAGGCGGAGCCTTGTGTAGGGACACACTAACATACAAAATGGCTGTCCGTCAAAGAGAACAAATTCTCCTTGCTCAGACGATCAATATTCAAAAGAAATAAGCCTGTGGTATACTAAATATGTTTCACTCATAACCATGGACCCTAAAAAAATACTTTCCATCGAAGATGACGCATTTCTCTCAAGCCTTGTTGCAAACAAACTTGTTGAGACGGGATTTTCCGTACTCACTGCAAATAACGGTGCGGATGGCCTCGCAAAAGCACACAAAGAACATCCCGATCTTATCCTCCTCGATATCATGCTCCCCGATATGGGCGGTTTTGAAATTCTCGAGAAACTCAAAGGTGATCCAGCAACAAAAACTATTCCCGTCATCATCCTCTCAAATCTCGGCGGTCGAGATGAAATAGAAAAAGGCATCAAAATGGGCGCCTCGTCGTATTTGGTTAAATCAAATATTCTTCCTCATGAAGTGGCCGAAATGGTCACGCAGATTATTGCCACCGCAAACACCCCCTCAGCGGAAATTCCGATTGTGGCACCTCTTATATAACAAGATAAAAGGTATTAACCTCAGGATAGTACCGCGACCTTTTTTAGCTCTCCTCGGCTCGGAAATGAAAAAGTGGACTTTTCATTTCACTCGCTCTACGTCGGCAATAAAAAAACTGACTCGCGTCAGTTTTTTTGCAATTATTTTGCTTTTGCTTCAGTTTTTCGCAGCAATGCGATAATGCGAGACTTCTTGCGTGCAGCGGTATTCTTTTTGATCACTCCGCGCTTTGCCGCCTTGTCGATCGCCTTATAGACCGCAGGGAGCGACTTCTCCACATCGGTGAATTTCTGCGCAAGTACCAACTTCTTGACGTCCTTCACCTCATCGCGCATTTTTTCCATGCGGCGAATATTATAGACGCGTTTGCGGCCTGCGACGCGGATTGCTCGTTTTGCAGAGGATGTTATTGCCATAATGGGGAAATACTATATCAACCCATCAAAAAAGGCAAGCAAAAGTTATCATACGCCAGATTATCGGGAGAAAGAGACATGGAGTATACTGTATTCCATGATCGGATATATTGAAGGGAAAATACTCCACAAAGATGAGCGGGTGCTCATTCTCTTGGTAAATGGAGTGGGATACACTGTTGCCGTCACACCTCCCACACTTGTCCAAGCGATAATTGGCGACAATACCACACTCTGGACTCACCTTGCCGTGCGCGAAGATGCGCTCGATCTCTATGGTTTTGTCCATCAAGAAGAACTCGCGCTCTTTCGTCTTTTGATCGGTGTCTCGGGAATCGGACCCAAAAGCGCGCTGAATGTACTTTCGTTAGCTGATGTTTCCACGCTTGCACGAGCGATTGCAAGTGGCGATGGATCATATCTCACCAAAGTCTCGGGAATCGGGAAAAAGATTGCGGAAAAGATCGTGCTTGAGCTCAAAGAAAAAATGAATGCATTCGCCGTTGATGAACATGAGGTGCCCCATGCGGAAACGGAAGCGCTTGATGCGCTTGAAGCACTCGGGTACAGTCCACGCGACACACGCGAGCTTGTGCGAGTGCTTGCAAAAGAACACACCACTACCGAAGCGATTATTAGAAAAGCGCTTCAGACGCTTGGGGGGCGATCATAACTATGCTTGAAAAACTACTGCGCACAATCGAAGCCCTCGTCCCGAAACGCATCTACCGATTCTTTCAGCCGGCGTATCATTTTTTACTTGCACTGCTCGGAGCGCTTCGCTTTGGATTTCCATCGCGCAATATCATTGTGATTTTTGTTACCGGAACAAAAGGCAAAACAAGTACAACGGAAATCTTAAACAGTATTCTTGAAGCCAGCGGGGCGACCACCGCCGTACTTGGAACGCTCCGTTTTAAGATCGCTGCAAAAAATACGCGTAATCTCCGCAAAATGACGATCCCGGGACGTTTCTTTGTGCAAAAGTTTTTACGCGATGCGGTCGACGCAGGCTGTACACATGCGATCATTGAAATGACCTCCGAGGGTGCGAAACAGTTTCGACATTACTTCATAGCCGCAGATGCGCTCATCTTCACCAACCTTGCCCCGGAACATATCGAGTCCCATGGTTCCTATGAGGCCTATCGCGATGCGAAACTTTCAATTGCGCGCGCACTCGGCAAATATGGGAAAGGCAAGCGACTCATGGTTGCCAATACTGACGACAAGGAAGGAACACTGTTCCTCGAAACTCTGGGCGTCACCCCAATCCCCTATTCACGAAAAGATGGCGAACCGATGACAATAACCGAGCGACACATTACGCTCACCTTTCGAGGGAAAGTACTCACTTCGGAACTTGGAGGACTCTTTAATGCGTATAATATTTTGGGGGCGGCAACGTGTGCGGAAGCGTTAGGCATTCCACTTGAAGCGATCACGCGCGGTGTCGCAGAAAATAAAATCATCGCAGGACGAATGGAATACATCGAAGAGGGGCAATCGTTCCCCGTTGTTGTCGACTATGCGCACACTCCGGACTCGCTTGAAGCAATTTATCAAACATTCGCAGGGCATGACAATATTTGCGTGTTGGGAAATACCGGAGGCGGACGCGATAAATGGAAGCGGCCGGTCATGGGGGCACTTGCGGAAAAATACTGCAACGCAATCATCCTCACCAATGAAGATCCGTACGATGAAGACCCCGAGCAAATTTGCAAAGAAATACAGAGCGGGATGAACACGGCAAATCCCGAAATAATTCTCGATCGCAGTAAAGCGATTGCCCGAGCGTTGTCGATTGCAAGAGCAACCGCAAATGCCGCAGTGCTTATTACCGGAAAAGGAACCGACCCATTTATCATGGGGCCGAATGGGAGCAAACAAAAATGGGACGATCGCGATGTTGCGCGTGAAGAATTAAAAAAGGTCATCGCAGGGAACTAAGGTTCCATGGGTCTTGACCTTTTGCCGCGATTTATTATGCTAGTAAAAGTCCACAACGAAAGGGGGTGATCCAATCTCAGGCGATCATATCCACCAAGAAATCGTCGGTATAAGTACACATTTCACCTCATTCATCCCGCTCTTATAAAGCGGGGTGTTTTCATTACCACATCCCTTTATATATTCTGAGAAGAAAGAAGAAGAAATATAAAGCCGAGAATCCAATAGGTATGTAGAGAATAAGTATAATAATTCTTCGCAAATTCGTCGGTAATACTTTAAGGCCGAAAACATAGAGATAGCCGATCAAAAAGATGCATGCGGTCAAAAGGGGGACGAGTATCCATCCACTGGTAAGTAAGCGATAATTGGTAATCGCCGTGGGAGTACCGATGTCCATTGTCACATCATGATTATAATCTTTCGGTTCCCTATAAAAATGCACAATGCTCGCATTGGGGGCCGTTGCGTTATAATTCGCATAATAGGTGATTGCATTATTGAGATGGAGCCCTTCACTGTGAGCAGTTTTTGAATTTGGGAGTTCAGATAAATATGTTTCATAGCCGGTAATAAGGACAGGTTTCAGCACCAACACCTTGACCGGATGCGCCGCACCATTATCATCATAATTTACCGCAAGCGGGAAGAAAATTTTTTCTGAGGGAAACGTCACGTGGACATATCGAGAATCATTCTCAGAAAGTAGCGCGACAGGAGTATAGGTAATGACAAAATTAAATCCTTGGTCTACGTAACGCGATAAATTGCTCGCATTTGCAGGGCTTTTAGGAAGGCCGTTCCGTTCAAGATAGTTGGCGAGTCCTGTTCCATTTTCCGCACTCACGACCTGAAGTGTCATTCCCTTGGTCGTTGTACTGTACGCAATGGTCACCTTGTCTTCCGGATTTACCGGTACCATATTCACTTTTGGTACGGAAACTGAGACGATTTCGCCCGAAAGTCCTAAGCTCTGCTGAGAGTAGCCGAGCAGAGTCCAACAAAAAATAAGTAGGAAAAGTAAAAAGACCGCAGCACTCGCAACTTTTTTTATCGACCCCATCGGTCTTCCTTGAATTCGGCGAATGAGCATGATGATGAGACAGATCACGATCGTAAGCAGCGCGGCAAATAGATAGAAAGGGATCAAAAAACCCAACGTATCAAAAATTTCCTTCCATACATATCCACGAAGCGTCTTGTGTGTCACCTGTAAATATGGGTATGAGGGAATTTCTCCTTTCGCTACATTTGCAACGTGGACAAGTGCGGCCTCTGCGGGAACAGGGGTAACGGTAATAATTCCTCCATCGGCTACTCCTGCGGGCTTCATAATGTTAAACCACACGTCTTCGATCCCATCATTGAGATCAAGGATCGCGGTGTGATCCATATCTTCCGTTCGCTCCAAAAATTCAGCGGAAGGACGTACGATATATCCGATCATTCCACAGGCTGAAACTCCGAATGGGAGAAGAAAGAGCAGAAAGAATAAAAATTTTTTCATAGAAATAGTATATAAGCTTTTATGAATTTAGTCATTCAAACAAAAACTCAATCAGTAAGATTCCGAACAAGAACGTACAAAAAAATCATACTCAAAGTAACGGTCGTTACTTTGAGTATGATTTTCGTTTACCGATCAAGGAGTTGAAAAAGGGCGACACCGAATGCAACGCTCACGTTGAGAGATTCTTTTTTGCCATACATGGGAATCTCAAGGAGCACATCGCACAATGCGCATAATTCAAGCGAAAGACCCTCAACCTCACTCCCCACAAGAAACAACAGCTTCTCCGGAGCGGTGTAGGTTTTATAATCAATGGCACGCACATTCTGCTCAAGTCCGACAATAGTAAACCCCTCCTCCTTGAGGGACGCAATAATTTCCTCCGGGTCTTTCTGATATTCCCACGCAATTTCCTTTTCCGCACCGAGTGCCGTTTTTGCAATTTCTTTAACGGGACGTTTGAAACGATCAAGCGGTGTCGGGGTGTAACCTGAAAGATAAATATGTTTCACACCGATCGCATCAGCTGTTCGAAACATCGCACCGACATTGTGGGCACTGCGAATATTATATAAAAGCACACGAATATCTTTTGTGTGGGTATTCTTTTTCTGCATACGATTATGATACTATAAAGACATCATATATTATGCTCTCCTTATTTCCTGAACTACTCGACTGGGGGTTTGCCGTACCCTTTTTCTTCCGAATCTTTCTGGGGTGTTATTTACTGCGCGCAGGGTGGCGACTTATAAAACACATGCCCCATGGCAAAGAAGACCGCCTTGCATTCATCATTTTGGGTACCCTTATCGACATCTTGGGAGGAATGCTCTTGGTCGGCATCCACACGCAGGTTACCGGCGCCACGGTGGGCATCATCGCACTCATTGCACCACTCCTTAAAAAGAAAAAATTTCCCGAAACTTATGAATCTATTTCTTTTTACCTCCTCTTCGCCATTGTCGCGTTTGCACTGATCTTTCTTGGGGCGGGAATTCACGGATTTGATCTGCCTCTTTAAAAAAACCCCGCGGTGTGCTACTATCCGAACGTTCAGAGTAAACAATGCCCCTATAGCTCAGCCGGTAGAGCAGCAGCCTTTTAAGCTGACGGTCGCAGGTTCGATCCCTGCTGGGGGCACTAGAAATAAGTTAGGCCTCAATGTGTAAACATTGGGGTCTTACTTTTTCTTGCCCCAGCAGGGATCGAAAGACGGAGGCGGTCTACGATTTTGGCTTTGCGACCTAAAATTTCATAGAGTCTTCGAGTACTGAAATTTGGAAGTACTCACGGTGGTGCAAAATTGTCGCCGAGTCGGGGTCGCGAGCACTTAGACTTTTGGTGTGCAAGTAACACAAAAAGGCTTAGTGACTTGTGACCGATCCCCTGCTGGGGGCACAATGTGCTGAATTTTTATTTCTTGAATGACATCCACGATCGATGTTAGTCGAGATCCTAAGGACCTAAAGAAAACACCGAGCATTTGATCGGTGTTTTTGGTGGACCCCAACTGAGTTCGCACTTTTCAAAATTATTTCACAAGAAACTTCACCACATCGGGAAGCCATTGTTTTATCAGATCAGGGCGCTCCAGATCGTGGTCGCCATTTTTTACAATGAGTTGGCTGGGGAAGTTGATGCTGAGTGATTCAAGTGGAACCGTATCGTCTCCGCTTCCATGGACAAGAAGTGTGCGAGACATCAAAGAACTAAACTGCTCAGAGTAATCGCAGTCTTTATTTTGAAGAAAATACTTTGCTCCAACAAAGTTCGCCTTGGTCATTTTGTCTGTTCTCGCGCAATCTGCCTCAAACGCGGCTTCATCGAGTAGTTCCGTATAGTTTCCCCATGTGACACGAAATAGGGGATCCTTTTTCTTCATCAGATTTTTGACGAACCAAAAGCGAAGAAGGCATTTCTGGTTAAGCGCGGGGGCTATCAGCACGATTTGCTCAAATTCATGGGAATCTTTTTCATCAAGAGAGGCGAGCACGCAAGCTGCGAGACTGTGTGCAACCACAGAGTAAGACTGAAACCCTTTTTCTTTCAAATATGCAATCGCTAAACGAGCATCTTCGGCATACGAAGAGGTGGTATTTTGCTGAAAGTCACCATCAGAGAGTCCACAACCCGTAAAATCAAAACGAAAAGATGCTACTCCTATTTCTCCGAGTGCATCTGCAAGTCGTTTGAATTTGGGCTCGGCTGAAGCAGTGCGCTCAAAACCATGCAACATAAGCACCACTCGCTCCGATGTCCCCCGTCCCGATAAAATTCCCCGCAAGGTGTTTCCTTTTGCACCAACAAATTCGATGAGTTCAGTTTCCATAATCCAATCCTCTCACAAGTCGTGACATCTTAAAAGTAGAGATCTTTTGCAAGAATTCAAACTCAACTTTACAACACCATACTCATCTGTTAGTTTTGAGTTAGTTTAGTTTCTTGGAGTTTTGACATGAAAGCAAGGAAAGTTGGAAGGATTTTGATTATCCTGATCTCACTATTTATGATCTTTTTTCCATCCATTCAAGTCTATAAGGCATGGCAAACTGGCCTAATTCTTATTTCCCTACCACTTTTCCTGATGTTTATTGCTGGGCTATTGGGACTTCGTCTCGCATCTCACAAACAAACATGGGTGACTCAATAGAATTCAACTCCTACCTTACCGGTAGGAGTTTTTGAATGTCCCACCAAGAAAGTGACAATCTACATAAACAATCGCAACATTAACCCCTATAATTATGGGCAATAAAAAATCCCCGCACTTATGCGGGGATTGAGATTAACTGAAGACCTCATCGGCATCACGAAACACATCCGATAATTGGTGTGTTTGGGCGACCGCCGCGTTACAAAGATAACCATTCCATGTTTGAAGACCCTTGCGCACTCCGGAAAAATTTTTAAAGAGCGGAGCGATATTCCGACCATGGATACGTTCGTAAAATGCAATAAGGTTGAGCGTATTGTACGTCGCTTCAGAGAGTGCGAGTGTTGCTTCTCGTGGTACCGTTGATCCCGGAATGTTGGGAACACATGAAAAGACTACACCCCCTCGCCTATAGGTTTCCCCAGGCTTTGTTGGGCGAGACCACTCCGTTGAGCCACCCTGATCAATTGCGACATCGGCAATATAGGCGCCGGATTTCATGAGTGAAAGCTCGAGTCCGGAAAGCACCTTGGGTGCTTCGGCTCCCGGCTTTAACACTCCGCTCACAACGATATCTGCACCTTCGAGTATATGCATACCGGCCGCAGAGTACAGATCTGAAAGACTCCGAATACATACGTTGGTTGGCAATGAGCGTGCATAACGCTGCTTGAGTTCGAGAATGCGCTCCGGAGACAGTTCAAACACACATACCGATCCGAGAGATGCGCTGATCCCTTCGCGAAGTGCTGCCTCTCCCACATTTCCGCCTCCGATAATCACCGCTTGAAGAAGTTGCGCATCGGACAAAACAGGAGAATGCGAGAGACGATACGCAATCGCCTGCCGCATAGCGTGAGTGCCCGCAATTTTCGACATCGGGGCCAAGAGCGGAAAGATGCGTTTCCCACTCACCATATTTTCAACTGCTTCATAGGCAATTGCGGTAATTTTTTCATGAAGCAGGATTTTTGTGAGCTCAATCGACACACCGGCCAAATGAAGGTAGGTGAAAAGAATTTTGCCATGCAAGAGCGGGAGGAATTGATACTCCTCGGGAATCGGCTCTTTGACCTTCACCACAATATCCGCATGTCGATAAACATCTAGAGCGGAAAGGGCGAGGAGTGCACCGGAAGCAATATATTCCTCATTGGAAAATCCCGACAACAGTCCGGCATCTTTTTCCACAATTATCACATAACCCTCCGTGCGTAGACTGCGCACAAGAGCAGGAGTCAGCCCCACCCTTCCCTCTTTTTCTTTGCGTTCGCGAGGAACACCGATCACGGTCGCGTCCATTTCTATTTCCTCATATCAAGTTAAGACATCCTTTTTCACTCTATCCTCCACACAAAGGAAGTCAAATCAAAAAGCTCTCGCGCCATAGAGCGCGGTTGAGTTTTTATTGTTTTTAATCGGAAAATTTCTCGATAATTCCAAGAACCTGTCTCACGTCTCATGTCTTTCCATAAATCTTCAGATTTCGTCGCGAAAATTCTTCATTTTGAGAAGTCATATCGGGCGACCAACCATTTCATCGAGTCTTCGAGTACTGAAATGGTGAAGTACTCTCTGTGGTGATACGACGACGAAAAATGGAGAATTTGGAGCGACCAAATTTTCTTGACGGTCTTCCGTCTTAGAAAATGGAAGTACTCTCTGTGGTGCAGAAATATGAAGATTTTGAAAGACAAGTCTCATTGTTCTTGCTTACGCTGAGACGCGAGACAGATTCTAAGTACTTTTTGTACGGTTTCATCAAACTTACCATCAATATTCTCAACTGATGCATCAAATTCATCTCGTGAATGCATTTCTTCCTCCGCAATTTTGAGCCGTGCGGTAATTTCTTCAGATTCTGTTCCCCGCCCATGAAGACGCTTCGTCAAATCATCCATATTGCTGGGATAAAGGAAGATCACCAAAGTCTCGGGTTCCAATTTTTTAACAATGCGACATCCTTCCACATCAAGGGCGCCGAACACAAGAGGGTACTCGCTGAGCAATTTTGCGACATGAAGCTTTGAACTTCCGTAGTAGCCTGTTGGACGCTCCACTGCCTCATAAAACTCTCCCGCTTCAATGCGGCGGAGAAAGTCTTCATTGGTAGTAAATTCATAATCCACACCATCGAGCTCATTGGGGCGGATGTTCCGTGTTGTCGTTGAAATAATGAGGCCTGTATTCGGTAACTGCTTTCGCAAGGCCTCAATAACCGTCGTTTTCCCGACACAAGTGGGACCCACAATAAGCACGAGCTGTCCTTGAGAATTCATCTCAAAACTATAACATAGTCCATAAATTATTTCACTTCTTTGAAAAGTTATCCACAGTTTGTCCTTGATAACTATAAAGGACATGCGTATACTTGTCCTAGACGCGAAATGTAATGGTTTCTTTTATCTCATTGAGAAACTACTGCATCCTCGCAGTAGTTCTTTACACAATTAAGAAAAGTTTTCCCCTCCAACAATAAGGGCCGGTGCTTGCCGGTCCTTTTTTTATTCCCTCAAAGTCCAAAGGCTGCCTTTGGATTAAAGATGTAGGAGAAATTCTTCAAGGAAAATGTCAAGTTCTCCTTCGCCGCGATGGGCACGATGATACATCTCCTTAAGCTCGGCAAGCTTTGTTTTCAACTCGGGAACAAGAAACTTTTTTGCAAAATTTTGATAATTACGGTAGGTAAACTCCTTCATTCCCGTATTCAGTGCTTCCTCTTTAGGAAGGATGGCCACAAGATACATGCTTTTAACGGCCCAGAATATGGTTCCATGGACCTCTTCCATTGAAGCCCCGCGACGGCGAAGTTTCTCAAACTCTACCCATGCCTTCTTCTTATCCCTATTTCCCACCGCATCAGCAATAGCAAAGCTATTTTCGCGTTTTTCAACCTTTTTCAAGAGCGGAAATTCTTCCACTTTTCCCATTTTTTTTAATAGCGCAACAAGCTCTTTGGAGGGTTCACTTTCACACACATAGACATTATTCTGAGTTTCATTAAGTCCTTTTGCATAAAATTCTTCTCCTTCCGCATGAGCAAGAATCCCACTGAATACGACAATATTGGGGCTACCGAACAAATTTTCCGACTGGAGCGCCTCAAGCGCCCTTGCTTTATCAAAAGATAGGTCATCAAAACGTGTGACGAGAGCCTCGGGATGCTCATTTTTTGCCTCGGTGAGTGCTTGTAAAAGCGCCGATTGCGCCTTTGTCATATTTGCCCCAAGGAAAGCAGTAATCATTGCCTTATTGTAACTCGAGAGCGCAATATGACCCAACATTCAATTCCCAGTGGCTTCAAAGACCGTTTGGAACCAATCACTTGAGCGCATTCCAAAATAGCGGATCGGCTCCGCCGTCAATTTTAAAGAGAGTTACCCCGCGAAGCTTCAATTTCTTTGCAAGTGCGATTTTGGCCTTGATCGACTCAGCATCATTAAAAGAGACGTAATGAAGTACTCCATTTTTTTCATAGTTAAAGCTTCGTTCACCGGCATTATTGCGTGCAGGGCTAATTCCAAGACTTGTTGCAAGAAGAAGTGCATCGGCATAATTGATACTGCGGACTTTGCGGTAGGTTGTTGTCGCCGTGCTCCGATCGACAATAAATTCATAACCATACGTAGGTATACCCATCATGATTTTTTTAGGACTGATGGTTTTCGCTGCTTCAGCAATCACCTTTTTGACCCAGTCATTGTCTGCGACGGGCGCGTAGAGCATCATTTTTCCTTTTGATTGAGCGAGTTGAATATCAGCGGTAGTTTGATCATAGGTCATAATGCGCACCTCATCGCAATACTTATTGAGCACCTTATAGTCATTCACGTATTCCACTTTTTTGGGAATCACATAAAGAGACGAAGGTGGTGTGCGCGCTTCGATGGTGCACGAGAGCACTTTCTTTTCCTTGTGTAATTTTGTCGCAAGCTCTTTAATAAACTGAGAAAAATAAAATTTTGTTGCGACTTTTTTGTCTTCATAATCAATATCGAGTCCGTCAAAATTATTCCGATGCGCCATCGCAACCAAATCATTCACATGGAGTGCGCGTGATGATGTGGCGGAAAGAGTGGCATAGATCGCGGTTCCATCAATCCACGAAATCGTTGGGATAATTTTCACCTTACTCAATGAGGCAGCAGCAAAGAGTGTTGTCCACGGTTCGGCACCAAGATGCATGCTATCGCCGATAGTTCCATCCTGTTCGACCTCATACGAAAACGGGCTTATTTCGTTGAGATGATCGATATGCAGCAGCGCCTCCGGTGTTCCGCTCGCTTTCTTCCAGTATGGAAGCCATGCACTGTAGATAAATTGAGGCGAAGCGGCAAAAAGGCTTACAGGAAAAGAAGAAAAAGCAATAAAAATGGTGAGAAAAAATAATCGATGCTTCATCTCCTTACTCTACACATGTTTACCTGAAAAAGGAATGAATCTGCTCCGGAAAGACATCCTTTGAGTTTCCGAGGATATCAAGATAAACTTCCCCAACGTTTTCCTTCTGCAATATCCACCACAAGCGGAACACCCGCGCCCGGAGTTCCCTGTGCAACATTTTCCATAACACGAGCAATGAGTTGTTTTGCGTGAGCAATAATTTCTTTTTTGTCCGTAATTTCAAAAATAAGCTCATCGTGCACTTGAAGAATGAGCGCAACATCATCGGTTAATTTTTCCTTGTGCAGTGCGGAATCAACATCACGCATCGCAATTTTCACAAAATCCGCCGCCGTACCCTGCAGTGGTGCGTTCATGGCCATACGCTCTGCCATCGCTTTCATAAAAGGAATGCGTGAGCGTAGGTTCGAAAACTGACGGCGCCTGCCGAAGAGAGTTTCCGTATAACCTTTTTTGGTTGCATCCTTTTTTACCTTTTCAAAATATGCGGCAATCGTGGGGAAGGTGATAAAATATTGATCATAAAATGCTTGCGCCTCCTCACGCGTTGACCCCAAATTCGTCTTCAACGCATTAACACCCATACCATATACTATTCCAAAATTAATCACCTTAGCGCGACGGCGCATTTCTTTGTTCACCGCATCCGGTGCGACTCGAAAAACACGCGACGCCACCGAAGTGTGGATGTCTGATCCGGAAGTAAAAATTTCGACAAGTCCCGGATCACCCGAGAGCATGGCTAACACACGCATCTCAATTTGAGAATAATCAAATGCCATAAGAATATTTCCCGGAGCGGCAACAAATGCATCGCGAATCACTTCACCCAACCCATCGCGCACGGGAATATTTTGTAAATTCGGATTTGATGATGAGAAACGTCCGGTGGTGGTGCCATCCTGATGCAGTGTGGTGTGAATACGCCCCGCGCTGTCGACCATGTGGGGAATATTGTCGATATATGTTGAGAGGAGTTTTTGAATTTCACGATACTCAAGAATAACCGGAATAATCGGGTGGGACTCGCGAAGTTTTTCAAGTTCGGATTCACGCGTCGAACGGGCTCCTCCATCGGTTTTTTTTAATCCTTTCGCCGTGAGATTCATGCGGTCAAAGAGAATAATGCCGAGCTGCTTGGGTGAATTAATATTAAAAACCTCTCCGGCATATTCATAAATTTTACTTTCCGCACGTGAAAGTTTCTCATGATATTCCGTTCCGATTTTTTCAAGATAAGGAACATCGACCCCGATCCCTCGCTGTTGCGCTCCCGCAATAACGGGAATGAGCGGAAGTTCGATTGATTCATACAATCCGAGTAAGTTTTCCTTTTTCAACTCGGCAAGAATTTTTATTTTTGCATGAGCAAAATTACGCTCTCCGGCATATTCATAAATATCTTCAAGTGACGGGGTAGTCTGATCCGAATTTAACAGCCAAAGTCCGATTGCGACCTCACGCAATTCTTCTTCGTTCACCTCCTCCGACTTCTCATCTTCTCCCTGAGCAAATATTCCCTGCTGTACTCCCGCTTCGCGCTCATTACCCGCACCATCTTCTTTTTTTCCAAAAAGATTTTTGATGCGCACGGCAAGTGATTTAAATTCAAGCTCCGTAAACAATTTCACCGCACGATCAGGAGTAAATTCTTCTCTCCATATCACCTGAGGGAGTACATAATGAATGGGGGCATCCAAACGAATCGTTGCGAGCATTTTTGAAAACAATGCCTCTTCTTCACCCGCAATCAACAACTCTACGATACGCGGTTTGATTCCCGCCTCAATAAGCGTTTCTTTTCCTTTGTGGAGCGCTTTATAAATCCCTTCAATGGAAACGAACTTTTGAATAAGGTCGCTTCCGGTTTTTTCTCCGATACCCGCGATACCGATAATATTGTCCGAAGGATCACCTCGTAAGCCTTTGTAATCGGGAAGTTGTGTGGGGCCAAAACCAAAACGTTCCACAACTTTTGCTTCATCGTAGACAACAGTATCATTGATTCCCTTCTTCAGCGTGTAGACGCGTACCCGTTTTCCCGAAACGAGCTGGAGCGTATCCATATCCCCCGTCACAATCAAAATCTCCACATTCTTTACCTTTTTCATCTGTGCAACAATCGTCCCAAGCATATCATCAGCCTCAAAACCCGGTGCATCATAAATAGGAATATGAAATGCCGTAAAAACATCTCGGCTCCGTATAAGTTGCGCAACAAGCGCATCATCGGTTTTTGCACGACCTGCCTTGTATTCTTTGTATTCCTTGTGACGAAATGTTGGTCCGGGCAAGTCGTAACATGCGGCCATATAATCGGGTTCAAATTCCGCAATGGCACGGAGAAGCATGGTCGAAAGCCCGTAAAGTCCCCCCGTAGGTTCTCCTTGTTTTGTCGCAAAATCAGGGAGCGCATGATACGCACGATGGATAATCGCGTGTGCGTCAAAAAGCACAAGACGTTTGGAGTGAGTTTTTGCTACCATTTTTTTATCATACCATGCGCCCGAATTTGAAAGAGGGAGGAATTTTATTGACAAGAAGTACGTTTCCGATAATCTGGGAAAGGATAATTATTGAAAGGGAACAATAATGACAGGAAGCCGAAGACTAAAAACTGCAAAACTTGTACAAAACAAGGAAGTTGCGGGAATCCGCTGTCTTGAAGGTGACTGTGGAAAAATCAGTATCAAACTACGATCGGATATTCTCGCAGGAACAGCACAATGTGATTTTTGCGGAAATCCCCTCAAGATCGATGAGACTGGGCGCAAATTACTTGCCCCACTCAAAACTAATACATAACGAACTTGTTTAAAAAAAACGCCTCTCAACAAGGTGTTTTATTTTGTGTCTCGGCTTCGTTCGCAGACGAACTCACTGCGACATCAAAAGGTCTTGCGACGCCCTACCCACCTTGCGGGTTCCCTTGGGGCGTCTCTTCCTACAGAAGCGGTATACCTTGTGGATTTTTCTGAAAAAATCTCACAAGGTCTTGCGGGAGTGTCTCCCGCTACGAAGCGGGTTCCCCGGACACTCCCTCACCCCAGCCGCCGCCAAACTCATAATTTAACAGTTGGCGCGCTTCCTCAATATCCTCATCACGGAGTACAAACACATCGACACCGAAGGGTTCTTCGCCGGGAAGAACGGTTGAAGGAGAACGTTCGCGGAGATAACTTTTAATGCCTCGCGTATTCAAAAATTGCCGCGTCTCTTTCGCTTGAGTAACATCTCGAAAAAATTTAATACGACAAGACATAATTATATTGGAACAGTTATGGGAACTTTGATTTCACGATGCGTTTCATCAATAAAACGGAAATGCAGCATGGGAGCATCCGGCGGGAAAAATTCGCCGAGCTGCTCGGGCCATTCAATCATAACAAGATTTCGCCGATCTGTGACAATTTCCTCCCATTTAAGCGCGCGAAGCTCTTCAGGGTTTTCAATGCGATACGCATCCACATGTACGAGAGTTTGCCATGGCAACCGATCGCCAAGTTGATAAAATTTTGCAATAACAAAGGTTGGCGAAAGTATCGCTTCCGCAACACCCAATGTGCGTGCAATCGCTTTCACAAAGGCGGTCTTCCCTGAGCCAAGATCTCCTGAAAGACCGATAACTGTTGCACGATCGCTCACGGCCGGATAATTACGTATGAACTCTTCCGCAACTTGAGACAAGCCTTTTTCATCAACAATATGCTCCATGTACGCTCCATACTAGCACACTACAATATAGGACTTACGCAAACGGATGAGATTCACGTTTTTCTCCCGAGCGATCTCGGAGAAGCTGTACGTGGTGGTACTGCTTCCCGAGGTGATCGGGAGAAAAACGTGAAGATCGCCGTTTTGCGGAGGGCCTATTTTAGACGGGAAGTTCGATGCCCATAGATTCCAGTGTTGAGACGTTGGAAGGTGCTACTTCGCGCACTCGCTCGTTTGCGCGGCGAGCTTCTTCTTCGCGAAGAAGAATTTCTTCTTTGCGTTTCTCATAGTATGCCTTTGCCTTGCGAATCCCAAAGATCACAGCCGCAATAAGTGCGATATAGGTGAGCCACCCAAGCAACGAGCCGGGGAGGAATCCATTTCCCGCCGCCGCAGTTTGTGTAGCGGTTGACGGAGCAGCGCTTCCCGATGCAACAACATGGGAAACACCTTGCGCATCAGTATACTCCAAGCGGGCACGTGCATCAGGAAACCCTTTTGCATCACCCGTAGTCATACCAAGCACGCTCACGGTACGCGTGGAACCATTTTCAAGACGATTAAGAGGAAGTATGTATGTACGCTCAGGACCCGTACCCTCCTCAAGTAAAAATTCATTTGTGGTATTGTCTCCAATATAGACAACATCACCGGGAAGTATCACTTTTAATTTTGCATTGGTTGCAACCTCATTTAAGCGATATGCATACGAGACACGATATTCAACAGGGGTATGGAGCGGAACAGTACTTGGTCCGACTTTTTCAATAACTACTTCAACGTTTTTCTTTCCGGTGAGTGAACTCCAAAATGATCCAAAGGATCCGGAATTTCCGACGCTTGCACCCTGCTTACTCACCATCGCACTTGCGGTGGCAGTTGATTGCTTACGTCCTCCAAAAAGCATCCCCAGAATGTCTCCGGGCCGATTATCGGCAGAAACCCAAGGATTTGTTCCTTGTGGGGCTGCACTACCATTTGTGGTTACCTTACGAGAAAGCCCATCAGAAGTTGTTTCCGGTGTCGGAATATTCTGAGCGCGAGGAGCTTCGGAAGGGGGTGGTGGTGGTGTACCGAGGGTTGTAAACATCTTTATTGCGCCAAAGACTTGTCCTTCACCATTTTGCCCCACTAAACGAAAGAAATAGGTGGTACCAGGAAGAAGTCCGCTTATGGGAATTTGCGCTACACCGGAATCCACCCCCCATCCCGTATGAGGAGTTTCATTCTCCATTTGGTTTGTTGTTCCCCATTCAAACCACCACAGTGTCCCCGCTCCGCCATGGGGGCTGATATATCCCTTCAGTGTTGCGCTTCCTTGTGCAACCAATGATGCAGCGTCAGTCTCAACCATCACGATAGGTGGAGTGGGATTGGAAAGCGGCTTTGTCGTAAAATAAACCGTTTGACCGATATCTTTTCCTCGTGAACTCTCCGCAACCTGCCGATAAAAATATTGCGTATTGGGAGCAAGTCCGATGATGTCTGCGCTTGTATTAAATTGCTGTGATCCCCACCAACTTGCGTAATGCGGTGTTTGATAGGTTCCACTTCCCCCAGTCAGCCCCCACTCAAACCATTGATAAGTATCGGGCATTTCATTTGCATTAACGCGTCCGTTTAACTTTGCACTTTTTTCCGTAATAAATGTCGGGGCGATCGTTACCGCATTTGGGGCCGCCTCATAGGCAAAGGCAAAAAATGGCATACTGCATAATGTCCACAGTACTGCGAGAAAAGATATCTGAATTGTTCGTTGTTTTTTTTGCATAACACATTTTATAATTACTGCGCCTCAGTAATATTATTGTAGATGAACTTTACACTATTTTTTGTTTTTTGTCAATATAGTTTTTAAGTCCTTGTAAAGGGCTCTTTTGGGGCGTACAATGGTTGGGAAATGCCTCATTTTGATGACAAAAAACAAATGCGCGCGATTGATGATCTCCGAGTCCGCGAGGCGGATGCACTCGCCCAAATCCTTTCCGAGCGCTATGAACTCCCTTATGTTGACCTTGAACGTACCACTATCGATAACGGGGCGATTCGTCTTATTCCGGAGAGTACGGCCCGAGAAGCAAAACTTGTTGTTTTTAGCATGAACATGCACAACGTCAGTGTTGCCGTTCAAACACCGAATAACCCAAAGCTCCCCGGTGTTGTGCAAGAATTGGAGCGCCAAGGATTCACACCGGCAATCTTTATCGCCTCCGAATTCGGTATTGCAAAAGCATGGGAAGTGTACAAAGAAGTTTCCTATGCAAAAGCCGAAACGCGTGGAGTGATCTCTGTGTCCGATGAAACGATGCAGCGCTATGTCTCAACGATCAAAACAATCGCGGACGTCAAAGCAGTGGTTGAGAGTGCAATCGCTTCTGCAGATCAACATGCACTTTCAACCGTTGTGGAAATTATTCTGGGAGGTGCGGTTGCGACAGGAGTTTCCGATGTACACATTGAACCGGAAAAAGAAATCGTGCGGGTGCGCTTTCGTTTGGATGGAATCTTGCAAGATGTGGTTGAGATCAAAAATTCAGACTACAAAAAAGTACTCTCACGCATCAAGCTGCTTGCCGGAGTAAAATTGAATGTCGTCCACGAAGCGCAGGATGGCCGTTTTACGATTAAAATACAAGGTATTGATGTGGAAGTACGTACCTCCATTCTTCCCGCCGCATATGCCGAGTCGGTGGTGATGCGTATTTTGAATCCCAAATCCATTTCCGTGCCGCTTGAAGAGCTTGGTATGGATGAATATTTCTACCAAATCATGGTGGACCAAATCGCAAAACCGAACGGTCTCATTTTAACAACAGGACCGACCGGCTCCGGAAAAACGACAACACTCTATGCATGTTTGAAAAAACTCCGCAGTCCGCAAATTAAAATCATTACCATTGAAGATCCGATCGAATATCACTTAGACGGCATCTCTCAAACTCAAGTCGACCATGATAAAGGCTATGATTTCAGCAGTGGCTTACGCGCCGCGGTACGCCAAGACCCGGATGTGATCATGGTTGGTGAAATTCGCGATGAAGAAACGGCCTCGGTCGCAATTGACTCCGCCCTTACCGGACACCTTGTGTTCTCGACACTCCACACCAACAGTGCTGCGGGTGCGATTCCGCGCTTGATCGATATCGGCGTAAACCCCAAGATCATCAGTTCCGCGATGAATATCGCAATCGGACAACGTCTCGTTCGTCGCTTGTGCAAATTCTGCAAAGAAGAATACGTCCCCGAAGGAAAAGACGAGGAGGTGATGACGCGTGTACTCCCGGACATCAAAGAAATGCGTCCCAAGCTTGAATATCTCGGGAAACTCTACCGACCGGTGGGATGTGAAAAATGTTCCTTTACGGGATACAAAGGCCGCGTGTCGATTTACGAAGGCATACTCATGGACCGCGCTGTTGAAGCAATACTTCGTGAAAACCCGAGCGAGCGTGAAATCAAAGAAGCCGCGAAACCTCAAGGCCTGCTCGATATGCGCCAAGATGGCATCGTGAAATGTATCAGCGGTACAACGAGCCTTGAAGAAGTTGAGCGTGCCGTCGGACTCGACGATGGCAGATAATTGTAGAACAATTAACAAAAAACCTGCGTTAAGCAGGTTGTTTGTCATCTCATTATCTTGCCGAATACAAATTTAGAAAAATCGGTCAGCCGTTATAGTGATACCGTATGTACTCAAGTACATTACCCTTCAAACAACTACTTTTTACAATAGTGCAAAAAGTTAAATACATCCCTAAGGGGAGGGCCAGCAAACAAGCAAAAGCTTGGCACCAGTACATCCTCGGAAGTGCATCATGGAAGCCCTGTGGGGCCTTAGTAGTTTGAAGGGTGACACACTCGAGTCGAATTCAGAACGTCACCCATACAATACAAAAGATCGTGATGATCATAGTGTATCATGATATTAATTTTTTGTCAATAGCATGTGCAGCATACTGCGGGAGAGGAAAAAGATCATCTTCTTGGAAGATGCTCCTCATCGTGGCATACTAAGGAAGAAATTGCCGATGCTTCAAAACTTTCGCAACTTCTGAACTAAACGAAGCATAGCATAATCAATTTTTATGTCAAGCACTTTATCCCACACCCCACAAGAAAAGCGCGAGGAAACCCCAAAAGACGCCTTATTTCTTGACCAAAAGCTCCGTCCAGAGCGCTGGGAAGAATATATTGGCCAAACCCATATCAAGCAAAATCTTGAGATTCTTCTCGCTGCAGCAAAAGAGCGTAAACACCCTCCCGAGCACCTGCTTTTCTATGGACCTCCCGGATTGGGGAAAACAACGCTTGCCCACCTGATCGCCAAAGAAACGGCAGCACAGCTGAAGAGTACTTCGGGTCCGGCAATTGAGAAAGTTGGTGACCTTGCATCAATTCTCACCAATTTAAATCCGGGTGACATCCTGTTTATCGATGAAATTCATCGCTTGAACAAAATGGTTGAGGAAGTGCTCTATCCCGCAATGGAATCCGGCGTGCTTGATATTATTATCGGCAAAGGTCCTTCGGCGCGCACCATTCAACTTGAACTTCCGCCGTTTACGCTGATCGCCGCAACTACACGCATTGCCCTCCTTTCCGCTCCACTTCGTTCGCGATTTTCCGGCGGTGTATTTCGTCTTGAGTTCTATACCGAACCCGAAATCGAACAAATCGTTCATCGCTCGGCGCAGATTCTCGGTGTTCCCCTTGAGTCCGGTGCGGCAACCGAGATTGCGAAGCGGAGCCGCTTCACTCCCCGGACCGCAAACTATTTTTTGAAACGCGCACGAGACTTTGCACAGGTCGGCAAAACCGCCCTCAATGAAAATGCGGTACGCGAAGCATTACGCTTGCTTGAGATTGACGAAATCGGACTGACCGAACCTGATCGGCATTTCCTTACCATCCTTATTGAGAAATTCGGAGGCGGACCTGTTGGGCTCGCCACCATGGCCGCCGCAACAAGCGAAGAGCAAGCAACCATTGAAGAAGTCTATGAGCCGTATCTTCTCAAACTCGGTCTTCTTGAGCGCACCCAACGCGGACGTGTCGCAACCAAGCAAGCACACTTACATCTCGGCTTTGAATATCCCGAGGAGTTGCAAGAAAAAATGTTATAAAAAAAACACCGAGTCACCGGTGTTGTTGATCACGAAGTGCGGAAACGTTCCGCTCCGGACCATTCATCTTCTGCCGCTTTGGGGTAGTCATAATAGCGACGCGCCGATGCCACATCAACCATGTGACAGAATGCGGCAAGTTCATTCATGACACGCCGAGTGCTTGAATAGTCTTCACCTTCGCCTTCAACATACTGAAGTGCGTTCTGTTGCGTATGAGTGAGTGTGAGTCCGTAGTCGCGCAATTTTTCTTCGCGAAATTTCTTGAAAAGCGCCTTTGTGTCGAGACCTGCGCGATTTTGTGCGATACCGTCCGTGTTCACAAGAATTCTCCACGGCTTTTCGAGATCATGAAGAAAGAAGATGAGGAGTGCATCGGAAAGAGAAAAATTAGCGGGGCGACCGATTGCCTTATCAAGCGCATAAAGCTGACATGCATAATTCATGCCGTCGGTGATATGGTCGATATATCCACCCGGCCACGCTTGATGATTGTGCGTTGATCCGTGGGCTTTTTCAAAAA
>Ga0209515_10003426_pt1 | contig 22750 bp, 13 predicted proteins | sample Subgroupgradi54m_FD_187454 | JGI IMG/M metagenome (GOLD analysis project Ga0209515, IMG submission 187454) | Subsurface groundwater microbial communities from S. Glens Falls, New York, USA - GMW60B uncontaminated upgradient, 5.4 m (SPAdes)... ... | reverse complement strand
ATAATGGTGTCGTTCCCGCATTTAATCCGATTGAGCATCACACCTTTCAAAGCGTAAATATTCTGGGCGGAATCGGAAATGTATTCGGCCGCGCCGCGGCTTTCGGTGATCTCGAAGGCCACAACAACGCCGACGCCTCGAAAAACTTTCAAGATATTTATGTGGCCAATCCCTACCGTCAGATTGATCTGACCGGTTACAGCCCCGCTCCGGCGACAAGAAACGTTTTCTTGGCGAATAATGCCCAGCCGTTCGGCGAAATTACGCTCACGGATCGGACGCTTGATTTTGACGCTGAGCATGAACCGCCGTCCGCGCTCGATCGGCCACAGGCCGTTCTTCTCGGCGATCTAAACAGCGATGGTTTTAGAGATATATTTATTCCCAATCTCGGTCGGCCGAATGTTCTTTTGAAAAATCAAGGCGTCGGTTTGCCGTTTGCCGATATTTCCGGCGCAGCGGGTATCGCTGAAACAAGCGAAGCGCGTGCGGCCGTGCTTGCTGATTTTAATTTGGATGGCGATCTGGACATTTACGTGGCCAACGGTTCAAACGCAAATCGTCTTTACATGAATCTCGGAAACGGAACATTTCTTAATGCCGCTAATTTGTTGGGTCTGGAAGGCACTGGCCGAACGGTGGGCGTCGTAACGTTTGATGCGGACAACGATGGCGATACGGATATTTATCTTTTAAATTTATCGAGCCCGAATCGCTTTTATAAAAATTTGTTGAAAGAAACATCGGCGTTGAATTTCACCGAGGTATCCGCCTCGGCGGGCCTGGCTCTATCGGGAACGCCTTCCGGTGCTGAAATAGGGGATCTCGACAACGATGGCGATTATGATCTCTTTGTTTCGGATCTTTCCGCACAAGGTGCGAAATTACTGCGAAATGATTCTGCCGGTGGAAATATTCTTTTCAGCGATCAAACCGCCAAGCTTGTTTCGGCCTTCGGCGGCGGAATTCCTCCGACAACAGGCTCGGCGTTTCTCGACATTGATAATCAGGGATTGCTTGACGTTTACGTTATTACCGAAAACGATGAAAACATCATGTTCGGCAATAACGGTAATTTTAATTTTTCCGATATTACCGCTCAGGAAATCGTTGCCTTTCCGCTTTTTGCCGATAGCGTGGCCACGGGCGATTACAATAACGATCATAAAACGGATATTTTTATTTCGTCCACGCCTTCGCTTCTTTACAAAAATATTTCACAGCATAGCAATCATTATCTAAAAATCCTATTAGAACCCACCTCGGTCGAATCAAACACGGACGGTATCGGCGCCCGCGTAGAAGTCACTCGTAGTGACGGCGTAAAGCTTACTCAGCAAATCATCGGAGGAACCGGCCGTTCGCAGGATTCCAACGTGCTTCTATTTGGAATGGGAAATACCACACACGCAGAAAGCGTCAAAGTATTTTGGCCGGATGCGCCGGGCAGAAGTACAACGCTCTTGGATAGCGACCCTGCCATAGATCTTCACGCCGACCAAACGCTGGTTATTACCGACAACGCCGCTCCGGAAATCATGACGCTCTCCGACCATTTCGATGTAGCGGAGGATGTTCCGTCTTCGTTCGAACTCGCGACCAAAGATGTGAACGGAAACCCTGTCACGCTAACCTTCTCTGTTCTCAGCGGCACGTTGGGTTCGGGAAACGGTTCCATTCAAAAAATCGTGAGCGACGGAATTAATACAACCTGGCGTTTTACGTTTACGCCCAGCGAAACCGGCGATATTACGCTGCGATTTTCTGCCAGCGATGGATTAGCGCCTGCGCCCGGCACGCATGACGTCACGATTTCTGTGTTGAGTCAAATCCAGTTTAATCATTTGCCGTTTTTTGTCGATGCTTTGCCGCAGAGCATTTCTGTCGTAGCCGGGGAAGCGATGGATGAAATCGATATTCTTGCCCGGGATTCGGATAATATTTCAACGGGAATGCTAAACGCTTCCGTTACCGTGAATCCCAATCTCGCGCCCGGCAGCCGCCCATTTCTTGAAGATCTCAATAATCCGCCTGTAATTATTTCAGCTGACGGAAAAAGCCGTGCTATGAAACTCAAATGGACACCTGCGGCAGATTTATCGGGATCGTTTGAAGTAAAAGTGATTTTAGATGACGGAATCGGCAGCGCAGAAGATACACTAACTATTCTGGTCGAAGAACCGGCTCCGCAATTAGATGTTGCGCCGCCCGTTTTTGTCTCTTCAGCTCCGGCCGGTGGATCGACCGTTCCTGAATTAAACAGCGTTGAATTTTTATTTTCTGACAATGTCAATGTTGACGAAGCCGGGACGCAAGTTTCTGTCACGCGAAACGGAACTCCGCTTACCGATACCGATTTCACTCGCGATGATTCCCAAGAAAATAAAGTTGTGCTCACGTTGAATTTACCGCAAGATGGAACCTATGTTTTTTCTGTGACGCCCCGCGATGTAGCGGGCAATACCGGAGCGCCTGTTATTGTTACGCTTACCGATACGTCAGCACCGGTGCCCACGCTTTTCAAAGATCAGACCTTAGGGCAAGATGGTTATTTCGGGGCAGGCCCGCTGCCGGTTGCACAGGGAGCAGTCTCGGCTGTTGTGGGCGATTACGATGATGATGTAAACGGCGTCCCTTCGCGAAGCGGAGCAGCAAACACACTCGAAGACCTTTTGATTCTTACGGATGGGAACTCTGCCAATCAGTTATTCCGGCTTACGGCATCGGCCGGACCGTATCAAGATACGACGATATCTACTGGGTTACCTTCGGCGGCAGCCGATTCGAGAAGCGCTATTCTGGCAGATTTTAACAAAGATGGAGCCAAAGATATTTTTGTGGCGAATGTTCACGGCGACCAACTATTTCTCGGCAACGGAAACGATACCTTTGCTCCGGATAGCGCTGTATCGCACGGTATCCAGGATGACGAAGAAGGAAACGGTGCGCTTGTCGGCGATGTGAACAACGATGGTTTGCTCGACCTTTACGTGTTGAATAACGGCGGCCCGAATATTCTTTATCTGAACAGATTTAATGGTACCACACTTAGTTTTGAGAATGTTTCCGGGAGTACGGGTACCGCGGGCGCCGGTAACGAAAATTCTGTAGCCGGTCTACTCTTCGATCCGGATGATGACGGCGATCTTGATTTGTATGTCGTGAACACCAATGCACCCGATCATCTTTTCTTAAATCCCGGCCCTCCCGTTTCTCCGTCCGATCCTTTTATTTTTACCGATGTGGCGGCGCAGATTTCTCTCGACGAACCGTTAGCTTCCGCGCAAGTGCTTAAAACAGCCGATGTCGACGGCGATACCGATTTGGATTTGCTTTTGTTATCTTCAAATCCTTCCGAAATAAAACTGCTTTTGCATGATCAAGATCATCCCGCAACAGTTGACGGCGCTCCGTTTCCGACCTTCACTGTTTCCAATACGGCCGGTATAAATTTAGCAGGCGATATTTCACTGGGAACGCCGGTCATGCGCGACGCCGTTTTCACGGATTTCGATAATGACAGCGACGCCGATCTTATCGTCGCCGTTTCAAACAATAACGATTCGCAAATTCTATTGTATGAAAACGATGGGGCGGGACATTTTTCATTGCGTACCAACACAGGACTTTCCGCAGAAGATCGGGTAATTCGGTCCCTCGTATCTGCCGATATTAATCAGGATGGGCGACTTGACCTTATTTCCATAGGAAGCGAATCCCAAATCTTTTTGAATCAAATCGTGAATGGAAATGCGTATTTGCAAATTGTTTTAAAGGGGGTAGTGAGTAACCATCTGGGACTACACACACAGGTTGCGGTAGATCCTCAAAGCGGCGGGCTGAGCTTCTCGAATATTTTAAACGCCGGCACAGGGCGCGGGCAGGCGAGCAACGTGCTCCATTTTGGCTTGGGTAATCTTGGAAATCGTCCTGCCGTAATAGATCATGTGATTGCTTCTTGGCCTCGCGGTACCATCACGCTTGTCGAAAACGACGGTCAAGGCGGCCCGTTCTTCTCGGATCAGCGGTTGATTATTTCCGAACTAAACAATAACGAGCCCGTATTCATGAATGTAACGGTTGAACATAACCCTGAAAATCAGCAGCCTTCTCCGGGTTTAGAGGGCGCGCTTCAGCTCGTGGATATATCCGTTGACCAGAACGGAAACATCGTAGACGGAAATGGCGTAAGCGGCGGTCTCGTTCCTTTTCGTCAGTATGTTAAAGTAAATTTTTCCTTACCCGACAATGCTTTCTCGAACGTTACATTATTTACAGATAACCTCAACGGGGATCCTGCCTATCAAGGTACGGATCATGAGAAAGCGGCAGGGCTTGTGGGCGCTTCGGATCACACCACGGTTATTCCCTTATTGTGGAAAGTTTTTAATGCGAACGATACTCCGAACGTGTTTCAGCCGGGAAGTTTTATCGGGGATGCAGGGGGATTCGAAGGGTTGGTGCAGGATAAAGCCCAATCCGGCTACGGCGAATTGTCTTCTGTGGTTACACGCGAAATTGTTTCGAATGTAAACGGCGGGCAGCTGGGGCTTTTCCCTCCGGGGCAGGTCGCAACGCGTGTACTACATCCTTCGAACGATATTCGTGTGTATTTGGCCGCAGATTTCTCGTCGCCCCCGAGTCCGGGAACCTGGCCGCCGCAGGATTATAAATCTTCGCGTATCACGTTCGAATTGAATGTGGAAGGTGTATAGAGGGATAAGCTAAGGAAAGGCAGATCGATGAACAAAAAATACGGACATTATCTTGGAATTATAATTTTTTTATCGGTTTCGATATTTTGGACCGCGTTTTCGTACGCAGAAATATCGGTGGGCCCCAGCGTGACGGAAATTTTGCTTAAGCCGGGAGAAAAAAGCGAAGTCGTTTTTGAAGTGGCCAATACTTGGGATTACGATGTACAAGTGAACGTCGACGCCGTCAATTGGGTGCTGCAAATGGTGGGCCAAGAAGGCGGCCGTGAAGATGATGTTTACGAATGGCTGGATTTTGGGGAGTACCGGGAGTTTGTCGTTCCGAAGAATAGTTTAGCCAAGCTTTCGTGCGACATAAAGGCGCCCGACGGTTTTCAAGGCGAGCGTATCGCTCAGGTTTATTTCGAATACGGTCCGGCCAACCCGACCAAAGAGCAAGCCGAAGTCGCTAAGGTAGTGGGTCAACGCATCGGACTTTTGCTTTGCCTCGGCGCAAAAGGCGGGGAGAAGCTTGGTGCGAATATGAAAATCGAAGATGTGCTGATCGGAGTGAACGAAGAAGGAAAAGACGAAGTTACGGTTGTTTATACGGTTAGGAATAAAGGAAATATTCATCTAAGACCGCGCGGTTCGATTATTATTGAGCAAGGTGACAACATGGTGAAAGAAGAAAACATAGGACCGATCCAGGGGCTTTTTCCGGGTGAAGCAAGGACGTATAAAACGCCGGTGAAGATAAAGCTTTCGCCCGGCAAATACCGCGCCGAAGCGCGTATGAAGGCGCTCAGTTATGATTTGGAAAAAAAATTGGAAGGATCAAAGAAATTTTCGGTGAAATAAATGCAACAGTTAACAAAAAAAATCAAGGTAGCGCTTCTATCGACGGCGATTCTCTTGCACTCGATAGGTACTCCTCTATACGCAGCTTCCCTTTACAGTATCGCATTAACCATGGGTACGCCGTCTATTTTCTATTTTGAAGGAAGCGCGTCTTTTTTCTCATCCCCGGATGAGATTTTGCAAATCACCCATCCATCGTCGGTAAATTCCGATCAGAAAGCCTGGCGGGTAACCATTACCGATGCGCCCGGCGGCGGACAACGCTTCGGGCTGGTGGGCTGGGCTCTTAACGGTCTTAACGTGTCTCAATCCGCTTATCTTAGTTTTTGGGTGCGTGGGAATGTAGGCGGGGAACCGTTCGAAATAGGTTTGCAAGATAGAAATTTTGTTTCGTACAGGATCCGGGATGTGGGAAGCATAAACCATCCCAATTTAGGTGATTATATTGTTGGAGGCGGCGGCATCACAACAACCTATAAGCAAATCCGTATTCCTATGACAGAATTTTCAAGCCATGGCGTTAATCTCGCCAATCTGGATGCTTTCCAAATTATAAGCGTTGCGCCGGATGGCCAAAATATTGTTATTTTTGTCGACGCGATGGGTTTTGAATAAATAGAAGAATCGTGTAATTAAAACTCTTCGACTTTCGCTTCCGGCGGTGGCGTGAAATTAAAAAGTTCTTCCTCAAGCGGCGTATTGATTTCCGTATCAAATAAGGTGATCACAACGGACTTTTGTTCAAGCGGGCGTTCGATCGTAATAAATTCCGGTACGCGCCAGCCCCGTATGTCGCGAAACCCGCTGCGCTCGATGCGGAGATAAAGAATATGCTCTCGTGTGAAATGATCTTCCCGGACAATATCGAGTGAAGCGGCATCCATCCAAAGCGTGCGTACCAGCCAGGTATTTTCGTTTTCTTTCTTGTAATCATTAATCACATATGAATTATCTTTCCGCGTTTTTTCATCGGAGTCCACGTTGCCAAGCGGTTGGGGAATCAGCGCGGACAGAATATCGAATCCGTTGATTTCAAGATCGACATTGGTGGGGCGCATGAGCTTGTCTTTGGTGCTCGTAATGACCACGTTATCTTTAGGAATATGCAGCCAAAAACGTTCGCTGCGCACGACCAAAAGGAAAATCTTAGGAATGTATTTGCTGTATCCGCGGAGGTAGAGCCGATGCGGATATTTATAAGCCAAGACTGCATTGCTTGCTACAGCGGATTCATCGATATCGGCAAACCGGATGTTAACGTCGGTCTTAAGCGATTGAATGCGGGTGTGACCCCAGTCTAGATAAGCCCGTATTTGGCTGAGGTTAAATTCCTGCGGGCTAAGTTCGCGCGGAACGGGTGGAGCTTTGGGGGTTTTTGGCTCTGAAGCACAAGAAACGAGTATAAGGCTGAGTATAGCCAGCCCTATAAAACGACAACCGCTAAACGCCCATGGGGTATAGCGCGAACTAATCGTAGTATTCGATGCCAAGATGGGTTATTAGTTCTTCGCCTTTTAAATGCCGCAGCGTATTCTTAAGTTTCATTAATTGGATGAAAAGGTCGTGCTCGGGGTACACTTCCGGCGCGCTCATGGGGCTTTTGAAATAAAAGGAAAGCCACTCTTGAATCCCACGCATACCCGCGCGTTGGGCCAGATCTAAGAAGAGAACCAGATCCAGAACGATGGGTGCGGCCAAAATGCTGTCACGGCAGAGAAAGTTGATTTTAAGCTGCATCGGATACCCAAGCCATCCTTTAATATCAATATTGTCCCAGCTCTCCTTATTATCGCCGCGCGGGCGGTAATAGTTAATACGTACCTTATGGCAATAGCCGTTATAGAGCATGGGGTAAATTTTCGGCTGCAAGATATGGTCGAGCACAGAAAGCTTACTTTCCTCTTTTGTTTTAAATGATTCCGGATCGTCCAGCACCTCGCCGTCGCGATTACCGAGAATATTGGTAGAAAACCAGCCATCGAGGCCGAGCATTCTCGCTTTAAGCGCGGGCGCGATCACCGTTTTTAAAAATGTTTGTCCGCTTTTAAAATCTTTTCCGCAAATCGGTACATTGCGTTCTTTGGCCCATTGAATCATGGCGGGGATATCGACGGTGAGGTTTGGAGCTCCGTTTGCAAAGGGAACGCCGCAGTCGATCGCCGCGTAAGCATAAAGCATGCTCGGGGTAATAGCGTCGTCGTTTCTTTCCATGCCTTTACGAAACGCTTCGAGGGTATCGTGAACCGGAAGCCGCTCTTGATACGCTTCGGTCGATCCGCACCAGATCATGACCATTCGATCTAGCTTATTATCTTTTTTGAACTTCAGAATATCTTTCTTAATTTCTTCCATGAGCTCCATCTTCGATTTGCTTTTCTTGACGTGTGTTCCTTCGAGTTTCTTAACATATTTCTGATCGAAGACAGCAGTCCAGGGGCGAATGGCCTCGAGCATCGGACGGAGTTGCTCGATGAGCGCTCTTTCCAAGACTCCGGCTTTGATGGCGGATTGATACGCATCGTCGGGGATCGGATCCCAAGCGCCGTATACGAAGTCGGATAAATTTGCGAAGGGAAGAAAATCGGTGAGTTTTTCCACGTGGTTGTCGGTGCGTTTGCCGAGCCGAATGTGTGCGAGCTGTGTAAGAGAGCCGATGGGCTCGCCCATACCGCGTTTTACGGCTTCAACACCGGCGATAAAAGTGGTGGCCACCGCTCCCAAGCCGGGTATGAGAATTCCCAATTTTCCGTTGGATGGTTTAACGTTGGCGCCTTTTTCAACAAGACTCATGTGTGTTTCCTTTCAAATATTAACGTATTTCTTTTGGCCGGCGGAAATTTTCCGCCGGTTTAGATTCATGGGGTTGATTCGAGTTGGGTTTTAATAATTCCTTACCTTCCGTTTCCCGCCACGTGTAATAAATCCGCTGGAGGGCCGTGAGATGCGTGGTAAAAGCTAAAATCCAAAGGGCGGGGAAAAGAAATTGGAAAATGCCGCCTAAGCAGATAATGATGATTCTCTCGGGTCTTTCGATCCAGCCGACATTACATTGCGGAATAAGACTTTCGGCGCGTGCCTTGGTGTAGCTGGTAAGAAGAGTTCCGGCAATGACGACTAGAACGAGAGCGACCGCCGACGAATCTCCGACGCGTGAGAAATAAATAAGAAGGCCTCCAAAAATAAGGAAGTCGGAATATCGATCGACTACCGAATCTATGAAGGCGCCAAATTTGGTAGCTTTTCCGCTGGATCTTGCGAGCGCCCCATCGAGCATGTCAAACAGGCCGGCAATGAGGATAATGAGCGAACCGGTTAAGAATCGCCCGTAAGCATAAAGAAGGCAGCCGAGGGCGTTTATGATGAGACCGCCGAGCGTCAGATGCGCCGGGTTTATCCCGTGCTTATTGAGCCGGTCACTAATGGTATCGAGAATCGGTTTAAAGAATTTATAGAAAATAGCTCTTAACATAGGCGCACATTATACTTTCGTGCATGCCGAGCGACAAGGCCTACTAAGACAGAGTTTTGTGGGAGATTTCCCTTTGTCGAACCTTTCGGTCGTGATAAAATCCAAGCTTTCCTAAAGACCGCCTCCTAAACAATTACCTCCACATAAGTTGCAGTTGTTTAGTTTAAACGAAGCAATAAAACTATTAGGTTCCATTATGGTAGAAACAAAGCCATTTTTCGGCTGGCGATTTAATGCAGATCATGTCGCTCTCTCCGAAGTTGTTGCGCCTCCTTACGATGTTATCGATGAAAAAGAGCAGAACGCTCTTTACCAAAAAAATCCGCATAACATCATCCGCCTGATTCTGGGTAAAGAAGAATCAAGCGATACGCCCGAAGGAAATAATAAATATAAACGCGCTGCCTCGTTTCTTGAAGCTTGGCAGAAGCAGGGCGTTTTCAAACAGGAAAAAGAACCCGCTTATTATCTTTACCGCCAAACATTTTCTCATCCCGATACCGGAAAAAAAGTAGGCCGGGTGGGCATTTTTGCAACGGTCCGGCTTGAAGATTATTCCGCGCGCGCCGTTCTTCCGCATGAACGAACGCATAGCGCGCCCAAAGCAGACCGGATGAATTTAATCCGTTCGGTAAAAGGAAATCTTTCGCCCGTTTTTGGACTGTACGAAGATAAGGAACAAAGTTTAGATTCGCTGTATAAGTCGATCATGAAAAAAACTCCGGATGTTTTTTTCAAAGATGATAAAAATACAGCCCATGAAATTTGGCTGATTAAAGAGAAGGATGCGGTCGAACGAATTTCGAATTTCTTTAAGACCCAATCGATTATGATTGCCGACGGACATCATCGCTACGAAACAGCGCTGGCGTACCGCAATGGGCTCCGCGAAACCGGGCAAGTTTCAAACGGACAGGCATCGTCCGACTATGTGATGATGGCGCTTGTGAATATTTACGACGAAGGCTTGCTCGTGTTTCCCACGCACCGTCTTTTAAAGTTGAAATCAACGCCTTCGTTGGAAGAAATCAAAAAACTGCTTTCGCCTTATTTCGCCATTTCCTGTTTTAACGTTAACGAAACCAAAGATTGGGAAACCCGCTTATCGAAAGAACCCAAGGATCATGTAGTCATAGGACTTCAATGGAACAAATCCGAAGCCTGTCTTCTCCATCTCAAAGATGAATACGGTCTGCGCCGTGTGATGCCCATTAAAAAACCCGAAGCTTGGTATCGCTTGGATGTGAATATTGTCCAGCACTTGATCATTCATAAATTACTTGGCGTTAAGCCGGAGAAATTTGAAGAAGTCGTGAGCTACACGCGTTATTTAAATGAAGCCGTAGAACGCGTGCAAAGCGGCGAGGCTACGATTGGCATTATTTTGCGCGCTCCCGATGTCGCCACCGTGAAACAAGTTTGTTATTCGGGCGAAGTTATGCCGCAAAAATCCACTTATTTTTACCCGAAGCTTCCTTCGGGTCTTGTTCTACACTTACACGAGAGGAGATAAATATGGATATTAATCTACCGAGGGGTGAAAACCCCTTTAGGAATGCGCCGGATCCCCGCCGCTTAGCATTTTGGGCGTTCTTGATCGGTTTTATAGTAACAACGCTTTCTACTACTTTCTATAAGGTCGATCCGGAAGAAACGGGCGTTATTCAGATGTTCGGAAAATTTGTTCGTGTTGAAGAGCCCGGTCTTCATATGAAATTACCCTTTGGCGTAGAAACAATAAGGTTGGTTAAAACGCGCCGCGTTCAAACTCAGGAGTTTGGCTTTCAAACCGTCAAAGCCGGGATTCGCAGCGAATATTCCGATACTTTTACAGGTCTGGGTTCTTCGCGCAGGGGCAATACGCTTCGCTATCAAAAAGATGTGGGATTTGAAGCAGATTCATTTCTCCAAGAATCCATGATGCTTACGGGTGATCTAAATCTAGCGGTGGTTGATTGGATCGTGCAATATCGTTACACCGATCCGTATAAGTATCTTTTCAAAATGCGTAATGTCGATGACACGGTGCGCGATATGTCGGAAGCGGTCATGCGCCAAGCGATTGGCGACCGGACGGTGGATGAAGTGATTACGCTCAGCCGTGTTGAGATTCAAGATGAGGTAAAGAAGGAATTACAAATCCTTCTCGATAGATTCGAATGCGGAATTGAAGTGGACCAAGTGGTGCTTCAAAGCGTTAATCCGCCCGATGAAGTAAAGCCTTCTTTTAACGATGTAAATACCGCCCGCCAGGATAAAGAGCGGATGATCAATCAAGCGTGGGAAGATTACAATAAATACGTGCCTAAAGCACGGGGCGATGCCGAACGTGTTATCAGGGAAGCCGAAGGCTTTGCGCTGGAGCGTGTAAATAATGCCGAAGGAAATGCCAAACGATTTTCCTCGGTTTGGAACGAATATAAGTTAGCGCCCGAAATCACGCGGCGGCGGATGTATCTGGAAACCATGGAAAAACTTTTCGCGAGTGTTCCGAATAAAACCCTGATCGATAAGGATTTAAAAGGAATCCTTCCCTTTATGGATCTGAATCAGACCTATGCGAAAACGGAAAAGGAAGAGGTGTCTTCATGAAGCCGATGTATGTCGGGCCCTTTATAGCGTTCGTTGTTTTATGTTTCGTTTTGCTTAATCAAGCCGCGTATCAAATCGATGAAACCGAACAGGTGATTATTACGCAATTCGGCCAATCCATCGGTGGAGCCATTACGGAGCCCGGTCTTCAATGGAAAGTGCCTTTTATTCAGCGTGTAAATCGTTTTGAGAAACGCATTATGGAATGGGACGGCGAGCCGGAGAGAATGCCGACCCGGGATAAGAAATACCTTTGGGTGGATGTGACGGCGAGATGGAGAATTGTGGATCCTTTAAAATTTCTTCAATCCGTTGGGAATGAGACGGGGGCGCAAAAACGCTTGGATGATATTTTGGACGGAACAACGCGTAGCGCCATTGCGACTCATGATTTAATCAATGTAGTTCGAAGCACCAACCAGATTTTAACGGCCAAGCAAGCCGAGGATATCGATTTCCAGCTTGAGTATCCGGAAATCAAAGACGGCCGCCCGGATGTGGTGAAGGAAATCATGGAAAGATCCGCTCCTTTTGTGAAGCAATTCGGCATAGAGCTGGACGATATACGTATTAAACGCATCAATTACGAAGCCGAAGTCCGGAAAAAGGTTTTTGAGCGAATGATATCGGAGAGAAAACGTGTGGCTGAGAAGCTTCGCGCCGAAGGTGTCGGTGCAAGCGCCGGAATTCAGGGCGAAAAGGAAAAAATACTTCGCCAAATCGAGTCGGAGGCCTACCGGAGCGCTCAAGTCGTCATTGGAGAAGCGGAAGCCAAGGCGCTTAAGATCTACGCGGATGCTTATTCCGTCGATCCGGAGTTTTATTCCTTTTACCAGACGCTCGGAAGCTATAAAAATTCTATAAAAGATACGGATCGCCTGATTCTGACTACCGACAACGAATTTCTCCGTTATCTGGAGCAGAGTAAGTAGCGCAGCTCCGCAAAGATGTTTTATGTGGTTGATTCCCGCTAAACAACTCGAGCGATTTTACGGACAAGGGTTTGTTGTTCCCGTCCTTTTTAAGTTCAAATCTAATATAGAGCCGCAGTCTGTTTATCAGGTGTTTGGTGAGCAAAAGCCAAGCGTTTTATTAGAAAGCCCCGCCGCTCTCGAAAATAAAGTTTCCCATCAATGCTCTTACGTAGCTTGGAATCCGCTTCTAACGTTGCGCGCTCAAGAAAATTCCGTTGAGTTAACCTACCGAAATGGCAAAAAAAGTAAGCAAAAAGGTCCTGCTTTAGAAATTCTTCGCGCCGTAATCACTTCCTTTAAGGGGCGGAAATGGGAGGAGATTGACTTTTTCACGGGCGGAGCGGTTTTTGCGCTAAGTTATGAACTCGCCCATGAGTTTGAAAAATTACCGCCCCCTTCGAGTGAAGGCGATCGTGTTCCCGATATTCTTTGCTCGGTATACGATCGCGTGATTGTGCTTGACCAGAAAAACGGTGAAGTTATTATTTGCCAAAATCTCTGGCCAGGAGCGGGAATTTCCTTCGATAAAGCGTATGCGAATGCAGTGGATGAAATTCATTCCGTGGTCAAAAAATTAGGGCAAATTCCAGCGCGACAAGTCGAATCCAAAATAATCGTTGATTCCCTTAAAGCTTCCACAACCGAACGCGCCTTTTGCCAAATGGTTGGCCGGGCGAAGGAATACATAAGCGCCGGCGATATCTATCAGGCCAATCTCTCGCAGCGGTTCGATTTTTCATTTGAAGGCGATGCCTTTGGAATTTATGAAAGGCTTCAGAAAATCAACCCCTCACCGTTTGCGGCTTTTGCGGATTGGGGAGACCTTACGATCGTAAGTTCATCGCCTGAACGGCTTGTTAGACTACGCGGAAATGTTTGTGAAACGCGGCCGATCGCCGGCACGCGTCCTCGAGGAAACAGTAAGCGCGAGCACGAAAAGCTGCGCGAAGATCTGCTTCTCAGCGAAAAGGAAAGAGCCGAGCATCTGATGCTCGTTGATTTGGAACGAAACGATCTTGGCCGCGTTTCGGAATACGGTTCGGTGCGTGTGGATGAGTGGATGACGGTTGAGTGTTATTCCCATGTGCAGCATATCGTTTCCAATGTTGTCGGGCGTTTAAAACCAAATCACGACGCGTTTGATCTTTTACGCGCGATGTTTCCAGGGGGAACGATTACGGGTTGTCCTAAAATCCGCTGTATGGAAATCATTCATGAATTGGAAAAGGAGCGGAGAGGATTTTACACCGGTTCGCTCGGCTATATCGGTTTTGACGGTGATATGGATTTAAATATTTTGATACGTACTCTTGTTTTGTCGGCAGGGAAAGGCTCGTTCCGCGTGGGGGCGGGGATTGTTGCCGATTCGAAAGAGAAGGCGGAATATCAGGAAACCTTAGATAAGGCCGCCGCTTTGTTTGAAGCGCTGCGGGGCGATATGTCGCCCCCGCGAAGGCGGGGGCCCAATTATAAATTGGATTCCCGCCTACGCGGGAATGACAAAAGTCGAAAACGCAGACGATCGCTTCAGGCCGTTTAAATGACTTCAAAGTTGCTTGTTTTTCAAAACGGCAAACGGATTTCTCCCGATTGCGTAGATCTGGAGTTTTGGAACCATCCCGCGATTTGCGTTTTTGAAAGCATGCGGGTTTACGACGGCGTAATTTTTAAATTGGACGAGCACCTCGACCGGCTTTTCGAATCTATTAAGGGCGTAGGCATCAGGCCGAAAACAGGCCGGGATTTGTTTAGAGCTCAATTAATAGAAGCTTCGCGTTCGTTCCGCTATTCCTCCGCATTTCTTCGGCTTACGGTTAGCGCCGGGCAATCGTGGATTTTTGCGGGCCCTTTGACGCTACCGAAGCCGAGTGTATATAAAAGGGGCGCTGTTTTAAGAACCGCTACGACGAGGAAGGCCGGCCCGCGTATTTCATCCGTTCAGGCCAAAGCTTCGGAATATCTTTTGAGCGTTCTTGCCAAAGCGGAATCGGATATCGGCGCCGAAGTAAGCGGGGAAATCCACGAAACTGTTTTTCTGGGCCCAACGGGTGATGTTGGCGAATGCCGGACTTGTAATATTTTTATGGTAAAAAGGGGAACGCTCTTTACGCCGCCGGCTTACGGAATCCTCGATGGAGTTACCCGCCGAACCGTGATAGAATTGGCCACTGTTTCCAAGATTCCATTTTCCGAACGTGTTCTTTCACGCCATGATTTATTTAACGCCGACGAAGCATTTTTAACGTATACAAGCGCTGAAATCTTGCCGGTTTCAAACCTTGACGGCCGAAAAATCGGTTCTGGGTGTCCGGGGAAAATTACTCAATTGCTTCAGGCTAAGTATAAAAAATTAGTAAAAGATTATATTCGCCAAAACAAATAAAGAATGTATGAAAGTTAAACGAGCGTTAATTAGCGTCACGGATAAAACAGGTCTCGTTCCGTTTGCCAAAGGCCTTAAGCGGCTTGGGGTAGAAATTGTTTCAACCGGCGGAACGCTTAAGCTTCTTAGCGAAAATGGAGTTAAGGCAAAGCCCATCGAAGAGCTGACCGGGTTTCCGGAAATTTTTGCCGGCCGTTTGAAAACGCTTCACCCGAAAGTTCACGGCGGGCTTTTGTTTGTCCGCAGCGATGCCAAGCAAAAGAAGGAAGCTAAGGAACACGGTATTGAACCGATCGATTTGGTCGTTGTAAACCTCTATAAGTTTGAAGAAGCCGTGAGCGGGAAGAAAGTGTCGGAAGCAGAGGCGATCGAGCATATCGATATCGGTGGTCCCACGATGCTTCGCTCCGCCGCGAAAAATTTTGATTATGTGGGCGTTGTCTCGAGTCCCGACGATTATCCCGCCATTCTCGAAGAGCTCAAGAAATCCGACGGAAGCCTTTCCCGGGAAACACGGAAAAAACTCGCCGTAAAAGTTTTTCAGCTGACTTCGCGTTACGACCGGGCCATTACGGATTATTTTGAAAAAGAAGGTCAGCCGTCCCATGAGTTTCCGAGCGATCTGACGATTAGTTTTAAAAAAGTTCAGGATTTACGCTACGGCGAAAATCCCCACCAAAAAGCCGCTTTGTACGAAGCCGCCTGCAAAACCGGGAATTTTAAATTCCGCCAGCTTCAGGGCAAAGAGCTTTCGTTCAATAATCTTCTCGATATCGAATCGGCGCTTGAAGCCGTCAGTGAATTCTCCCATCCGGTCGCCGTTGTTATTAAGCATAGCAATCCCTGCGGCATGGCTGAATCCGGTGATTTAAAACAAGCGTTGATCGATGCTATCGCTTGCGATCCGCTTTCGGCTTTTGGAGGCATTGTCGCTGTCAATAAACCTCTCGGCCGCGAAGAAGCCGAGGCCGTATCTGCACGACTTCCTTTTTTTGAGGTATTGATCGCGCCGTCTTACGACGGCGGAAGCCTTGAAGTATTCAAGTCACGAAAAAATCTGCGCCTTATCGAAGCCGATCCGGCGGCGCTTTCAGCGAACGGTTCGATGAGTTTACGGTTTGGGCGCTCGGGACTTTTGGTTCAAGACAGCGACCCCTCGCTTCGTGGGAAGGAAAAAGACATTTTGAAGGAATTGAAGTCAGTGACGAATGTGAAGCCAAGTAAAGAAGACTTGAATTCGCTCGTGTTTGCCTGGAAATGCGCCAAGCTTGTGAAATCAAACGCCATCGTGCTCGCCAAAGGAACAAAAACCGTGGGCATCGGCGCCGGCCAGATGTCCCGCGTGGACAGCGTTCGTATTGCTTGTTACAAAGCCGGACACGAAGCCAAAGGTTCGGTACTGGCGAGCGACGGATTTTTCCCCATGCCGGATAATATCGAAGTGGCCCACGAAAACGGTATTCGGATGATCATTCAGCCGGGCGGTTCCATCAAAGATAACGATGTCATCAACGCTTGTAATCAATTTGGAATCGGCATGGTGCTCACCGGCAAAAGGCATTTTCGCCATTAATCGAGTCCGTTACTTTATATTCCATCCTCGTTATTAGTCCACATTATGAATTATCATGAAGCCTTAGCGTTCGTTTCTTCTTTTGATAATTACGAGAAAAAACTTCCCAAAGATTACACCACGCGACGTTTTCGTTTAGAACGAATACAGCTACTTCTGAGGCGACTCGGCAATCCCGAAGAGCGGCTTATCATCGCGCATGTGGCCGGCACAAACGGGAAGGGCTCAACCGTGGCTTTCTTGGCATCCATTGTGAAGGCGCATGGCTACCGGGCTGGAGTTTACACCTCGCCCCATCTTATTGATATGCGGGAGAGAATCCGAATCAACGACGAGATGATTTCGCGCCGAGAGTTTGCCGAAGGAATGGGTGAGATTAAGAAAGCGCTTAAACATTGGCCGAGCAGTGCAGGGCAATTAACCTACTTTGAAATATTAACGGCGCTCGCACTTTCTTATTTCCGGAAAAAGAAAGTTGATCTCGTTATTCTGGAAGTCGGTTTGGGCGGGCGGTTGGATGCGACCAATGCGGTACGGACAAGCCTCAGCATTTTCACCGAAATTGGTTTGGATCATCAAAAATGGCTGGGCCGGACGGTTTCAAAAATTGCCCGCGAGAAAGCGGGAATTATGAAAAGAAATGTTCCGGTTGTTACCGGATTTCAAAAGCCCGAGGCTTTACGCGTTTTAAGGCGGCGCTCGACGGAACTTGGTATTCCCCTCATTTCTGCCGGCCGGCAGAAATTGAAAATTCCGCTTTTAGGTTTGTTTCAAATGAACAATGCGGCTTTGGCCGTTCGGGCATACGAGCTTTTAAGCCGGTTTTACGGGTACAGATTAAGGGAAGAAGCTATTAAGGAAGGACTGGCAAAGACCCGTTGGCCCGGCAGAATGGAGATTGTCAGACGAAACCCCACTATTCTATTGGATGGTGGGCATAACGAAGACGCCGCAAAAGCATTGGCGAAATCGATTCGTAAGCTTTTCCCTCGCCGTAGTTTGCGGATCGTATACGGAGCTAGTAAAGACAAGGCCGTTGGGGAAGTTATGAAAGAATTGGGGAAGCTAAGAGCGCCCATTTATCTGGCTTCTGCCCATCATCCCCGGGCCGCCAATATTTTGGATTTGGAGTCTGCCGCGAGGCCTTATTTTAAAGAAATTCACCTCTCGGGGAGTTTCCCGAAAGCGTTTTCAGAAGCGAAGAAAAGCTTACCTAAGAAGGGCGTGGTTCTCGTAACCGGTTCGCTCTTTTTGGTCGGAGAAGCAAGAAAGATTTTATGCCGGAATTAAGAATCGAAGATACGATCTGCGCGATTGCTACCGCGAGCGGTGAAGCGGCGCTTAGCATTGTCAGATTAAGCGGCCCCGAGGCTTTTTCGATTGCCGACATGATTTTTCGCACAAAATCCGGACGGCTTTTAAAAGAAGCTAAAGCGTTTACCATTCATTACGGTCATGTTACTCAGAACGAAGCGGTGATTGACGAGTGTTTGGTGAGTGTTTTTCGTCGGCCAAAATCATTTACCGCCGAAGATATGGTGGAGTTTAGTACGCACGGCGGAACGCAAGCGGCAAAAAAGTTGATTGAGCTGTGTTGTCAAAACGGCGCGCGCGTGGCGGAGCCGGGGGAATTTACACAACGCGCGTTTTTAAACGGCCGCATCGATTTAACGCAGGCGGAAGCCGTGATCGATATTATCCGAGCGAGTGGGGAGAAAAGTTTAAAGCAAGCGGTCAGGCAGCTTGAAGGACAGCTTTCGTTGCGTCTAAAATCATTTAAAGAAAGATTGCTTTTGGTTTTCGCCCACATCGAAGCGTATGTGGATTTTCCTGAAGACGACCACGACGTTTTTTCCAATCAGAAATTTAAGAACGAAATCGACGGACTTACGAACGACCTCAAAGAATTACTTCATTCCTATCAATCCGGTCTGGTGATACGAAACGGACTGCTTTGCGCCATTGTTGGAAAACCCAACGTCGGCAAATCTTCTCTTCTGAATGCGCTTCTGGGAAAAGACCGGGCCATCGTTACGCATATTCCCGGTACGACGCGCGATACGCTAGAAGAATCGGTTGTTTGGGACGGCGTTTCGGTGCGTCTTGTGGATACCGCGGGCCTCGGAAAACCGCGTGACGAGCTTGATCAACTAGGTATGGATCGTACGCGTAAGTATTTGGAACAGGCCGACTTCTATTTATGGGTGACCGACGGTTCGGCGCCGCTTTCTGAGGATGATTTTAATATAGGAAAGTCCATGATAGGGAAGCCTTTTGTGGCCGCGCTCAACAAATCGGATTTAGTGCGTAAAGTGGATCCGAAAATTTTTGATGAGCAATTTCATTCTGCCCCTTTTGTTTTTTGTTCCGCCGTTCGCGGCAGCGGGCTGGATGAGATTAGAAAAAAAGTTCTGGAGCATGTACTCGAGCGCGAACGACAATCCGAAAATGTTCATCTTACGCGCGAACGTCATCGGGCGAGTGTTGCGGACGCCGTAACGCATCTTACGCGCGCGCAAAAATCATTTTCCGAAAAAGCTTCGCTCGAATTTTTAGCCAGCGATTTGCGCGCCGCGCTCAAGTCGCTTGGCGAATTGATCGGAGAGGTTTATTCCGACGACCTCTTAGACGTAATCTTCCGGGAATTTTGCGTCGGCAAGTGATCGCCCAAATTAATTGACGGTAAAAATTTTTGTGTCAACAAGAAATTTAAAATTTTTGATGGCGGTGATTGGCTTGAGAATAAAAGAAGAGATCGCCATTGACTTAAAAATTGTTCTCCCCTATAATTCCGTCCACTGTCGCCGCCGAATAAAAAATGAAGCTGCGATGGCACGATAAACGGGGTGAACGCTTCAAATAAGAAGCGAATTTTGAATAAACCTTTTCAAAATATTTTGGTAACATCGGCTTTGATGAATCTGAGCGAAAATAAAAACAAGAAAGTCAAAGTCGCCGGTCCAAAAAATCTTTCGAAGTTTTCCCACAACAAATCGGTTAAATAAATTGAAATTGAAAAAACAAGTCAAGAAATGTCTTTGTCTTCCGATACAAGATATTGGGCTTGTGCTTACGGTGTCCCCCATATTCTGTGGTATACTTGGGCGCCGTTTTTAAAGAGAGCCGCTTAAGCTTATAAGTAAAAGGGTGCCATAAAGGATTGATTTTAATCCGTAATAGTTAAGGAGATAGAAGTTATGCCGAAGACAACAGTTGCAGATACAACAGAGCGGACAGCTAAAAGACCTTCACCGGGCAGAGCGCAGGGCGGGCTTAAGCTAGAGCGGTTTTTTACAGGTGCCGGTAACGGTTTGGATCAGATCGAAATGATCAAGCGATCTTCGGCGATCGTAAATACTGACGGCTCCGTGGTTTTTAAGATGGACGACATCGAAGTTCCTAAGGGCTGGTCCCAGCTCGCAACCGATATTCTCGTTTCCAAATATTTCCGTAAAGCGGGAGTTCCCGGCGTTGGTCACGAAACAAGCGCCAAACAAGTCGTTCATCGTATCGCGCACACCATTCGCACGGCGGGTGAGGCGGGGCATTACTTCCTTACTAAAGAAGATGCGGATGTTTTTGAAGCCGAGCTTTCCGATATGCTCATTACTCAGAAGTGCGCGTTTAATTCTCCCGTTTGGTTTAACTGCGGCCTTTATCATGAGTATGGCATCGTAGGTAGCGGCGGTAATTTCTATTTCGATCCTGAAACAGGCAAAGTAGAAACCACCACCGATGCTTATTCCCATCCCCAATGTTCAGCTTGTTTCATTCAGCGTGTTTCAGACGATCTCATGTCCATCTTCTCCTTAGTAAGAAGCGAAGCGCGGCTTTTTAAATTCGGATCGGGTACGGGGACAAATTTCTCCATGTTGCGCGGCCGGCAGGAAAAATTGTCGGGCGGTGGTACTTCGTCCGGTTTAATGTCTTTCTTGGAAGTATTTGACCGGGCGGCGGGCGCTACCAAATCCGGCGGAACAACGCGAAGAGCGGCGAAAATGGTTTGCTTGGATTTGGATCATCCCGAAATTATGGATTTCATTAATTGGAAGGTACGTGAAGAGAAAAAGGTTAAGGCGTTGGTAGACGGCGGCTATCCTTCAGACTTCAACGGCGAAGCATATAAAACCGTTTCCGGTCAGAATTCCAACAATTCCATCCGTATTACGGATGATTTTATGGAAGCTGTGGAAAAAGACGGGACATGGTCAACCACCTTTCGCACAACGGGAGAAGTCTGTGAGACGTTTAAGGCCCGGAATTTAATGCAGCAGATATCCGAAGCGGCCTGGTCCTGCGCCGATCCGGGGCTTCAGTTCGATACTACTATTAATGAATGGCATACTTGTCCCAATACGGATCGAATTAACGCGTCCAATCCATGCTCTGAGTATATGTTTTTGGATGACAGCGCCTGCAATTTAGCTTCTATCAATATAATGAAGTTCGCGCGGGAAGACGGCTCGTTTGATGTAGACGCATTTCGTCATACCGTGCGTGTCTTCATTATTGCTATGGAAGTTATCGTAGGTATGGCTTCCTACCCAACCGAAGGCATTGCTAAGAATAGCCACGACTATCGGCCGTTGGGGTTGGGCTACGCTAATTTGGGTACCTTCCTTATGATCAACGGTATTCCGTACGATACTGAGGAAGCGCGTGCGATTGGAGCGGCCATTACCGGGATTATGTGCGGGCATGCTTATAGAACGTCTGCTGAGCTTGCGCGTGAAGTTAAGCCCTTTGCCGGATACGAGAAGAATCGTAATCCGTTCCTGCATGTTATGGAGAAGCATAGAAACGCAAGCTACAAAATTTCCGCCCATCATTGCCCGGATTATTTACTCAAGGCTGCTCAGCAGGATTGGGATGATGCCGTGTTTTTAGGCGAGCATTACGGCTACCGGAACTCACAAGCTACAGTTATTGCGCCGACCGGCACGATCGGACTTCTCATGGATTGTGATACGACCGGAATCGAGCCGGATTTTGCGCTGGTTAAATTTAAAAAGCTCGCCGGCGGCGGTTATTTCAAAATTGTAAATCAATCCGTTCCTCTTGCGCTAAAGAAACTCGGCTACACACCGCGTCAGGTCGCCGATATCATCCGTTATATTCAGGGAACGCTTACGCTGCAAGAGACTCCGTATGTTAATTCACAGGCGCTCAAGAATAAAGGTTTTACCGATGCAGATCTGGAAAAGATAGAAAGCCGTCTGCCTTCTGTTTTCGAACTTTCCCATGCGTTTAATCGTTGGGTGCTCGGTGAGCAGACGCTTGAGCGATTGGGATTTAAAAAGGCGCAATACGAAGCCGCCGATTTTAATTTGCTTGAGTCTTTAGGCTTTTCGCCAAACGAAATCGAAGAAGCCAACGAAGTTGTCTGCGGACGAATGACCATCGAAGGCGCTCCGCACATGAAGGATGAGCATCTTCCTGTTTTTGATTGCGCTAACAAATGCGGGAAAAAGGGTCGGCGCTTCTTAAGTCCGATGTCTCACGTGCGCATGATGAGCGCTGTGCAGATGTTTATTTCCGGAGCGATCTCAAAGACCGTTAATCTTCCGAACGAAGCGACGGTCCAGGATATCGAACAAATTTATTTTGAAGCCTGGAAAATGGGCTTGAAGGCTGTTGCACTTTATCGCGATGGTTGCAAACTAAGCCAGCCGCTAAATACTTCTTCAAGCGATCCGAAGAAGAAAGAAGGGAAGGCTGATGCTGCTGCCGGGAAAGCGGTTGCTCAGACTCCTAAGCGCCGGCGTTTATCGAAGAAAAGAGGAGGGTTTACCCAGGAAGCCAAAGTAGGCGGCCATAAAGTATACCTTCGCACCGGCGAATACGAAGACAGCAGTTTAGGCGAAATCTTTCTGGATATGCACAAAGAGGGCGCTGCGCTTCGAAGCATGATGAATTGCTTTGCGATCGCAGTTTCTTTGGGGCTCCAGTACGGCGTGCCGCTTAAAGAGTTTGTAGATTGCTTCACCTTTACGAAATTCGAGCCGCAAGGTACCTGTGATCATCCGAACATCAAACGCGTAAGCTCTATCATTGACTATGTTTTTCGTGTGCTCGGTATGGAATATTTGGGCATGTACGATTTTGTTCAGGTAAAGCCATCGATCGACGATTATGGTGCGGATGAAAACGGGGACAAAAACGGTAATACAGCTAAAAAGCAACCTGTAAAAGCCGGCGAACCCG